>VOFC01003626.1_pt1 | contig 12970 bp, 25 predicted proteins | sample 5384161 | NCBI WGS metagenome assembly VOFC01 (sample SAMN12384722, study PRJNA508395) | human gut metagenome | isolation source: healthy gut B | host: Homo sapiens | reverse complement strand
TTGCTTGTAGCACTAAAAAGTGTTTACGGAAAGGAGAATAGTTTTATGAAAGCTACCGAATTGTTAGAGAAATCGATGATGATTTGGGACGTATCGTAATCCCCAGTGAAATCAGAAAAAAACTTGGATCTTAACAGAAAAGACCCTATGGAAATTTATTTGGACGGAGATATGATTTTACTTTTAAGAAGCATATGCCGTGCTGCATTTTCTGCGGCGAAGCAAACGACGTAATCCTGTTCAAGGGCAAGTTGGTTTGCAAAGACTGCGTTAGGGAAATGAATAAATAAATTTTTTACTTTTTTACAGATCGTCATACGACGGTCTGTATTCTTTATGGAGAGATACAAATGAAGTCAAAAACCACTTTGCTTGCAAGCCTCGGGCTTGTTGCCGCGCTCTGTGATATGGGGCTTTGCATTTGTTGTCGTTAAAGCTCGCTGGACATTATACCGCCGCTTTACATGATGGCATTCAGATTTACAATTGCCTTTATCGGGCTTATACTTATATATTTCAAAAGGCTCGCCAAAATTGACAAAACGTATGTCAAGGAGGGCGTTGTGCTTGGCATATTTCTTTATTTAAGCTACCTTTTTTCAAACTTACGGCTGTAAATATACCACTGCCGGGAAAATGCGTTTTTAACCACGCTTTATGTCGTGCTTGTTCCGTATATTAACTGGATTATCTGCAAAAAAAAGCCGAAGTCTTATACGGTTGCCGCCGCGGTTGCTGCAATATTCGGTATCGGGCTTTTTATCCCTTGACGGAAATCTGGCGATAATATCGGCGACGCCCTTACTATAGTATGCGGCGTGGGATATGCGATACATATGGTATACGTAAATAAATACGCAAAATCATGACCCTATTATCCTGACGCTTTGCAAATTGGTATCACGGCCGCTTTGTCTTGGCTTACCGCACCGGTTTTGGACGGCGGATTTCCCCATTCGTCCCTTACGCCGGAGGGAATTTACAGCATGCTGTATCTGGGACTTTTAAGCACAATGCTTGCATATCTTTTGCAGAATATCGGACAGAAGTATACTAAGCCTGCCACTGCGGCGCTGCTTTTGTCCCTTGAATCTGTGTTCGGTATGTTATTTTCCGTAATATTTCTGCACGAGGTTCTCACAGCCAAAATGATTGTCGGCTGCGTAATAATTTTTGCGTCAATTGTATTTTCCGAACTTAAAATTAACAAAACACCGCCTTTATAAGCCGTCTTATGCTTAAGGCGGTGTTTAATATTTCACTTGTGTATATTACGGCAAGATACCCTGAAATTCCAAAACGGGGCAGAAGCACCAAAAGCAGAACAACACTTAAAGCGGAGTCGATTATATTGTATTTCATGGAGTACATTTGAAGGTCAAGACCCTTTAACATGCCGTCCGTTACGGCGTCTATATACATTGTCAGTATAACCGGCGATAAAGGCGTATAAATCTGCCTGCCTCGCGGGCTTTTTGTATATCATTGCGCCGATATCATCGGCAAATATCAGGCATAACACAAATATAACAACCGCAAATACCGATGTTGTTCGCATAGCTTTTGATACTATGCGCCTGATTTGCTTTTTGTTGCCCCGTGCGCTGTTTTCCGCAAGCTCCGGAATAAGCAGATTTGAGCACGAATACAAAATATTCATGGAAAGCAGATTATCTGCATCGCCATTCCGTTTATCGTTCCGTAGTCGGAAAGCGCCTTTTGTATGCCGTTCCCGATTTTTTGCAGCCCTGCCGGAACCAAAACCTGTTTTAACATGTTAAGTCCCGAGCGTATGTATGTGCTTACCGCAATAGGCATGGCTATGGAAACTATTTTCCTTAAAAAACGTGTTTTTGCAACAGGTTTGCCCGATACATCACGGCTGTACATTATAAATGCCAGCGTGAATGACAGTATTTCCCCGGCGGCGCCTCCTCCGAAAATGGCCGCACATGTGTAATTTGTGCCGTGAAGAGGAGTTGTTTTTCAGCAAAAACACCGTTAAACCCAACTTTGCCAAAAACTCAAAAACTTGTATAACCGAAACTTTCATACCGCAGCGCATAGCGGTAAAATAACCGTTTATAACCGATGACATTGCAATAAACGGCATGCTGAGTGACAGCAGCCGTAAGGGGGAGCACGGTTCTTTTATCGTGCAGAAAGCGGCAGCCTATAAATTTTGCATTAAAAACAGTATACAAAATGCGATAATGCCGAAAAACAAGGCATACGAAAAACAAGTGTTCACGATTTTTTCTGCGGTTGTCCCTGTTATTTTCCGGACAAGCCTTTGTAGCCGTAAGCGTTATGCCGGAGGTGGCAACGGTTACCGAAAAAGTCCGTACACCGAAAGCACAAGATAATAAAGCCCTATCCCCTCGGCACCGGCGGTTTTGGTAAGGTATACGTTGAATATTACAGATATTATTTGAATAAAAACCGAAGCCGCGGTCATTAAAGCGGCATTCAGAAAAAATAAATATACTTTTCTCATGATAGAATATATACACGAATCGGAGAATTAATAACAAAAGGTTGACACCGGGGCTTTTGGGTAGTATTATATTATTGTATAATTTACAAGAAAGGTTACGGTTTTTATGAGTAAACTAATAACGGTAAAAAATGATAAAATTGCAATTACGGTTTCTACCCTTGGCGCGGAAATTCAAACGGTTTCCGCAAACGGCAGAGATTATCTTTGGAACGGTGACGAAAAAATTCTGGAGCGGTCGCGCCCCGTTTTGTTCCCCATATGCGGAGGTCTGAAGGAAGATAAGTATACTTTCGGCGGCAGCGAATATACTCTTAATAAACACGGCTTTGCAAAGCTTATGGAGTTTGAGGTTGAGGCACAAGGCGACGGCTATGCGGTATTTTTGCTTAAGTCAACGCCTGAAACAAAGAAAAATTATCCCTTTGATTTTGAACTGCGCATAAAATATGCTCTTGACGGTGACTCAGTGCATGTTGAATACGAGGTTGACAATAAATCGGCAACCGACATGTATTTTTTCAATCGGCGCTCATGAAGCGTATGCGTGCCCCGAGGAATAGAGGAATATCATTTAAAATTTGAACGTCCCGAGCGTCTTACGCACAACGAACTTCACGGCAATTTGCTTTCCGATGAAGTTACTGTTATCGCTGAGAATACGGACACTCTTGCCCTTAATTACGAGTACTTTAAAGTTGACGCCATTACAATGCTTAATTTGAAATCGCGCAGCATTAAGCTGAGAAAAATGACGGAACGCGCACGGTTCGCGTGGATTTTGACGGCTTTGACTATGTTTTTGTTTGGACCAGACCCGGCGCCGGTTATATTTGCATAGAGCCTTGGTGCGGCGTTCCCGATTTTGAAGGTTCAAGCTACGATATAACGGAAAAACGCGGAATCAATAAGCTGCCTTCCGGCGAAACCTTCCGCCGTATTCATACCTTCACAATTGAAAAATAAAATCTAAAGCGGTGCTTTTTTTAGCGCCGCTTTTTCTAAATAAGGGGTTAGCTATATGTCAAAAATTAAGATGGTTATAATTTTCACCGTACTCGCCTTGTTTGTAATCTGGATTTATCAAACCAACGTAACTGTCGGCACAACACACTATAAAAAATCGAAAGCAGCAGACTTCCGGAGGCGTTTAATCACTTTAAAAATCGTTTCAGTGTCGGATCTGCATAACGCAAAGTTCGGCAAGGACAACGGCGTTATAATTCGGGCGGTCAAAGAGGAAAAGCCGGATATAATTGCGATTACCGGCGATTTGGTTGACTACAGCAAAACCGACATTGCGACGGCGGAGGCGCTTGTGAAAAGAGCTTGTTAAAATTGCTCCGTGTTATTATGTAGCGGGAAATCATGAGGCGTGGCTCGGCGAAAAGTATAACCGTCTTGAAAAAATTCTGCTTGACGCATCTGTTACGGTTCTTCGCGATAAAACCGTAAATCTGACTGAAAATAATCAGACAATTCAGCTTGCCGGGCTGGACGACCCGGATTTTTCGGACAGAGCTTCATATAATCAGCAGGAGATTTTGGAAAACACGCTTGCCGATATGAGCCTTACCGATGATTATTGGTTTTGCTTTCACACACATACCGGAAACCTTCGGAGCATATGTTAACAAAATATAGACTTGGTTTTTAAGCGGTCATGCCCACGGAGGACAGTTCCGCCTGCCGTTTATCGGCGGAATAATTGCGCCGAATCAAGGATTTTCCCAAAATGGGGAGTATGATGGAAAACTACAGACTGTTGAGCGTTTTTTGAAAATTTTGAGGCAAAACGGCTTGACATCAGTTTCCGCTTTCGTCAAGCCGTTTTAGAAATACTGTTTGAGCACTGACTGTGCGAGTTTATTTCGTGCAAGAAGTTTTCAAAAAGGCGATTACAGTGTGTTTTTTCTTTTGCCGGGCTGGCTTTTTGGTCACTTTTTGCCACCAAAAAGTGACAAGAATAAACGTGTTTTCGTTTTGCATATACATATGTAAAAAACAAAGAGGCGGCGGAGGATATCGTAAGCGACAGCGTTCTAAAAGCGTTGAAATCGATTCATACTTTAAAGGACAGCGCGAAGGTAAAGCCGTGGTTTTTCCGCATTATTGCAAACACGGCTCTAAACGATATAAGAAGCCGAAAAAAATTTGCCTCTCTTGACGAAGCGGCAAATGTCTGCCGTAAGCCATAAGGAGGACGATTATTCACGGGTAACCCTTGAAAGTATGTTTAGTTGCCTTCCGGGAACTTATACGAGGTTGTAACCCTGCGGTACTTTGAAGATATGACAATACCGGAAATATCCCAAGTCACCGGTGTCAACGAAAACACTGTAAAATCACGTCTTTACAGAGCATTGGATATGCTCAAAAAAAACCTATAGGAAAAAGAGGTATGCTTTATGGATAAAATTTTAAACGACCTTAAAAATGAGTACAACTCTATTAATTGCAGCGAAAAAAATTTATTGAAAGGGATTGAAAATGTTATGAAAAAAGGAAAAAGAAAAGAAGAATATTCGCCCTGGGGACTGTTGCCGCTGCGGCTGCGGTTGTGATTGCAACAGTTAATATTGTTCCCGAAATACCCGTTGCGGCGCAGGAAATACCCGTTATTAAGGAGATTGTCAACGTTTTGACCTTCGGCAGATTTAAAATGCAGAAAAACGGGTATGAGGCAGACATAATAACACCTGAAATCACCGGTCTTATGGATAAAGAGCTTGAGAAAAAGCTCAATGACGAATTTAAAGAAAATGCCGATATTATCAAAAAGCAGTATCTGGCAGATGTTGCGGATTTGAAAAATGAATTCGGCGACGAAACCGTCCATATGGGACTTAAGATGGACTATAAAGGTGCTGACAAATAACGACAGATTCCTTTCAATGGACGTGTACGTATTCTCTGTTGCAGCTTCCGGGTACACGAAGCATAATTATTATAATATTGATAAGAAAAAAACAATAAGCTTCTTACGTTAGATGAAGTTTATAAAACGACCGGACTATAAAAATAAGCTTATAAGCTATATTAAATCGGAGATGAAACGCCGAAACGAAGAGGAAGAAGGAATGTTTTTCCTTGACGGTCAGTTCGCTGAGGATACGGAAAAAGGCGCTTAACGGCGTTAATAAATTCTATATAAATAACGACGGAAACGTTGTGGTTTGCTTTGATAAATACGAAATAGCAGCCGGCGCTCAGGGTAGTCCGAATTTGAAATTTCCGAAACTGTTATAAAACCCTCTCTTTAAAGAAAAGGTCCCATCGGTATTTCAGATGGGACCTTTTTTCGGGTTAATCATTTTCCATTCCGAGTTTATTCAGATATTCGGCAGCCTTTTTCGATTTGCTTTCGACTTGTCAAGCTTTAATTCAATAGTATATTAGTACCATTATAGTCATTTTTAGGCGCAATAGCACCTGTTTTTTTCGTCAAATGAATACGCTTTGCTATCTACAAACATGTCCGAAAGTATAGCCATGTACACCTTTCTGTCAGCAAAAAATTCAATACTGTCAAATTCGATAATGCGATAAAGCACTCCGTCGGTTATATCTGCCGTATAACCGCCGTTCATGGTGAAAATATTGTATTTTTCGCGGATTTAAGCCTTCAATTAAAGGCGTTACCAATATCTGATCGTCGTACGTCATCGGTGAGCCGTTTGTTTTTCAATTGCAACCACCGCATAGGTTCTTTCGGGGAAAAGTTCCCAAGCTGATGAGGCAAATTTACTCAAATTTTTCACCGGAAGCGACACCGAGCACTGTTGCTTTATATTCGCCGTCCGTAACCGTGTCCGAAATTGTACCCTGCTTATTGAAGTACTGTGCAAGTTTTGTTTCACCCATCATTGTGGCTACATCTTTGGCACTTAACAAATTATATGCTGCAAAAATTGTGGTTCCGACCAAGCAGGCAATAACTGCGGCAAAGCAGTATGGCGCGTTTATTTTGTTTTTTTTTGTTTAATTGGCATATTCATTTCCTCACTTTCAAAATCGAAAGGAGCCGATATGGCAGATTTTACGATTCTTGCGTGATCCGCAAGCCGTTTTTCCAAATCCGAATTTTTCATTTACAATCTCCTTCAAAGAGTTTTTTTTAATTCCGACAAAGCTTTATTAGTTTTGTACTTTATTGTTGATACAGGCTGTTTAAGGGTTTGTGCCATTTCATCATATGTCATTTCATTATAAAAACGAAGGGGTTATGTAGACAGACAACTTTGGATTCATTTTGCAGATGCAATCCACAATATTTATTTCCTCAAGCGGCATATCGCAAAAAATGTTAAAGGAATCTGTAAGCTCCACGGTGTATCTTCGCTTTTTTATAAAGTCCTTGCTTTTGTTAATAACAATTCTGGTAAGCCAAGTTTTAAAGTATTCCGTGTTTTTCAGCTTGTCAAAAGATTTTAACGCTGATAAAACAGATTCTTGTACACAATCTTTCGCTTCCTCGGTGTCATGCAGATATCCAATTGCAATCAAAAACAGCGATTTTTCACACTCTGCGTATTTTTGCCCGAACAGTTCGTTACAAATTCAATCCTCCTTTCGTGTTTGTAAAAGCTTTTACATCTATTAGACGATTCAGAACGCAAAAAGTCTAAATCTTTATGTAGAAATTAAAAACGACAAGTACTTTCGTACTTGTCGTTTTTGGTGCAGGTGGTGGGAGTCGAACCCACACGGTATCACTACCACAGGATTTTGAGTCCAGCGCGTCTGCCAATTCCACCACACCTGCTCACCTGGACTATTATACATTATTTTTTATAAAAAATCAAGTGTTTTTTGAAAAAGTTTGATTTTTTCAAATTATATTGACACAAGTTTTTATTGGTTGTATAATTATCAAAAAAATTAAATAATTTGAGGTGAAAATATGGAGTGTTTATACACTAACTCGGCATACGGTTTATTTAACGATGCATGGAGTTTTAAGGCACCCGGCGAAACCGCGGCGGAAAAAGTCACACTGCCTCACTGCTGGAATGCCACAGGCTGGTCATATGAGCCGGACGATAATACCGCTCCGTCGGGAACGGGTGAGTATACAAAAAATCATATCCGGTAATGAGCTTGAAGGCTGCTATCTTCGTTTTGAGGGCGTTTCCGTTTATTGCGAGGTGTTTGTGAATAACATTTTGGCGGCCAAAAACATAGGTGCATATAAATCCTTTTGCGTAAAGCTCGAGAATTTAAACAGCGGTGAAAATGTGATAACCGTTAAGGTTACCGACAAGGCAAGCGTAAGTCTGCTCCCGGAAAACTGTGACGATATATTTACCGAAAGCCCAAGATACAAAAAAGATGGCCCGTAGGTTTTGGCTCGTCCCTTAAAGCCGGCGGAATCTGGCGGAATGTTTACGTTGTAAAAAAAGATGCGGCATACTTAAATCCTTTTTTGTCATAAAAAAGCGACAACAACGGCTTTTGTGTGCAGCCGGATATTGAAGGAAACACCGGCGGAATGTGGCTTGAGTGCACTTTTTGGAGGACGAAAACGGAATAACCGAAATTAAAGTTAAAGGCGGATGCAGGTGAGTTTTATATAGCACCGAAAAAAAGCTGTGCTTTCATGGCCGCTTAAACCTCATTTGTATAAATTCACCGCAAGACTTACCGACGGCAAAAATGTATTGCAGACAATTACACAGCCGGCATCGCTTATGAATTTTGCCGTGCGCAACAGCGAATTTCGCATTAATGACAAACCGTATTTTCTCCGCGGTCAGAATGGATTTCCCCATTGCAATATCGCCCATGATCGTGAGTACATAAAAAATATGTCAGCATGGTAAAAGCTCAGGGCGTTGAAATCAGCAGATTTCATACCGAACCGCCGGCACATGAATGGCTGGACGAGTGCGACAGGCAGGGAATTATGGTGATTTTGGAAATGCCCCTTCACGGCTCCTTCGGCTGTTATTCTTACGGAAGCCACGAATTTTGCGAAAATGCTCTTTCGAAACTCTTAACATTGTAAAGGAATATCGCAGACACCCGTCAATTGTTTTGTGGTCAATGGGAAATGAGGCTTATTGTGGCTTGCGAGCGCGACGAGAGGACTTGGAAAGCCGATTTTTGACGTTTTGGAACAGTGGATAGCAGAGGTCAGAAAGCTTGACAGCCGTCCCATTATTCCTAATTCAAACGGCGACGCGGCAAATCTTATAACAAAATCCATAGGCGACGTGGACGATGTTCACCAGTACGGCGGCTGGTATACGGAAAATCTTTACGATTTACGTCATTTCGGTCAGTTCACAATAAAAAATGATATGCTGTTTCAGCCCTGCATTTCCACAGAAAGCATTGCCGGCTATACCGATGAAAACGAGTGCTTCTTTGTTAAAAACAGTGACGATATAAGGCAGAAAAAAGGTTGTTGCAATGCGTTTGGGCGAGATTACGACCTTGCGGAGCAGTCGCGGGCATATCAGTGCTTTATGCTTAAAAGAATACGCCGAGGCAATGTGGCGTCTGCGTAACCCGGAAAGCTCATTTGCCGGTTACATTCCTTTCGGTCAGTACACCTGGTTTTTTTAATCCTTTTGACAAGGATAAGATTAAGCCGAAAGCGATTTGGACAACTTACAAAAATGTAATGTCGCCCGTGCACATTCAGTTTGAATGTTTCAGCCGCCATGTATATGAGGGAGAAAGCCTAAACGGTAATTTAAGGGTTTTAACGAATGCATAGAATATTCCGATACCGTGTCTGAATTTGAAATTGTTGTTTCGGCGGAAGGCAGAGAATTTTTAGGCTTGCTAAACCGGTTAAGTACCATACTTCAATTTGCGAAAATGTTAATTTAGGACCCTTGCATGAAAGCGGAAATCTTAAACTTGAAGTTTTCTGCGGCGGTCAGCTGCGGCACAAAACTACATGGAATATAAGGTTTATAAAAGGAGAACAGCGCAAAGCGGACAATGTTCTGATTTACGACCGGAGAATATGCTGGATATACCGGGAAAAAAGACTGGGCAATATAAATGAATTGTTTGCAGAAAATTCAAAGCGGCTTATTGTCGGTCCTTACGCGCTGGACGAACGCACAACTGCCCTTTCCGACAAGCTCAGAAACTGGATTTGCAACGGCGGCAACGCGGTTGTTCTCGAACAAAATCCCGGCGCACACAGCGAAAATATATTAGGCTGCGGCATTGCGTCAGTCAGAGTTTGCCAGCCGCAATGGTCGCGCTGGGCGATGAATTTGGTAAAACATGCCGACAGAAGCGATATATGCGATAAGCAGCACAAAATGTTTCGCGGTGTTTCACAGCCCGACATGTTTTGGTGGAATACCGACACATATCTTGCCGACAGCTACCTCTACTGCACGGACAGCATGCCGGAGGATTTGGTTTTTGTCGCGCATAGGCAACGGCTTAAGTGAGGGTGAGCTTATGCCGCAGAAATATGACTATAAGGATTCCGGCTACAGCATAACGGCTGTGGAAAGAAAAAATGGGAAAAGGCAGGATTTTATGCACCTCACTGCTTTTGGGCACGAAATATAAAACGGAACCGATTGCGGCAAAAATTCTTAACAATCTTATATAACACAGAAAAACAGGCATTAGGCAGACGTTGCAATATCGAACCCGTTTTTTTGGGTGAATTTTCCGTATTACTGCGTCAAAATACTCGCAAATACTGACGTATGTCAAGACTGACAACAAAAGAAAAGGCTGATTTTTCAGCGTTTTGAGCGGGTTCGGATATCGTAACGTCTGCCTAAATGCCTGTTTTTTTTGGGTTGACAGCGGCGCAGTTTTTTATTCTATAATTAAATCTGAACGTGTTTTTGCGGAGGAGATACTGTGAAAGCAAGAAAAAAGCAATTTCGTTTAATACATATATTTTTGTTTTGCTGGCGGCGCTTGAACTTTTAATGTCGTTTACATTTTGGGGGTATATCCATCTGCCGCCGTTTTCGGTGACGTTTGCTTACATTCCCATTCTTATGGCTGCGTGCGTTCTCGGCACTGCACAGTCAACCGTAATAGGCGCGACTTTCGGTTTGGCAAGTATGTTTAAGTCAAGCGCGAATTATGTAATGCAGGCGGATATGGTGTTTTCACCTGTTTTGAGCGGAAACCCGGTAACAGCGTTTTGCTTGCCTTGAGGCGCGCGTGCTTTTTTGGTTTTTGGCGGGACTTGCGTTTTTGCCGCAAAGAAATGCAGATACAACCGTGCCGCTTTAACTGTCGTTTCATTTATCGCGCCAAAACCCACGGCTTGATTGTTTTGTGTGCAATGCGTGTGCTTTTTCCCGATACGGCAAATGTGTATCTTTCAAAGCCGCTTATTACCTCAAGCGACATAATTGTTGCATTTTTCTGCGTTGCCGTTATACAGCTTTTTGTGGTATATCCGCAATACGGAGGCTGTGGGCGAGTTTGAAAATTGTATCAATGAGGTTAACCGAAACCCGTATTTTGAAAGCAAGATTAAATACAGGATTATCCCGGTTTTTGTAATATTTATTGTGTGCATGACGGTTTTTGCCACAATATATTTTTCCCCAGCGTGCCGCTTACATGCTTCTGATTCACGGCGTTAAAGTGACTCCTGCTTTAAGCGGTGATTTAACTCATTTGCAGACGCAGTTTATGATGGCGGTTTTGTCACTGAATATCATCACGGTTGTTGCGTTTTGCTGTGCTACAAATATGCGGAATATCAAAAATACTTAGATGAATTTGACGTTACCACCGGTGCGATGGGAAAAAAGATTTTCATGTTTTACTGCAAAAGTAATGCAAAACTCATCTATGAAGCGCGGCTGGTTTATAACCTTTGACGTGGATTATTTTAAAGTATAAACGACACCGTCGGTCATCTCGGCGGTGACAAGGCGTTAAAAAGGCGTGGCGTCGGTGTTTAAGAAAATCTTTGCTGATTACGGCATTTTGGGCAGACTCGGCGGCGATGAGTTTTCGTCTATGTTAAATGCCGATAAACTGAGCGAAAACGAGCTTTCGCAAAAAGCTTGACGATTTTCTTGCGGAAATTTCCGGGATTTTACCCGGCGATATTAAAATAAGCTGCAGCATAGGTGCATGCCGCTTTGAATGTCCCGCTGATATTGACGCGCTTGCCGAGCAGTCGGACAAGCTGCTGTATGATGCCAAAAATAACGGCAGAGGCTGTTATGTTTTCGGCGAATTTTAAATAAAGGATTGATTTTTGTGTCAGAAATTAGCTTTAAAAACCTGCCGATACCTGGAACGAGGCGCTGCCGTTAGGCAACGGAAAAAATCGGCGCAATGGTATATTCCGGCGTTTCTACGGATTGTATAAGATTAAAATGAGGAAACTTTTGTGGTCCGGCATGCCTGACGGTCATGAGTATATCTTTCCGCCCGAGAACATGAGAAAAATACGCCGTGCGGTTATCCGAAAGAAGGTATACCGACGCAACAAAATTAACAGAGGAAATGATGCACGGTTATTCCTCGCAAGCGTATCTTTCCCTCGGCAGCATTATTATCGAAACCCGTACGGACAACAAAAGAGTGAGCGGGCTACAAGAGGACACTTGACCTTAAAACGGCGGTGCTTTCAACGGAATTTAAAGTAGGCAGGACGCAGTTTCGCAGAAAAAGCATTTGTTTCCGCGCCTGACAATGTTTTTGCGGTCCGTCTGGAAAGCAGCGACCCGTGCACGTACAATATTACTCTTGCGTGTGAACTTGAGCACAGCATGAAAAGTGACGCTAAGGGAATATTCGCCCAAGGCAGATGTCCGACAAAAATGTTTCAAAAATACACCGGCGCCATTGATTATTCCGATGATGAAAGTATACATTTTTCCATGCGTCTTTCCGCCGTTTCCGGACGGTGACGTATACTCAAGCGGCGGTATGATTTGCGTTAAGGAAGCAAGAACGTTACTTTGTATTTTTGCATTGAAACAAAGCTTTTCCGGCTATGACAAGAATGCCTGTTTCCGAGGGCAGAGGAGTATCTTGAGCGCTGCCGCGACAGGATTAAAAACGCGATGTCTATGCCGATACGATGAGCTTATAAGCCGCCATTTAAGCGATTATTCGGACCTTTACAACAGAGTTTCACTTAATATACCGTCAGATGAAAATTCAAAGCTTTTGTTTGATTACGGACGTTATCTTATGATTTCGTCATCGCGCCCCGGAACTCAGCCTTCCAATCTCAGGGTATTTGGAGTTGTGATGCGATTGCGCCGTGGCATTCCAACTACACCATGAATATTAATACTCAGATGAATTACTGGCCGGCTGAGGTGTGCCGTCTGGGTGAGTGTCGCTGCCGCTTTTTGAAATGCTTGTTGACTTTTTCGGAGCGCGGAAATCATTTCGGCTTAAAGGGCTGGAGCACCTGGCACAACAGCGATATCTGGAGATTTAACTGCGAGGCTACCAAAACCGCGACATGGGGTTTCTGGCCTATGAGCGGTGCGTGGC
>VOFC01005495.1_pt1 | contig 12987 bp, 18 predicted proteins | sample 5384161 | NCBI WGS metagenome assembly VOFC01 (sample SAMN12384722, study PRJNA508395) | human gut metagenome | isolation source: healthy gut B | host: Homo sapiens | reverse complement strand
GTACGGCAGCTTCTACGACTGCGCACATTTCATCCCCTGCCAGAGCCGCATTCCCGATATTTTTTACGCTCTGCGGCATGTATGCCGACGGAAAAACACAGGCCGTCCTGACGTATTACACCGACAAGGACGGCCAGCCTGCCAAAACGGTGACGGTGGATCTTGGCCGGACGGCGAAGTGGGACGTCTATCTGCTCGATGAGACACACAACGCCGAGCGCATCGAAAACGACGCAGTGCCCGACGTTCACCCTCCAGCCGAATACCTGTATGCTCCTGAAGGAAGTCGACTGACCGTGCGGCGAAGGTACGAGTATGTATATTCACATTGACGAATCCAGCCGCGTTTTCACGCTGAATACAAAGCATACCAGCTATCAGCTGCGTATCACGCCCGACGGCTTTGTCCACCACGTGTACTACGGCCCCCGATCGGGAACTTTCCGATGGCTTATAGCGAGTTCACCGCGCAGTTCGGCTTCTCTCCCAACCCCATTTCACACCATGAAAAGCGCGATTATTCCGTAAACGACGCCGCACAGGAATATCCCGGCTGCGGCTGCGGCGATTTCCGCGTTGGGACGATCTGCGTCGAGAACGCGGACGGGAGCCTCTGCGCCCAGTTCCTGTATCACGGATACGAGGTCACGGACGGCAAATATGAGATCAGCGGTCTTCCATCCGCCTGCGGCGCGGAGCAGGACTGCCAGACGCTGCGGATCGACCTGCTCGATCCGGTCACAGATCTGTCAGTCAGCCTGTACTACGGCATATTTTATGAAGCAGACGTCATCACGCGTTATGCGCGGCTTCAAAACCGCGCAGCGCAGGCATGTACGCTCCGCAAGGCCGCGTCCGCCTGTCTGGACATTCCCTTCGGCGATTGGGAGCTGATCCATTTCCACGGGCGGCACTGCATGGAACGTCAGGTTCAGCGCCTCCCCGTCAGCAATACCGTTCAGGTCGTCCAGTCCACGCGCGGTGCAAGCAGCCACCAGCACAACCCGTTTGTGATCCTTGCGGAGCCGGAAACAGGCGAGACCGCAGGCGCATGCTTCGGCGCGATGCTCGTCTACCCGGCAGCTACAAGATCGAGCTGGAGCGTGACCAGCGTCAGTCGACGCGTCTTGTGCTCGGTATCCAGAACGACACGTTTTCTTGGGAGCTTCAGCCGGGTGAGATCTTTTCCACGCCGGAAGTCCTTTTCTCCTACAGCGATAAGGGGCTGGAGACGCTCGCATCAATATCACCGCTTCCTGCGCAGACACATCTGCCGCGGGGAATACCGCGATATCCGCAGGCCCATCCTCATCAACAGCTGGGAGGCGGTCTATTTCCACTTTGACGGCGAAAAGCTCCTCGGCCTTGCGCGGCAGGCGGCGGAGCTTGGTGTGGAGCTGTTCGTTCTGGACGACGGCTGGTTCGGCATCCGGGACAACGACCACTCCGGCCTAGGCGACTGGACGTCCAACAAGGAAAAAGCTGGGTTGCACGTTCGAGAAGCTCATCGGCAGCATCCGTGCGCTCGGCCTCCAGTTCGGCCTGTGGATTGAGCCGGAGATGGTCAGCATGGACTCTGAGCTTTTTACCGTACGCATCCCGACTGGGCGCTTCAGGCCCCGGCCGCGCGCCCCGCCTTCAGCCGCAGCCAGTTGGTCCTTGACCTGTCCCGCGCGGATGTCCGCGCATATCTGTATGACTGCATCGCCACGCTTCTCTCGCGGTACGACATCTCCTATATCAAATGGGACATGAACCGGCATCTGAGCGATGTGTTCGGCCGCTATCTTCCGGCGGGCCGTCAGGGCGAGCTGCCGCACTGCTATGTGCTCGGCGTTTACGAGCTGCTTGACCGACTGACAAAGGCGTTCCCCTCCGTCTTGTTTGAAAGCTGCAGCGGCGGAGGCGGCCGCTTTGACGCGGGTATGCTCTGCTATACGCCGCAGATCCGGTGCAGCGACAACACCGACCCCATCGCGCGGCTGAAGATCCAGTACGGCACCTCGTTCGGCTACCCCGTCAGCACCGTAGGCAGCCACGTCTCCGTCAGTCCCAACCACCAGACGGGCCGCACGACGCCCATCGAGACGCGCAGCACCGTCGCGATGTCCGGTACGTTCGGATATGAGCTGAATCTCTACCTGCTCAGCGATGCAGAGCGCGCGGCCATCCCCGCGCAGATCGAAAACTATAAAAATACTGGGCGCTGATCTCCCACGGCAATTATTACCGTCTGACGAACGCCATGTGGGATACGTTCTTCACTGCGTGGCAGTTTGCCTCCGAGGACCGGAGCGAGGCTCTGCTGAACGTCGTGGTCCTGTCACCCGAAGCCACCGCCTGCCCCATCCACCTCCGGCTGCGCGGGCTGGACTCGGACGCGCTGTACACCCTTGAGGGCATCGGCACCGTCTTCTCCGGCGCGGCCCCTGATGTACGGCGGATATACGCTCCCGCGGATGCGCCGCGACTATCCGTCCGTGCAATTACATTTTCAGAAAATGGAGAAAGTATATGAAGGACAACGCGAATCCCTGTGACAGCGGGCGCTTCCGTTGTGAGACCTGCCCGCGTGCCGCGCCGGAAAATCAGATCACGGGCACGCAATACCGCTTTACCGTCCTGACCCCGCGCCTTATCCGCATGGAATATGCGCCGAGCGGCGCGTTTGAGGACCGCGCCAGCCAGACGGTCTTCTTCCGCGACTTCCCCGCGTGCACCTTTCAAGCGGAGCGCAAAGACGGTCTTCTGACCGTGAACACGGGCGAGCTGCTGCTGACCTATCGGGAGAACGAGCCGTTCTCCCCCGATACGCTCTGCTTGCGGCTTCTGCACGAGCCGGGCGCGTTCTGGCACTACGGCGAGGACTATGAGGACCTCGGAGGCACTGCTGAAACGCTGGACGGCATCGACGGCGCGGTGCCCATCGGGCGCGGCGTATGCTCCATGCATGGCTTTTCCGTTCTTGACGACTCCCATACGATGCTCCTGAATGCAGAGGGCTGGGTCGAGGTGCGGCCTGCCAGAACGCTCGACGTCTACTTCTTCGGCTACGGCTTTTCCTACCGCGATGCCGTCCGCGATTTTACCGCTTGACCGGAGCACCCGCCATGCTGCCCGCCTACGCAATGGGCAACTGGTGGAGTCGCTATTATCCGTACACGCAGGACGAGTACCTTGCGCTGATGGACCGCTTCCGGGAGGAGGATATCCCGTTCTCCGTCGGTGTTGTGGACATGGACTGGCACATCGTAAATATCTCCGAGGAGCTTCGGGACGACACCGAAAATTGGCAGACCAAGTGGCGTCCGGGCTGGACGGGCTACATGGAACGCCACTCTTTTCCCCGATCACCGGGCATTTCTTCAGGGCCTGCATAAGCGGAACCTGAAAACGGCACTGTGCCTGCATCCGGCCTCCGGCGTACGCCGGCACGAGGTCCAATACGCAGATGGCAAAGCGGCTCGGTGTCCAAAACGGGCAGCGCATTCCCTTTGACATTCTGTCTCCAAAATACATGGCGCTCTATTTTGATGTGCTGCACCATCCTTATGAGGCCGACGGCGTGGATTTCTGGTGGTTGGACTGGCAGCAAGGTAAGGATTACAAATGGATCCACGAAATCGCGGGCGACCCGTTGGACGCGCGCGAATGTCTCGACCCGCTGTGGATGCTCAATCACCTGCACACGCTGGACATCTCCCGCACCGGGAAGCGTCCGATGCTCTTTTTCCCGCTATGCGGGGCCGGGCAGCCACCGATACGCCATCGGCTTCTCAGGCGACTCGGGCGTCTCGTGGGAGTCGCTGAGATTCCAGCCGTATTTCACCGCCGCCGCGTCAAACATCGGCTACTGTTGGTGGAGCCACGACATCGGCGGCCACTACGGCGGCTACCGCGACGACGAGCTGACGCTCCGCTGGATCCAGCTCGGGACGTTCTCCCCGATCTCGCGCCTGCACAGCAGCACCAGCCATTTCATCCGCAAAGAGCCGTGGTTCTTCCCGCCAGAGATCGCCGATGCCATGAAGCAGGCGCTGCGTTTGCGGCACCAGTTGTTCCCGTACCTGTACACAATGAATCACCGCTGCCACACGGAGCTGGAGCCGATGATCCAGCCGATGTATTACAGCCACCCGAAATGCGGCGCAGCCTATACCGTCCCGCAGCAGTTCTGGTTCGGCTCTGAGCTGATCGTCGCGCCCATCTGCGAGCACACGAGCGAAAAAAGGACGGCCTTGCCAGAGCCGACGCATGGCTCCCTGCCGGAGACTGGTTCGATTTCTTCAGCGGCCTTCATTACATCAGCAGCCGCGGCAGAAAGCTCGAGCTTTACCGGACGCGTGCGCAGTATCCAGTTCTGGCGAAGGCCGGCGCGATCGTCCCCATGATGTGCCCCGCTCCGAAGGACAATCGGCTGTATAACTGCCCGGATATGCAGGTCAGAGTCTTCCCCGGCCAGAATGGCTGCTTCACGCTCTATGAGGACTCCGGCGAGGGAAACGCATACCAAAGCGGTGCGTTCGCCGAAACAGAGCTGACGCTCGACTGGGGGCACGGAGGCCTGCTTCACGATCCATCCCGCACAGGGTGAGCGCTCGCTCATCCCCGCCGTGCGGTGCTGGGAGATCCAATTCACAGGCTTCCACCGGGACGCCGCAGTCTCCGCCCTTGTCGGTGAGCGCGCCGCGGAGGTCTGCCCGGTCTATGATCCGGCGCAAAACACCTTGACCGTCACAATCACAGCTCCTGTGACAGCGCGCATTCATCTCCTGATCTCCGGCCCGTCTCTGATGCACGACAACGCCGACCGGATGGAGCGCTGTATGACGCTGCTTCAGAGCTATCAGGCCGCGCACAGCCGCAAGCAGCGGCTGCTGGACGTGCTCCGGAGCCTCGACCCCGGCATAAAGCCGGAAAAACTCCCGTTCCGTCTCGCGCCGGAATCGCCCGAGGACAGTCATTTCATCCGCGCGCTCGTCGAGCTTCTCACGCTGACAGCGGACTGAGCCGCGTACAGCACATACGCATACCGCCGCTTCTGCGGCATAACAGGGGAGGACAACCTATGTCAAAAGCAAGCATCCGCATCGAGCAGCTGACGCTCCCAACCTATCCGGAGCCACCGAAGGAGGAAATGCCTCTGTTCGCCGAGCACCGTGTGCATCAACGCTCCACCGGCCGCCCGTACCCCAAACAAGGCCGTTCTGGAGGTCAACCGCAGTTTCCGTGAGGAAAAAAGCTATACCATTGTGCATCTGGAAAACGAATATCTGGACGTTCTGGTGCTCCCAGAGACCGGCGGAAGGATCTTCGCCGCGCGGGACAAGACCACCGGCTATGACTTTTCTACCGCCAGCATGTCATCAAGCCCGCGCTGATCGGCGCGCTTGGCTCCTGGATCTCCGGCGGCGTGGAATTCAACTGGCCCTATCATCACCGTCCTTCCGGCTTTCTGCCCTGCGATTTTGAAACGGAGGAATGCGGCGACGGCAGCGTCATCTGCTGGCTGTCCGAGCACGACCCCATCGACCGGATGAAGGGCACCGTCGGTGTGGTCCTGCGCCCCCGGCGTTGCGTATCTGGAAACGCGCATGCGTCTGTGCAACCGGACGCCCGTCACCAGAAGCTTCCTGTGGTGGGAAAATGCCGCAGTTCCCGTGAACGAAAGCTACCAGATCTTCTTCCCCAAAGACGTCACGTATGTGAACTTTCACTATCTGGACTCCCGCGCCTCCTATCCCGTCGCGGGCGACTGCACCTTCAACGGGATCGACATGCGCACGCCGCGAGACATTTCGTGGCATAAGAACACGCAGGACGCGACCTCATATTTCGCCTGCGCCTCCAAATATGACTTCTTCGGCGGATACGACCACGGCTTTGACTGCGGCGTCGTCCACATCGGCGACCATCATATCTCGCCGGGCAAGAAGATGTTCACATGGGCCTATAATCAGCTCGCAAAAACGTGGGAGAACACCCTGACCGACACCGACGGCCAGTATGCCGAGCTGATGGCAGGTTCCTACACGGATAACCAGCCCAATTTTGCCTGGCTCGAGCCGTATGAGACCAAAGAATTCTCGCAGTACTGGTACCCGATCAGCCGGATCGGCACGCCGGATTTTGCAAATCTCCAATGCGCGATCTCCCTGCGGGAGGATACCGTCTGGCTTCAGGCGACCGAGCCGCTCGGCGAGGCGCTGGTCGAGATCACGGCGGACGGCGCCGTGATCCTGTCCGAGCGCGTCGTCTTAAACCCCGGTGCACCTGTAAAGCTCGACTGGCAGCGCCCCAGTGCGCTCGTCTCCATCCGCGTCACCTCCGGCGGCCGCACGGCGGCGGAGTACACCGAGGAGCGCCCCGATCATCTGAAAAAGCCCCCTGTGAAGGATCCCATGCCGCTTGCCGCCGAGCTGCGCTCGGCAGACGAGCTGTATCTGGCGGGCGTGCATGTCGAGCAGTACCGCGACCCCGCCGTGATGCCTGACGCCTACTGGCTGGAGGGCCTGAAACGGGATCCCTATCACGCCGGGTGCCTGCTCAGCATGGCGAAATACTGCTGTCAGATGGGGCGGCTCGACGAGGCGGAGCGCTATGCCCGCCGCGGTCTTGCCAGTCTGACGAAATTCAACATGCACATGCAGAGCGGCGACCCATACTATCTGCTTGGTCTCATTCTTGAGGAGCAGGAGCGGATGGATGAGGCCTATGACGCCTATTATAAGGCAAGCTGGAACGGCGGCGCAGTCGCCCGCTCCATGGGTCGGCTCGCGTGTCTGGATCTCCGGCGCGGCGCCCCCGCCGCCGCGGTCCGTCATGCAAACACGGCTCTGAGCCGTGACGCGGACCATCCGCTGGCCCCGGTCGTGCTCGTGCTGGCGCATCGTGCGCTGGGCGAGACGGAAACAGCCGATGCCATTCTCGCGCAGGCCATGCAGAATGACCGCATGAACTATCTGCTCCGCTGGCTCGGCGGCGTGGAGCGCGCGTATTTCTTCTCCAAGCTGGACGCCGCGCCGGATCAGACCACGCTGGACATGGCATTCGATCTGGAGTCCATGGGCCAGTACGCTCTGGCGCAGCAGCTTCTGGAGCAGTACGGCCAGGCATATCCGCAGACGGTCATGACGCTCTATACGCTCGCCTTCCTGCAAAGCAGGCAGGGGCTTTCCACCGTCAGACGCTCTGTGCTGCCGACGAAGCGAGTCTCCTCGACACCTACCCCGTGCGGCCCGGCGAGCTGCGGGTGCTGACATTTGCCCGCGGCGAAGGCTGCCGCCGCGCGCCCTTCCTCCTCGGCTGCATGCGCTATCACATGCGCTGCTACGAGGCGGCGGCTGCGCTGTTTGAAGAGAACATCCGCCTTGAGCCGGAGAACTATATGCCCTACCGCTGTCTGGCCGTGGCCTATTTCACGCACCTTGGCCGAAAGGAAGAGGCCGCGAGGCTGATGGAAACGGCGCGGAGCCTGAATTGCAGCCAGCAGATCCTCTATGAATCCGTGATCCTGATGGATCTGTCCGGCGCCTCCGCCGCCGAAAAGCTCGCGCTGCTGGAGCCGCACGCCTCCGGATTCCGCCGCGACGACCTGTTCGTGGAGCTCGCCAAGGCCTATAATCAGAGCTTCCAGCCGGAAAAGGCGCTGGCGCTGCTGAACAGTCATGTATTTGTCTCCTGTGAAGGCGGCGAGCATGCGATCGCCGATCAATACATGTACGCGCTTTTCCAGCAGGGCATGCGGAAAAAGCAGGCGCAGGACTACGCCGGGGCGTATGAGACGCTGCGCTCGGCGATGACGCTGCCGCAGAGTCTCGGCTCCGGCATCTGGAACCGGTGTAAATACGTACCCTATCAGTTCCACTATGGCACAGTGCCTTGAGCAGTTGGGCCGCACGGAAGAGGCGCGCGAAATATATCAGATGATCCTTGATATCGAGATCGAGTTCTTCAGCAAAATACACCTGCGGGAGCTTCCCTATTATCAGGCGCTGTGCGCCGAAGCGCTCGGCCAGCAGCCGCGGGCATGGGATATCATGGCGCGTGTCAAGCGCGCGTGGAGTCTTGAGCTGGACCGCGTGGACAACGGCTTCTTTGCCACAACGCCGTTTTTCATTTCCTTTGCACCGGAGCCGCGTCTGGCCCGCCGGGCGTACTATCTGTATCTGCTGGGCCTCGTCTCCCTGTATGAAGGGCAGCGACAGGAGGCAGATGCCCGCTTCCGCGAGAGCTATGCGCTGAACTCCGACAATCTGTTCTGCCATTATTACGCGCATCTGCTTCCCTGAGCAAAGATCGCATACATTTCACGGAGGAATGACATGCTGAAACACACGATCCCTCTCGTCTCCGGCCGCTGGACGGCTGAGATCGCGCCGGACCGCGGCGCAAACCCCATCCGCGTGCAGTTCGGCGGCGAGGACATCCTGATCCCGTGGACGGCGGAGGCCGAAAACCCGTTTCTGATCGGCTCACCGCTGCTCTTGCCCGCGAACCGCACCGCCGGGAGGCCGCTTTTCCTTCCGCGGCACGGAGTACACCCTGCCGATCAGCGACAGCTTTCACTGCGCCAATCTGCATGGCAGCCTGTATCTCCAGCGCTTTCAGGTGACGGAGCAATCGCCCTCCTGCGTCGGCCTGCACTTTGAAAAATCAGGGCGAGATATTCCCGTTCGCCTTCGTGATCCGCGTCCGCTACCACATTGAGGACAGCAGCTTCGTCTCCGAGTATGTGATCGAAAATCCCGCCGACACGCCCATGCCGTTCACCTTCGCCCTGCACACCACGTTCCGGGACGCAGGCTGGTTTCAGGTCCCGCTGGCAGCATGTCAGGAAAAGGACTGCCGTCACATCCCGACAGGACGATACATTCCTCTCTCGCGCGCGAGCGCGGCTGCTGCGAGTGTGCCCGCTCGACCGGTGTTCCCTTCTCCGGCTATTTCCGCGCGGCGGGCGATACGGCCCGAATCGGTCCCCACATCCGGTATCACGTCGAGGGCTTCGACCACTGGGTCCTGTATAACGGCTGTGGCACAGGTGGCTTTCTGTGCGTTGAGCCGCAGCTCGGCGCAGTAAACGCCCTGAACGACGAGCAAAACTGTCCCATTCTCCCGCCAAAGGGTCATATTTTCCTGAAAACACGAATCTCGATCTGCGAATAGTGCCGGAATCAGAGGAAGATGAAAATCGGTGCGGCCCGTATGGACCGCACCGATCAGCGTGTCGAAAAAGTCTTTTTGCCCCGCTAAGTCCTGTTTTCTGAACTTTTTTGAAGTTCAGAAAATCGCTTGATTGAACGCGAAGGGGGCTCTTTTGCCCCCCCTCACACTATTACAATAAATTTTGGTTGGAAGCCCAGCGGCCAGCTGGGCTTTCTTTCCATCTCTTCCTAAGCTACAATAAGGGGAGCAACTGGCTGACCATTCACTCTTTGGCTTCCATGTCCGCGGGGAAGACTGTCATCCATCCCCTTATTGCAGCGTTCGATTTGAGCAGGTCGAGCCATAGCGGAAGATACTCGGCTTCTGCTGAAGAACTGCTACCGCCAGTACCGGCAGTATTCCAAGGTGCAGACGGTTCTGAAATATAATCTGATCACATTGCTGGATATGGTGTTTCCAAATGCCAACCGCTTGTTTTCAAGCCCGATCCGTGGGGATGGGAGTGAAAAGTGGGTGGATTTTGTGGCTGAGTTCTGGCATTGTCGCTGCGTCAGTGAAAAATCCGAGAACGCATTCACAAACAAATACCAGCGGTGGTGCAGAAAGCACGGCTACAACTTCAGTGAATCAAAGGTGCACATCCTTCACACCGAAGCCAGCGGACATATTGGCATCATGCCGAAATCCGAAACGATAAAGATTCTTGTGAAACAAGCTGTTGCACAGCTCAGAGCATCTTTCTACCGCGCATGCTGTGCTCAAACAGGAAATGCAGTCATTGGCTTCTCAACTGCCGGAATATCCCGTTGTTAGAACAGCATACCGAGCACATACTGCTTAAAATCCCAGCCGTCCACGCTCCCGCGCAGATCGTTTGCAATGCCCCAGATCGTGCGGTGCAGCTCATCCTGCTCCTGCTCTTTTCGATTGTCTGCCATAAAAACGCCCTCTCTTTCTTTTGTGCATATAGAACATGGTGATATGATACCAAAAAAAGTAGACGCAAAAAGATAGGTCACCTTGATGTATAATGAAGAAGTCAAGGAGTTGAGAGGGATGGGAAAAATACCAGTTCAGTTATGAAGAAAAAGATCACTATAGTCAGAGAACATGAAGAGAAGCATAAGACATTGAAACCCAGTCATCAATGATTTCCCTGACCTGCTCAAACTCGGTGCATCCGGATACATCAATTTCATCTTTCATATGCCCAAAGAAACTCTCTTTGCGGTGCGTTATCCCAGCAGTTTCCACGTCGAGACATAGATTGACGCAGATCATGATCTTTCAAAAGTTGGCGGAATTTTTTGCTGGTGTAATGAAAACCCCTGATCGCTATGAATCAGAACATCCGCATCCAGAGAGATGCCATGATGATTGAGCAGGTAAGTTACTGTGTCCAGTACAAAGTCGAGCTCCAGAGACCCTGCTGAGAACGTGAGACAGTATCTGCTTTGTATATGCGTCCAGAATTGTTGAAAGATAGCAAAATATCCCATTGTAAGGTATATATGTGATGTCCGTAAGCAATACACTTCTTGCTCCATATGCTGTAAACTCACGATTCAGCAGATTCTCGGCAACATTGTTGGTTCTCAGTGCCTTTGCCATTCGGCGGTAGGGCGGACCGGACAGGTTAATCCGTATTTCCGCATCAGACGCTGTTTTTCTTAACGTTCATTTGTACAGGCTGAGACAGATGCAGAAGGCGCACATGGATCCCCCCGATCCCTTTGTCGTAACGGAACCGATATGCCTGGATCAACTCAAAGTCGGCACGATCTTTGAGTTCATTTTTGACGTATCGGCGTGGCATTCAACCAGCAATAATACCATCGGCGATCCTCCTCCTCAAACGGTTTGTCGGATGTTAACTCTCTTGCTGCAATTTAGCAAGTACTATTTTTGAAAATCAAATCAGGGAGGTCGTCATGAACCAAACTACAAAACCAGCGGCCTGCCCTGATTCCGTCCGTGTTGAGCACATTCAGATCTCGCACGGGCGAGCCATCCGCGTCGTCTCCGTTTTTCCGAAAAACGGAAGTCAGACAGCGGAAGAAAAAACTCAGGGTTTTGGCCGCGTTGGAACTTCAGCGAAAAAGCCGGCATAAGGGCTAGACTTCGCGCCGCTTGGAGTATTGTGTGCTCACAATGCTCTGAGCGGTTTGACTTGAAGGAGGACAGACAAATGTCAAACCAGAAGAAAACCGCCCTCTACTGCCGGCTCAGTCAGGATGACGGCTTAGATGGTGACTCCAACAGCATCCAGAATCAAAAAAGCATCCTGCAAAGGTTCGCGGAAGATCATCATTTTCCAAACCCTTGCTTCTATGTGGATGACGGTTTTTCAGGCGGTAACTTCCAAAGACCTGCATTTCAGCAGATGATCGCGGACATGGAAAACGGGGAGATCGGGATCATCGTGACCAAGGATCTCAGCCGCCTTGGCAGAAACCAGCTTCATACCGGTCTATACATTGAAGAGCGCTTTCCGATGTTCGGCGTCCGGTACATTGCGATCAATGACAATGTGGATACGGAAAACGCAGAGAGCAATGATCTCATGCCGTTCAAAAATTTGTTCAACGAGTGGTTTATTCGGGACACCAGCCGGAAAATCCGTGCAGTTCAAAAAGCCAAAGCGGAACGCGGAGAACGGCTTGGGACGCGCGCTCCCTATGGATATGTCAAAGACCCGGAGACCAAGAAGCTGGTCATAGACGAGGAAGCCGCTGCCGTTGTGAAACGAATCTTTGCCCTGTGTGTCGCGGGCAATGGCCCCAGCCGGATCGCGACGATCCTGACCAAAGAAAAGGTGCTTTGTCCCAGCTATTACACCTACCAGAAATACGGCCTGACACATTCTGCATTGGACATCACGAAGCCGTACCACTGGTCAGGACAGCGCAGTCGCGAACCTGTTGGAAAATGAGGTCTATCTCGGCAATACTGTGAACTACCGCTTTAGCACCAAATCCTATAAGGACAAGCGCAAAATTGAACACCCAAGTGAGGAATGTCTGGTGTTTGAAAATACGCATCCTGCCATCATTCCCAAAAGAGGTCTGGGATATCGTGCAGCAGGTGCGGAAGAACAAGCGCCGCCCGACGAAGATGAATGAGCAGAACAAGTATTCCGGACTGGTAGTTCTGTGCCGATTGTGGCAAAGCAATGGTGCTCCATCGGGCGCATACAATGTCCGCCGATTACAAGCACTTCACCTGCCGTACCTACAAAAAGGATGGCGAAGCATGCACAGCCCATTATATTCGAGAGTGCATTCTCGATGAGATCGTGCTGGAGGATCTGCGCCGGGTAACGGCGGAAGCCAGAGAGCATCCGCAAGAATTTGCCGAATACCTAAACAGTAAGCAATCCGCGGAGCTTCAAAAAGAGATCCGCAAGCTGGAAAAAGAGAAAGCGGCCATGCAGAAGCGCAAAGCCGAACTGGATGCGATTTTCAAGAAGCTCTATGAAGACAGCGTATTGAATCGTATCACGGCAGAACAGTTCCAGATGCTCTCTGCCAGTTACACCGATGAGCAGGCAAAACTGACAGAAGCGCTCCCGCAGCAAGAATCGGAAATCCAACGGCTGAAAGAGACGGTTAGTAATACGGCAGCCTTCCTCGACAAAGCGAAGCGGTACACAGACATTCAAGCGCTGACACCGGAGCTGCTGCGGCTCTTCATTCAGAAAATTGTGGTGCATGAAAAGGAAGTGAAGTGGTCCAAGCACGCACCACAGACGGTAGAGATCCATTATGCCGACATTGGGTGCATGGAGAACAGACAAACAGCAAAACCGGAGCAACATAAAGA
>VOFC01001883.1_pt1 | contig 12991 bp, 25 predicted proteins | sample 5384161 | NCBI WGS metagenome assembly VOFC01 (sample SAMN12384722, study PRJNA508395) | human gut metagenome | isolation source: healthy gut B | host: Homo sapiens | reverse complement strand
ATAGAATAATAATCAATAGATTTTGCGGTTTTACAAAAAAACATTTACAAATAGTTCACAATATTTAGGGTTGTATGGTAAAATATCATGTAAATGAAAACAAAAGGGAGTAAAAAGGTGGACACATTAAAAAAAATTTACAAAATATGAAAAAGAAATACTTGAAGGTATTATTATAAGCATTGTAGGCGGATGGGCATTAACATCTATATTAAGAGGTGCCTATAAGCAGATTAGTAATATTCAGTTTCCGGCTGATGGAAATTTTACTAAGGCATTTATAATGACTATAATTTTTAGCATTATATTAGGAATTATATATTACAAAAACAAAAAAGATTGCAGGAGGATTAATGTTTGTTTTTACATATATATTCCTATTGTTATGTGCTTTATTGGATATTCAAATGATTGGACAACAAACGCCGGTAATCCAATAGGCGGACCATGTTATCAGGCAATACTTGCTTTTATAGCAGCGATCGCTTTTTTGTATGTTAAAGAAGACATTTATCAGTTTATATCAGAATTAAAAATAAAAAAGAATACATACTAATATTATAGTTGCAATAATAGGTGTGTTATTGTTTGGATTTGTTGGAATAGTTACAGTATTAAGATATAAGTCATATCTTAATTCAACATTTGATTTTGGAATATTTACTCAGATGTATGAAAATATGAGACAGACAGGTTCTGCTGCAACAACCCTTGAGAGAAACAGACTTCTTTCTCATTTTGGTGTTCATTTTTCACCAATATATTATATTGCACTTCCTATATATTTTATTTTTCCAAGTCCGGTAACAGTACAGCTAATACAGGCATTAATGATAGCTTTGCCGGTTATACCAATAGTTCTTATTGCCAGGGAATACAGATTGTCTAATTGGATGACAGTAGGATTTACTTTACTTTATGCATTGTATCCGGCAACATCAGGCGGGGCAGTGTATGATATGCATGAGAACTGTTTTCTTACATTCTTTTTGCTGATGACAATATGGGCAGCAGAAAAGAAGAAAACATACATTATGATATTGATGATGCTTTTTGCATTTTTTTGTGAAAGAGGACGCGGCAATATATGTATTGGTTCTTGGAACATTCTATTTGCTTTCAAGAAAAGACAAAAAAAGAGGACTAATATTAATGGTTTGCGCAGCGGTTTATTTCCTAATTGCAATTTCTGTGGTTAACAGCTATGGACTTGGAATTATGGATAACAGATTTAGCAATTTGTATTTTTGATGCAGATGGAGGATTAAGCCAGGTATTCAAAAGCATTATTGCAAATCCGGGATATGTAATTGCACAGATGATTACAAATTCCAGCGCAGACAGTGTAGATTGCTTATTATATACTAATGTTTGGACCAATGGCAACTGTTATTTTTACAACGGGAAAGAAATATACAAGATATATATTACTTTCACCACTTATTATAATTAATATATTTACAACATATGTGTATATGCATGATATAAACTTCCAGTATAATTTTGGAGTTATTGCATTAATAATGTATCTTGCAATTATGAATATGGCTGATGTTAAAGCAGAAAAGGCGAAAACATACGTAAGCATAGCAGTGCTTTGTGCAGGAATAATGTTTGTAGGCAATCAGTTTCCTAAAATGCCTAATTATTACAAAACATATACAGAAAACAAATCAACCTATGAGAAAATAGACAAAGCATTAGAGCTTGTTCCTACTAATGCTTCAGTTTGTGCATCAGGATTTTTTTTACACCACATTTGTTTAAAAATCTTGTAATGTATGATCAGAATCATTTAGAACAGCCTGTTTATACAGATTATCTTGTGGTAGATGAGAGATTTGACAATGAGAAACAGAAATTTGATCAGGTTTTAAGCTCAGGCAGATATGAGATTGCATATCAGGAACAAGGACTTATTAGCATATACAAGAAAAAGTAAAATAAGGCACGCCCTTTTTATTGAAAGGGGTGTGCTTTTTTGATATACTTTTTAGATGGCTTATTGTATAATTTTACAAAGTGAGGCAGCAATACTACTGAATCATGGAAAGAGGTAAATAGTGACAATATTAATTAAAAACGGACGGCTAATTAATCCGTCAGAGAATTTAGACAAAGTAATGGACATCTTTGTTGAAGATGGAATTATTAAGGAAAAGGCAGAATCAATTGAAAAACAGGCTGACACTGTAATTGATGCAGCAGGCTGTTATGTAATGCCGGGATTAATTGATTTGCACGTACATTTCAGAGATCCGGGACTTACATACAAAGAAGATATTGAAACAGGAAGCAAGGCTGCTGCAAAAGGTGGATTTACAACTGTTTGCTGTATGCCTAACACTAAACCGGTAGTGGATAATGTAGAAACAGTTAAGTACATTATTAAAAAAGGTGAAAAAACGGGACTTACCAATGTACTTCCTGTTGGTGCAGTTACAAAGAATATGGCAGGAGTTGAAATTACTGATGTGGAAGAGCTTAAAAGGCAGGAATTTGTGCCATAAGCGAAGACGGCAAGTCAGTTATGAACTCAGGTGTTTATAGAAAAGCAATGAAGAATGCCGCAAAGGCTAATGTGCCGGTACTTGCTCATTGTGAGGACATTAATTTAGTTGAAGGCGGCGTTATTAATTTAGGAGACAAGTCAAGTGAGCTTGGAGTTAAGGGAATAAGCAATGCGGTTGAAGACGTTATTGCAATGCGTGATATTATGTTGGCTAAGGAAACAGGGGCAACATTACATTTGTGCCATTGCTCAACTAAGGATAGTGTTGAAATGGTTAAAAGAGCAAAGGAAGAAGGCATAAAAAAGTAACAGCAGAAGTTTGTCCACATCATTTTCTATGTGTTCAGATGATATAACAAGTAACGACGGTAATTTTAAAATGAATCCACCTTTACGTGCAAGAGAGGATATGGAAGCTCTTATTAAAGGATTACAGGATGACATTATGGATGTTATTTCAACAGACCATGCTCCACATAGCGCAGAGGAAAAAGGCTAAAGACTTAGAACATGCACCATTTGGAATAGTAGGTCTTGAAACATCAGTAGCATTAACAGTTACCAACTTAGTTAAGAAAGGATATTTAACTCCAATGCAGATGGCTGAGAAGATGAGTTACAATCCTGCGAAAGTTTTAGGCATTCCAAAGGGAACTTTAGATGAGGGCAAGATTGCGGACATTACAATTATTGATCCTGATAAAGAATACACTATAGACGTAAACACTTTTTGAATCAAAGGGTAAGAATACACCTTTTGACGGTTACAAAGTTTCAGGAGAAGTTGAATATACAATTCTTAACGGAAAAGTTGTTTACTCAAACAAATAAAATTTAGCGAATAAATATTAAAACACAAAATAGATTTTGAGAATAACAGATTAAAAATCAAAATATAACAAAAATCAATAAGGAAGGAAGAAAGCAATGATTAACAAATTAGTAGACAAAATCAAAAAACAAACGCACCTGTTGTAGTAGGACTTGATCCAATGATGAGTTACATTCCTGAACACATTACAAAGAAAGCTTTTGATGAGTTCGGCGAAACATTAGAGGGAGCGGCAGAGGCAATTTGGCAGTACAACAAAGGAATTATCGATAATACATATGATTTGATTCCTGCAGTAAAGCCACAGATAGCAATGTATGAACAGTTTGGAGTACCGGGACTTGTTGCTTTCGATAAGACAGTAAAATATGCAAAGGAAAAAGACCTTGTTGTAATCGGCGATGTTAAGCGTGGAGATATCGGCTCAACATCAGCAGCATATGCTACAGGTCATCTTGGAAAAAAGTACAGGTTGGAAGCAAGAAATATTCATTATTTGATGAAGACTTTGCAACAGTAAATCCTTATCTTGGAACAGATGGAATTAAACCATTTATTGATGTATGTAAAGAAGAAAAAATAAAGGTCTTTTCATTTTAGTTAAGACATCTAACCCATCAAGTGGAGAATTTCAGGACAGATTAGTAGATGGCAGACCACTTTATGAATGGGTTGGCGAAAAGGTAGCAAAATGGGGAGAAGAACATATGGGTAACGACTACAGCTATATTGGTGCAGTAGTTGGTGCAACATATCCTGAAATGGGAAAAGTTCTTAGAAAAGTAATGCCAAAGAGCTACATTCTTGTACCTGGTTACGGTGCACAGGGGTGGTACAGCAGATGGACTTAAGCCATACTTTAACGAAGATGGACTTGGTGCAATTGTAAATTCTTCAAGAGGAATTATTTGTGCATATAAGCAGGATAAATATGCTAAGTTTGGCAGCTTAAATTATGCTGATGCTTCAAGACAGGCTGTAATCGATATGATTGAAGATATTAACTCAATTTTCTAATAAACAGGGAAGATTGTTAATAACTCATAAAAATAAAACAAGAAATGATAATAAAACAATTATTAAACAAATAGGAGCGAATATGAGAAGTAAAGAACTTGCAAAAAAGTAATTTCACAGGAATGTATTGGAACCGGTGTGTATAGTATGTGGATTGAAACAAAAAGCAGCAGACACAGCAGTTGCAGGACAGTTTATTTCAGTTTACTGTAATGACAAAACTAAATTATTGCCTAGACCTATTAGTATTTGTCAGGTAGACAAAGAGAATGGCAGATTACGTATTGTTTACAGAGTCGTAGGTGGCGGAACAACGGAAATGTCAACATATAAAGCAGGAGACAGTGTTTCTATTATAGGACCACTTGGAAACGGCTTTATGCAGAGAAAGGGAAAGAAGGCTATATTAATAGGTGGTGGAATTGGTATTCCTCCTATGGTTCAGCTTGCCACAGAATTAAAGGCTAAGGCAGAAGTTCAGATTGTGGCAGGATATCGTGATGAATTATTCCTTACTGACGAATTAGAAAGCAATGGAAAGTTATATATTGCAACTGAAGATGGAAGTACAGGTACAAAGGGTACAGTTATTGATGCCATAAAGGAACAGGCAGTTGAGGGCGATGTGATTTATGCATGCGGTCCTACACCAATGCTTAAGGCTATTAAAGAATATGCTCTTGAAAAAAGGAATTGAATGTCAGCTTTCTTTAGAAGAAAGAATGGCATGCGGAATTGGTGCCTGCCTTGCCTGTGTATGTCAGTCTAAGGAGAAAGACCATCATTCAAATGTTAATAACAAGAGAATATGCAAAGACGGACCTGTATTTTTTTTAGCAGAGGAGGTGGAACTTTAATGAATACAAAAGTTAATATTGCAGGAGTTGAATTTAAAAAATCCGGTAATGGTAGCCTCAGGAACATTTGGTTCAGGTGCAGAATACGGTGAATTTGTAGATTTAAACAGATTGGGGCAGTTGTAACAAAAGGTGTTGCCAATGTGCCTTGGGAAGGCAATCCTACACCACGTATTGCAGAAACATACGGTGGAATGCTTAATGCAGTAGGACTTCAGAATCCGGGATATGAATTATTTGCAAAGCGTGATATTCCATATCTTCAGAATTACGATACAAACATTATTGTTAATGTTTGTGGAAGAACTACAGAAGATTATATTGATGTAGTTGAAAAGTTAGGAGATGAAAAAAAGTAGACATGTTAGAAATTAACATTTCATGTCCTAATGTAAAACACGGCGGAATAGCTTTCGGACAGGATCCTAAAGCAGTAGAAGCCATTACAAAAGCAGTAAAGGCAGTAGCAAAACAGCCTGTAATAATGAAGTTAAGCCCTAATGTTACAGATATAACAGAGATGGCTAAGGCAGCAGAAGCAGGTGGTGCAGATGCTTTATCACTTATAAATACGTTAACAGGTATGCAGATTGATGTGGAAAGACAGAAGTTCGTATTAGCCAACAAGACAGGCGGACTTTCAGGTCCTGCAATTAAGCCTGTGGCAGTAAGAATGGTATATCAGGTGGCTAATGCCGTAAAGGTTCCAATAATAGGAATGGGCGGAATTGCCAATGCAAGTGATGCAATGGAACTGATACTGGCAGGAGCAACCGCAGTATCTGTGGGAACTGCAAACTTTAATAACCCTAACACAACAATAGAGGTGGTTGAAGGAATTGAGAACTACATGAGAAGACATAATGTAGAAGATATTAACAGTCTAATTGGATTAGTAAAATAAAGGAGATATTAAAAATGGAAGCATATAAAAAGGAATTTATTGAATTTATGGTAGAAAGTGATGTTTTAAAAGTTTGGAGAATTTACACTTAAAAGCGGACGTAAATCACCTTTTTTATGAATGCCGGTGCATACGTAACAGGTTCACAGCTTAAGAGATTAGGCGAATATTATGCAAAGGCAATCCATGACAACTATGGTGATGATTTTGACGTACTCTTCGGACCTGCATACAAGGGTATTCCAATCAGCGTTGTAACAGCTATTGCTTACAGTGAATTATATGGAAAAAGAAATCCGTTACTGTTCAGACCGTAAGGAAGAAAAAGACCATGGCGCAGATAAGGGAAGCTTCCTTGGAAGTAAGTTAAAAGATGGCGACAGAGTTGTTATGATTGAAGATGTAACTACATCAGGAAAGTCCATGGAAGAAACTGTACCAAAGGTAAGAAGTGCAGCAGATGTTGAAATCGTAGGCTTAATGGTCTCACTAAACAGAATGGAAGTTGGAAAAGGCGGAGAAAAGAGCGCCCTTGATGAAATTCAGGAAGAATATGGATTTAAAGGCTAACGCAATTGTTTCAATGGCAGATGTTGTTGAATATCTTTACAATAAGGAATGTAATGGAAAAGTAGTTATTGATGATACAATCAAGACAGCAATTGATGAATATTATAAACAGTATGGTGCTAAATAGTTAATGACAGCTAATTAAGCTATCATATTGAGGCAAAGTTGAATTGAGAAAATCAGATAAAAAGATGCGTATGTTTGGAAAAATATTGTTCATCCTATATCTGGTGGTAACTTTATATGCCATGTTTTTTTTTCAGAAAGTTTAGACAGAACCATGGTTAGCGATGAATACAGATATAACCTGGTTCTGTTTAAAGAAATAAACAGATTTTGGCGAATGAAACATACATATGGGTGGCAGATTACAATAATGAATCTGGCAGGAAATGTAGCATTCTTTATGCCATTCGGCTTTTTGTTACCAAGTATGTCAAGGGAGAAAATCGTAAACAATTTTGTAAGTGTAACATTGCTTACAATGGTTTTCAGCATGCTTATTGAAACAGCCCAGCTTGTTTTAAAAAGTGGGAGCCTTTGACGTGGATGATATTTTTCTTAATACAGTTGGGGGACTGTTGGGGTATATTGTTTTAAAAATCATGAAATTATTCATGAAAAATAGAAATAAGTGAGAATAACAAAGTGAAGAAGAGAGAAGCAAAGAAGAAAAAAAGAAGAAAAAGAAGAAGAGAAAAAGGACGAAAGATACCTTTAAGGAATTATACAAAAGGTGGCAGAAAGTCATCAGTTATTGCCGGCGTAAATATATTGTTATTTATACTGGCAGTGGTTATTTCAATACTTAAAAAAGGCAATGCAGGAATTTATGTGGGCCTTTTAATGTTGTTGGTTATGGTGTCAGCTATAGCAGGATTTGTTATTGGAATTAATAGTTTTAAAGAAGAAAAAATAAATTTTTAAAATATACATATATAGGCACAATAACTAATGCAGTTATTTGGATTTTTATATTAGGTATGTATTTGGCATATGTATAAAAAGTGTGTATAGATTTTAAAGAAAGAGAGTGGAGCATTTGGATATTATTTTGGAAAGATATGAGATTGCAACCTCACGAATAAGAGAAATAATAAATGAAGATACAGTGTCAGAGCCTTTTAAGAGCTTTTTTCTGTAAGGCATCTGAGTTTATTTGTAAAATAGATGATTTAAACAGCATCATAAAGTCAGGAGAGATAAATGATTTCTCATTAGACCAGTTGAAAGAACTTAATAAAAGTTTATTTGAAGAAATTTATAGTGAAAACTATGAAGAAAGTTTCGCCAATCCTGAGTATGCAGTGAAAACTTTAGGAGAAGAATACGGAAAGATACTTTGCTATATTTACACAAAAAATCGTGGAATGATTAGAAATGTATATATGGGGGAGATTAGAAGAAGTAGTTCTTCAAATGGAATTGTTTACACAGATTTATAATTATTTTGAAGATGTGGAACAATTAGAATATGACAATGTTTATGAAACGGTTTATTCATATGAAAAAGATAACACAGAGATTTTTACAGACCTTATGATTGAGGACAGAATTAATCCTGACAATAAGTTTGCTGTTGATATTGTTATGAACAGCGATTTAAATGACTTAAGATATCTTTACAAATATGGTGAGCACGTAGGTTTTAATGAACTTAAGATGGCAGAGTTTCTTAACAGTTTAAGTCAGGAAGAAATAGACAGACTTGCAAAGGTTTATACAGAAGGCTACAGAATTGGTTTTATAAACACAGGAAAAGATATTTCTAAGAAAGGCACTGTTGATATTAGATATTCATTGGGCTTTGAAAGAATTATCAGATCTGCAATATTTAATTTTAAGAAAATGGGACTTGAACCTGTAATTTATCAGGTAGGTTATACAACAACAAGTCCTAACAGGCAGTATGCTTACGATCACAGATACGATGATGCATTGTATTTGGACAAGGCATATATTAAGAGAAAATTAGAAGTTTCAAGACATGCTTATGAAAGCAGAAAACAGTTGGCAGGAAAGATGGCAGGCCCTGCAGTAATTGAGATTTTCGGAGAGACACCTTTTGAACCGGAAAATAAGAAACAGGCATATGCACTTTCAGAAGAACAGCAGAAACTTAAGTCAGAATATATTACTGAATACCAGACAATGGTTCAAGAGTATATTAAGGGAGACGAAAGAAGTTTTACAATTATTGCTTTTCCAATACCTGAGTTTGGGGACGACTTTGAACAGATGTTTAAGGAAACTGTAAAGATTAACACTCTTGATTCTGAAATATACGGAAAGGTTCAGCAGAACATAATTGATGCATTAGACCAGGCAGAATATGTAAAGGTTCTTGGAAAAGGCGACAACAAAACTAACATGAAAGTTCAGATGCATGACCTTAAGAATCCTTTAAAGGAAACTAATTTTGAAAACTGTCTTGCCGATGTGAACATTCCGCTTGGAGAAGTATTTACTTCACCTAAGTTAAAGGGAACAGAGGGAATCCTTCACGTAAGTCAGGTATATTTAAATGACTTAAAGTATAATGATTTGCAGATTACATTTGAAGATGGAAAGATAAAAGATTACACTTGCAAGAATTTTGACACTGAGGAAGAGAATAAGAAATTTATTAAGCAGAATGTAATGCTTAATCATGAAACACTTCCTATTGGAGAGTTTGCCATAGGTACTAACACAACAGCTTATATGGTTGCAAAGAAGTACCATGTGGTTTACAAGCTGCCTATTCTTATAGTAGAAAAGATGGGACCTCACTTCGCAGTGGGAGATACCTGCTATAGCTTTGAGGAGGATATTAAAACATATAATCCTGACGGCAAGGAGATAGTGGCAAGAGAGAATGAAGTGTCAGCTCTTAGAAAGACAGACATAAAGAAAGCATATTTTGGTTGTCATACCGATATTACAATGCCTTATGATGAACTTGGTGAAATAACGGCAGTAAGAAAAGATGGCAGCGAAATTACTATAATAAAAGACGGACGTTTCGTATTGAAGGAACAGAACTTCTAAATGAACCGTTGGAAGAAATCTAATGTTGACTACAGTTATTTTTATGGGTACAATGTAGAATATGTTAAATTTATAACGCTTTAAGATGAATTTATGTGAAAAGGAGAACAAAATGGCAAAAGGCAAAAGTAGCAATTGTAATGGGCAGCGATTCAGATATGCCTGTAATGAGCAAAGCAGCAGATTTTTCTTGATCAGATGGGAATCGATTATGAGATGACCATAATTTCAGCACACAGAGAGCCTGATATTTTCTTTGAATGGGCTAAAGGAGCTGAAGAAAGAGGAGTTAAAGTTATTATTGCAGGAGCAGGAAAGGCAGCACACCTTCCAGGTATGTGCGCAGCATTATTCCCAATGCCTGTTATTGGAATACCAATGAAGACTTCAGATTTAGGTGGAGTAGATTCACTTTACTCAATCGTTCAGATGCCTTCAGGAATCCCGGTTGCAACTGTAGCTATTAATGGCGGTCAGAATGCAGGTATCCTTGCAGCAAAGATTCTTGCTACATCAGATGCTGAATTACTTGCAAAACTTAAAGATTTTAGCAAGGAAATGAAAGATTCAGTAGTTGAAAAAGATGCAAGACTTAAAGAAGTAGGTTACAAGAACTACTAAGAATTAAAAAGTGTAAAAGATGTTTAAGCATCATATATAATAATATAAAAGCAATAGAAAAGTACATATAGAATTAAGGAGATTATACTATGGATTATAAGAAAGCAGGCGTTGATATTGAAGCCGGATACAAATCAGTTGAGTTAATGAAGCAGTATGTGAAGGGAACCATGAGACCGGAAGTATTAGGTGGCCTTGGCGGTTTCGCAGGTGCTTTTAGCTTAGATTCAATTAAGAAGATGGAAGAACCTGTATTATTATCAGGAACAGACGGATGTGGTACAAAAAGTACAGTTAGCATATATTATGGACAAACATGATACAGTAGGTATAGACTGTGTTGCCATGTGTGTAAATGATGTAGCATGTGCAGGCGGCGAACCTCTTATTCTTCCTTGATTACATTGCATGTGGAAAGAACTATCCTGAAAAAGATTGCAACAATCGTTAGTGGTGTAGCTGAAGGATGTAAGCAGTCAGGAGCTGCATTAGTTGGTGGTGAAACAGCAGAACATCCGGGTCTTATGCCTGTTGACGAATATGATCTTGCCGGATTTGCAGTAGGCGTTGTAGACAAGAAAGACCTTATTACAGGTGAAAACATTAAGCCTGGCGATAAGTTAATCGGTATTGCATCTTCAGGTGTTCATAGCAACGGATTTTCTTTAGTAAGAAAAGTATTCGAAATGACAGAAGAATCTCTTAATACATATTATGATGAGTTAGGAAAGACTTTAGGTGAAGCATTACTTGCACCTACAAGAATTTATGTTAAGGCGTTAAAGAAAGTAAAAGAAGCAGGAGTAACAATCAAGGGATGCAGCCACATTACAGGTGGTGGTTTCTACGAAAACATTCCAAGAATGCTTCCTGACGGAGTAAAGGCAGTAGTTAAGAAAGACAGCTACGAAGTACCTGCAATCTTCAAACTTCTTGCAAAGACAGGAGATATTGAAGAAGAAATGATGTACAATACTTACAACATGGGTATCGGTATGGTATTGGCAATTGATCCTGCAGACGTAGACAAGACAATGGAAGCTTTAAAGGCAGCAGGAGAAACATGCTACGAATTAGGACAGGTAGAAGCCGGAGAAAAAGTGTGCAGAATTAGTATAGTAAATATTTAAATGAAAAAGGCTAGTTTTTCAACTAGCCTATATGCTTTTCTAAAGAAAATAAATACTGCTTAGTATCAATAACTTTTTGGTACTTAATAGGAGGAATTATGTTAAAGGTAGGAGTAATGGTTTCAGGTGGTGGAACTAATTTACAGGCTATTATAGACGGTGTACATAGTGGAGTAATTACAAATGCTAAGTTAGAAGTTGTAATTAGCAATAAGAAAGACGCATATGCTTTAACCAGAGCAAAAGACAATGGAATTAAGGCAGAAAGCGTATGTATTAAGGATTATGCTACAAGAGATGAATTTAATAAGGCGTTAATCAGAACAATAGATTCATACAATCTTGACCTGATTGTACTTGCAGGTTTTCTTGTGGTTTTACCGGAAGAATTAATTAATAAATATAGAAACAGAATTATAAATATACATCCATCATTAATCCCATCTTTCTGCGGAAACGGATTTTATGGATTACACGTTCACGAAAAAGCATTGGAAAGCGTGGAGTTAAAATTACAGGAGCTACAGTCCACTTTGTAGACGAAGGGGACAGATACAGGTCCTATTATATACCAGAAGGCTGTTGAGGTATTAGAAGGTGATACACCGGAAATTCTTCAGAGAAGAGTTATGGAGCAGGCAGAATGGAAGATTTTACCACAGGCAATTAACGATATTGCCAATGGCAAAATAGCAATTGGAGAATAATTTTATTGAATAGAATCTATTAAGGATAGTAAGACAAGGAGATATAAAATGAAAGTACTTATTGTTGGAAGTGGCGGAAGAGAACATGCAATTGCAACAGCAGTGGCAAAAAGCCCTAAGGTTGATAAAATCTAAATGGGAACATTTTCACCAAGCCCATTCTACACAAAAAGAGATAGATGAATATTGTATGGAGCATATCTACAAGCCGACCATAGCAGCCATGAGTGCAGAGGGAAGAGAGTTTAAGGGCGTTCTGTTCTGCGGACTTATGATCACACCAAAGGGTGTTAAGGTTCTTGAGTACAATGCAAGATTCGGAGATCCTGAGGCACAGGTAGTGCTTCCTAGAATGAAGAACGATATCTACAGAGGCTGAACAGGCAACATACAAAGCCGGAAGTTCAACAGATGAAACAACTGCTAAAGACAGCAGTTCAACAAGCAGTAAGAAATCAAAGAAGGCTTCTAAGTCAGACATTATAGTTGGCAAAGGTGAATACAAGATAGTAGAAGATTTTAAGGATGATCTTATTCCTGAAGGTTTTTCAAGAACAAAAGCTGAGTATGACGGTAAGCAGTATGAAGTAATCAAAGGTGACAAGAAAGACATTACAGCTTTCTATTTAAAGAAGGGAAGCACTAAAGGATTTTACATCTATGATTATGAAACAAAGAAGTTTTCTTCATTAAGAAATATTAAGATTGCCAGCAGAATGTATACGGTAGTTAATCCTTCTGAAAAGGCATCTTGCTTAAAGAAGTACACAAAGAAACAGATTACTGTAATTGATCAGGAAGTTAATGCCTG
>VOFC01004948.1_pt1 | contig 12994 bp, 20 predicted proteins | sample 5384161 | NCBI WGS metagenome assembly VOFC01 (sample SAMN12384722, study PRJNA508395) | human gut metagenome | isolation source: healthy gut B | host: Homo sapiens | reverse complement strand
CAATCGTTACAATATCCATGTGTATCTCTCCTTGCTGAATGTTCGAACAAAAAAGAAGCAGCTTTACTACTTAAAAGATAACTTGAATATAGGCAGCTGCGCGCTCCGGGTGGTGCATTTTGGCAATGACACCGAGGTAAACCCCGGATTCCTCGAAACCGGTTTTTGTGCTGGCGAGGGGCGTGTCGGAAATATCCAGCGTTACGCCATCGGCAGACAATTCTATCCGGCTTGCCGAAATCTGCATCCAGTGTACGCAGGTCAAGAAAATACTTCTCTTTGCAGCTGATCCCGTGCAGAGGCATCCATCAGGATAATATTTGACTGCTGTGTGCTGACAGCAGCCAGCAGTCAGCTCAGAGGCATAGACATATTGTTATCGACATTGGCAGTTTCATTTATAATCAGCCCGGTCAGATGCGCAGATTGAACCGGCTGAAATGTTCACAAGGCTAACGTACAGCACAGTTTTTTGGTGAAATGCCAGGATAAGCGGCATATCCGAAAATGTACAAAAACGATTAAAATTCCTATGGGGGAGTTTGTAGTATGCCCAAATGTTTCCCATTGCGCCCATGCAGAGCACGCAGGGTGGCAAGATCAGCGCTCTTCATCGTGCGATTCCTCATCTGCCGCATCGGGATCTCCGCCGATAAGATGAATGATTTTTACCAAGAGGAAAGAACATAGCATGGCACACAAGCCCATTCCCAAAAGAAAGGCGGGGCGCGAATACGCAAAACTGTGATCACCCCATGACAGCGTAAACGAAGGCCATCAGCAGGGTGCAGAACAAATAGCGAACCCCGACGGCAAAGGAGGTCCTTAAATGCCAAGCGTCGTATTTTCAAAAACGTGCCAGCAGGGGGAAATGCGTAGAGCAGTACAATGGCGTACAGCACGGCGCAGCACCGATCACCAGCGCGCTGTCAAAATCGTCCAGAATGCACTGGTGTTCCAAAGGCGGCTCAACACGAAGCCGTCGACGCCCAAAAAGCAGCCAAGTGCCAGCAGGATAAGCCATAACTTTGTGGCAGGCTTTGAAATTGCTGCGAAACGCACGGAAGAACATACGGGTAAGACCTTCATCACGATCTTCAGCCATTTTCAATGTGCAGTAAAACAGCGCCGTAGTGGAGGCACCGATCGTAAAAATCGGCAGGCTGCATATAAGCCACAAATGTTCAGATAGGCGCTGTATGTCAGCTTTGTCAGCACAGAAAACCACGGCTTGTCCCACAGGTCACGCATACTGTACCTCTCTCAATCTCCTGTGGATTCACGCAGGATCAGATCGTTTCGTATAAACAGTCCGATAATTCAGCGAGGGCTCCTCGATACGGGTCATACAGCAGATTGGCAGCGGCATACCCCATGATTTGCCCGTGAATACATGAATGGATGTCAGCCGAGGTGAAAAATACGATGCCCTTGGCTGGTCATCAAATCCGCAAATCCAGATGTCATCCGGAACGGAATAGCCAAGCCGATGCAAGGCGTTGATAAGATCCATTGCTATAAAATATTGGCGCAGATAAAAGCGTCCGGTATGGTCGGGGCAACCGCGCAGCGACTGATACAGATATCCGAATAGTTTTGGCTGTGCTTTTTTGCGCAGGTCGGCCGGTTGCCACCAAAATGCTCGGCTGCATCTTTGGCCAGGTAACGTTCATGAAAGATCTGGCAAGCGCTTTTATCCCCGGCAAAGGCGATACGTTTTCGTCCGCGCTGTGCCATCTGCGCCATCATGTTCTGAATTTCGATACGGTTTCCATATACAGCCGATCAGCCTGCAGCGGAGGGCGCATTTCCATCACGGGTGTGTCCACAAAAAGCGGAATGCCCAGCGTACAAAGCATCTGGGCGTAATCATAGTCAAATTTCAAAGCAGATGATGCCTGCCGTGTGCTCTGTGTTTAAGGAAGACGGCAGCCTTTGCAGCCAGCTCAGCGGGCGAAATGCGGATCGTCGTCTATACAGGCGTGAAAGATGCTGAAGCTCTGATTGAAAGCGATCCAACATCATTGCGGCAAAAGTGGGAGTTATTCAAAAACGGGGTTGTCAGTATGGCAATTTCCCCGCTTATCGACGGGGAGAATGAAGCATCCCCGGCGTTGTTCCCATCAAATACCGGAAGTAGGAAAATTGCTTAATCCCATTTCAGCCTTGCGGATCTTCCCTGTGTGGGCATCGGCCAGAACGCCGGTTTATTGATAGCCTTGGAAACCTATTGGTGGGAGAGCTTTGGGAAGCCTGTTGGCAATATCCCGAATGGTGACTTTGGTAGACATGGCCTGCCTCGATTCTGTACACTCTATAAGTAAGCAATGTACTTTACTATATTCTGTAGGTATCTCGTCCGGAAATTCCTGTGTTTTCTGATACCAGTATAGTGCATATGCACAAATTAGTCAAAATGTAAAAACGCAAATCAGCATATTGCACATTCGCGCGCACCGGTTTTGTGCAGCTGCACGAATGTACCGTAATTCGCTTAAAAACGAGGAAAAACGCCATTGACTTTTGCGATTGGTGATGGTATAAATAAATCACAGGGTTTTACAAATGCACCATTCAAGGGGGTCTGAGCAGAACATGTTGTGCAAATGTAAAACAAAGAAGAAACGGTACAATGAAATCAAAAAGGAGGAGAATGATTCATGAAACAAAAGTCAGTTGCACCCCAAAGCGCGGTCATGGCGGTTGACCGTAAACTGCATAATACATGGGTGTACATTAAGCGTCATTGGCAGCTCTACCTGCTATTTCTGATGCCGGCTGTATTGCTGACCCTTGTATTCCGCTACATTCCTATGGGCGGTGTACTGATCGCCTTCCAAAAAATACAACCCGTTCAAGGGCATATGGGGCAGCGAATGGGTCGGGTTCAAGAACTTTACGCGGTTCCTGTCCTCGCCGGATTTCATGCGGTATTTGATCAACACCTTGAAACTGAGCGTCTATGGCTTGCTGTGGGGCTTCCCCCATTCCGATTTTGTTGGCCTTCCTGCTCAACCGCATTAAAAAGCAATAAGATCAAGCAGAAGGTACAGCTTGTCCTGTATATGCCCAACTTTATTTCCGTGATCGTGCTGTGCGGTATCGTGCGCGTTCTGCTGTCTGTCACAGGTCCTGTAAATGGGGCTGTTTCATACCGGCATCAACTTTATGACATTGCCGGAGGCTTTCCGCCCGATTTACATCATCAGCGGAATCTGGCAGGGCGCAGGTTGGTCCTCCATTATGTACACAGCCGCGCTTTCAACGCCAGCCAGGAGTTGAAAGAAGCCGCCATGCTGGACGGCGCGAACCTGATTCAGCAAATACGAACCGTTGAATGGCCCGCCATCAAGGATATGGTCGTGATTCAGTTCATCCTGCAGGCAGGCAACATTATGAGCATCGGCTTTGAAAAAGCCTACGCCCTGCAAACGGATCGAACCTGATTCGGCAGAAATCATCGCCACTTATGTGTATAAAAAAGGTCTGTTAGACGGTGATTACAGCTTTTCAACAGCAGTCGGCCTGTTCAACACAGTTATCAATGTCATATTGCTTATCGCTGTAAACAAAATCGTTGCCAAGATGAACGATGGGCAAGGCTTGTAAGGAGGTGCCCGCTATGTCTAAGAAAAAGTCGGGAATGCAGATCTATACCAAAACAAGACAAAGCCATCCTCTACTGCGGCTATGCACTGTTGGCTGTGTTTCTCATCGCCATTATTGTGCCGATGGTTTACATTGACGTCGCTTCGTTCATGGACCCCGTCACATTGCAAAACAAGGGCATTTCCTTTGACTTCAGCAAATGGAGCCTGGATGCCTATGAGCGCGTCATCTCGGACAAACAGATATGGGTCGGCTTCAAAAAACGCTGTTCTTTATTCGGTTATATTTACCGTCATTTCCGTTGCCGTAACGATGCTGGCAGCCTATCCGATGTCGCTGCCGGACTTCAAGGGAAAGAAATTTTTCAACACCTTATTCGTTATCACGATGTTCTTCAACGGCGGTCTGATCCCTACCTACCTGCTCATCAACAATATCGGTCTGCTGGATTCCATGTGGGCGGTTATCCTGCCGGGTGCATTCAGCGTCTGGAATATGATCATTGCCCGTACCTACTATCAGGAATCCCGCGTGAGCTTCTCGTGAGGCAGCCGATGTGGATGGTGCCAGCGAAATGCGCTACTTCTTTAATATCTTGCTGCCGGTTTGTATGCCGGTAGTGGCGGTGCTTGCTCTTTGGCAGTTTGTCGCTATGTGGAACAGCTATTTTGACGCGATGATCTACCTGAACAGTGCCTCCAAACAGCCCCTGCAGTTGGTGCTGCGCTCTATCCTGATCCAAAGCCAGCCCGAATCCGGTATGATTGCCGATATTCAAAGCACGGCTGAACGCGCAAAAATGGCCGAGCTGCTCAAGTATGCAACCATTATCATTTCCAGCCTGCCGCTGCTGGTCATGTACCCTTCTTCCAAAAGTATTTTGATGCAGGCATTATGGCGGGCCCGTCAAGGGCTGATTGTTAGGAAAACTCGACCGGGATTTCCCGGCCACAATATTAAAAAGGAGAAAACGCAATGAAAAAAATTGATTTCACGCCGCAATTTCTCAAAATGGGCGCCCTGGCGAGCGCTGTTATGATGCTGCCGCCTGCGGCGGCGGTGCCGGAGGCGGAAAAGATTCGGGTGCCAATGTAGATGTTACCGGCACCGTTTCATTTCCTCTGGCGGAGCAGGTAACCTTTACCGGTATGACAAGCTATCCGGTCGGCAGTGAATCCGATCCGAACAACCGTACCATTTTCAAACGTCTTGAGTGAAGCCACCAATGTACATATCGACTGACGGCTATTCAGGCTGACCAGTGGAGCGATAAAATCACCCTGAATATGTCCAACCCCAGCACTCTGACGGATTTTGTCTTTTACGGCAGATTTCAGCGACAGTGACCTGCTGCGCTACGCAGATCAGGGCGCGTTATTGTCAAATCTGGAGGACTACATCGACAACAATATGCCCAACCTCAAGAAGGTTTTTGAGATGTACCCGAGTACCGTACCATGTGTACAGATTCCGAGGGACATATCTCAGCGCTGCCGTGGATCGAGCAGTTGGGCGCTGAAAAGACGGCGATCCAAACGGTGGGAAATATGAGCTTCATCAACAAGAAGTGGCTGGATTTCCTGGGTCTGGAGATGCCGACGACGGTAGATGAATTTGAGCAGGTACTGATCGCTTTCCGCGACAACGCAGATGCCATCAAGAGTGAGTTTGGCATTGAGGGCGATATCATCCCGATGTCCTGCATTGTCAATAACGGTGACCAGGATCCCAGTATCCCTGATCAACGGCTTTGGTGAGGGCTATGGTGATGCCGATAAGGATCGCCACATTGCCGTCACGGATGACCTGAAGGTTATCTGCGCGGCTACTCAGCAGGGCTACCGTGAAGGTCTTGACTGGCTGCACAAGCTGTATTCTGAAAACCCATTGACCCCGAATGCTTTACGCAGGAATGGTCCACCTATGTTTCTAAAGGCAAGGCCGGTCGTTACGGCGTCTGCTTTAGCTGGGATGTTGCCAACATCGACAACCTGACCGATTGGGGAGCCCCTGCCCGCACTGACTGCCGATACCCGCAATATCACCCCCGCAGAACGGCTCCTTCACCAGCGGCTTTGGGCGCGGCAAGTGTTGTCACCGCCAAGGCATCGAACCCCGCGCTGGTTTGTGCCTGGCTTGACCAGATGTATGCACCCCTGCAGTCTCCCCAGAACAACTGGGGTACCTACGGCGATGAAACCGGTTTCAATATCTTTGAAATGTCCACGAACGATAAGGGGCGAGCCGATGCTGAAGCACGCCCCCTCGGCGATGCGTCCCCCGTTGAAGTCCGCGAAGCACAGTGTGTCGGCGGTCCTCTGGCGGTTCTGGATGATTACTACGGCGTTTATGTCACCTGCCCGACGATGCACAGTACCGTTTGACTGGATCAAGGATATTTACACCCCGGATATGAACAAAAAGTATGTTTACCCCAATGTTTTTATGAGCACCGAGGACACCGAGCAGGTTTCCAACCTTCAGGCAGATCTCCAAACCTACATGAACACCCAGAAGGCAAACTGATCATGAACGGTACTACTGATGCTGAGTGGAATGAGTACCTCGACAAACTGGAAGCCTACGGATTGTCTGACTATCTGGCAATTATGCAGAAGTATCTTGACGCCTATTACGCAAAGCAATAAGTTTTACCAGGAGGAATCCATGAGCAGTACAATTTGCAGAAAGCACGCGATTACGAGGAAGAGCACAGCGTTGCCATTTCTGCGGCAGAGCGCCCTGCCTACCACTTGACCCCTTATGTAGGCTGGATGAATGATCCGAACGGCTTTTTCCTTCTATCATGGGAAATACCACCTGTTTTACCAGTATAACCCCTACGCAACACACTGGGGTCCCGGCATAGACCAGCGTTGAAACGTAAAATTTATTGGTTCTGCACAGTTGAGCCCAAAACGAGAAAAAAGCCCGTTGTTGGTTGTCACAACAGGCTTTTCCGGCATTTCACAAGGCATTTGCACAGCAGTGGTCAAATGGCAGACCTCCTCTCCTTGCTGCCGCAAACCGCCGTATCCATCGGGGCAGCCGGAACGCCGCCCCGTGAAAACCCGGACAGGGGCCCGTCCGGGTGATAGATTCCCCTGTGGTTTGGATACAATGTTAAATATCAAAGCAAAAAATTGGAGGCAACATCCAGTGAATCCCACAGTTATCACCCTCTGCTTTCTGGCATTTGCGATCATTATGTTCGTGCTGGAAAAGATTCCTCTGGGCCTGACAGCCACGATCGTTTCCGTGGGTCTGTGCGTGACCGGCGTCCTTGAACCCAAACAGGCGTTCGCCGGGTACGTCGATTCTAATGTCATCCTCTGCGTGGCTATGTTTGTGGTTGGGCAGGCGTTGTTTGAAACCGGCATGGCCAACAAAATCGGTGGTCTGGTCACCAAGTTCGCCCAAATCGGAGACGTCAGCTCATCATCGCCATCATGGTCATCACCGGTCTTATGTCGGGTTCCTGTCCAACACGGGCAGCGCGGCCGTACTCATTTCCTGTGGTAGTCGGCATTGCGGCCGGAGAGTGGTTACAGCCGCAGCCACCTGCTGATGCCGCTGGTTTTGCGGCGGCACTGGGGCGGCAACATCTCCATCATCGGTGCGCCGGGCAACCTGATGGGCGTCAGCGCCCCTGAACGAGCTGGGCATCGAAACGAGCTTCTTTGAGTACCTGATCGTCGGCGGTCCTATGATGCTGGCGGGCATCCTCTACTTCGCCTTGTTCGGCTACAAGCTGCTGCCCAAAAACAGCGGCGCGGCATCGCTGGAGGATGACCAGTTCGCTGTCAAAGGATTACTCCGACGTTCCAAGTGGAAGCAGTATACGTCGCTGGCTGTGCTGGTCATCGCCATTCTTGCGATGGTGTTTGAAAAACAGATCGGCATCAAGCTGCAGGTGTCCGCATCGGTTGGCGCCATCATTCTGATCCTGACCGATGTCATCAGCGAAAAAAAGAGGCACTGAAGTCCATCGACCTCAAGACCGTGTTCCTTTTTGGCGGTTCGCTGGCACTTTGGCAACGGCGCTGGAGCATACCGGCGCGGGCAGCCTGATTGCTGATACGCTGATTGGAGCCATGGGCAACGAAGTCCACCCGCTGATCCTGCTGGTCGTCATCTTTGTCATAACCTGCACAATGACCAACTTTATGTCTAACACTGCCACCACGGCGCTGATGGTTCCCATCGCGGTGTCGCTGGCGCAGGGCTTGGGCGCAGACCCCCCGCGCGGTGGTCATTGCCACGGTCATTGCAGGCAGCTGTGCCTACGCAACGCCGATCGGTATGCCCGCCAATACAATGGTTGTCGGCATCGGCGGCTACAAATTTATCGACTACGTCAAGGCAGGTCTGCCGCTGATCCTCGTCAGCTTTATCATCTGCATGGTGATCCTGCCGGTTGCGTATCCGTTCTTCCCGCATGATCTCATAAACAAACATTTAAAATTTACATAGGAGGCATCCAATCATGACCAAAGAACAAAGTGTTGAACTCATGACCGACAAGATGGCGAAATTCGTCGCCTATGTCGGCAAGAAAGCTGCCGACGATGTCGAGGCTAAGCTGCAGGAGCTGCATCAGCAGGAGACCACCCGCTGGCAACCGCCATCTATGACACGATGGCGCGCAACCAGAAGCTGGCTGTTGACCTGAACCGCCCCTGCTGCCAGGACACCGGTGTGCTGCAGTTCTGGGTAAAGTGCGGTGTCAACTTCCCGCTGATGGGTGAGCTGGAGGCTCTGCTGAAGGAGGCCGTCGTCCGCGCTACCTTCGCCGCACCCCTGCGCCACAACAGCGTGGAAACCTTCGACGAAGTGAACACCAAGCGCAATGGCGGCAAGGGTACGCCCACCGTTTTCTGGGACATTGTACCCGATGACGACCACTGCGAAATCTACACCTACATGGCAGGCGGCGGATGTACGCTTCCGGGCAAGGCGATGGTGCTGATGCCGGGCATGGGCTACGAGGGCGTGACCAAGTTCGTCCTGGACCAGATGACCAGCTACGGTCTGAACGCCTGCCCCCGCTGCTCGTCGGTGTCGGCGTGGCTACCAGCGTGGAAACCGCCGCGCTGCTCTCCAAGAAGGCGCTGATGCGCCCTTGGGCAGCCACAACCCCAACCCGCGCGCTGCCGAGATGGAGAAGCTGCTGGAGGACGGCATCAACTCCATCGGTCTGGGACCCCAGGGCATGAGTGGTAAGAACTCCGTCATGGGCGTGCATATCGAGAACACCGCTCGCCATCCGTCCACCATCGGCGTTGCCGTCAACGTTGGCTGCTGGAGCCACCGCCGCGGTCACGTGGTATTTGACAAAGACTTGAACGCAACTGTAACGACTCATTCGGGGGGTGCAACTGTAATGGTAGAAATCAGAGACGGTAAAAAGGTTTTGGTCACGCCTGTCAGCGCCGAGGATCTGGCTGACATCAAATTGGTGACATCGTGTATCTCGACGGCGATCTTATGACCTGCCGTGACGTGGCGCACCGCCGCCTGGTCGAGGGCGGTCGTGAGCTGCCCTACGACATCCGCAACAAGGCCATCTTCCACGCAGGTCCCATTGTCCGCCCCATTCAGGGTCAGGACGATGCCTACGAGATGGTTTCTGTCGGTCCCACCACCTCGATGCGCATGGAGAAGTTCGAGTATGAGTTCACCCAGCACACCGGTGTCCGCGTCATCGTGGGCAAGGGCGGTATGGGTCCCAACACCGAGCGCGCCTGCAAAGGAGTTCGGCGCCATCCACTGCGTGTTCCCCGCCGGCTGCGCCGTTGTCGCCGCAAATCGAGGTACAGCGCATTGCCGAGCATCACTGGGACGAGCTGGGTATGCCCAGAAACGCTCTGGTGCTGCAAGGTCAAGAGTTTGGTCCGCTGATCGTTTCCATCGACGCCAACGGCGACAACCTGTTCGAGAAGAACAAGGTTGACTTCAACAAAAAGAAGGACGCTGCCATCGAGGAAATCTGCAAGCACGTCAGCTTCATCAAATAAGCCATTCACTATTTCTCTATACAGCCATAAACGCACAAAGGGACACTTCGCATTCGTGCGGGGCGTCCCTTTGTGTTTCAGGAGGAATTCTATGACCCCATTGGAGATTACTCTGCTCATTCTGCTGGCGACGATCCTTGCGTTTGTCAGCGGCAAAATCCCGTTTGCCGTCATCGCATCCGGAATCATTCTGGCACTGATTTTGACAGGCGTAATGACCCCTGCCGAGGCGTTCGGCGGGTTTATCAACACGAACGTCGTTATGTTTGTGGCGATGTTTGTGATTGGCGCAGGGCTGACGAAAACCGTCCTCATTGACAAGGCGCAGAGCCTTGTCGTGCGCTACAGGACAACCAGCGGATCCTGATTTTTTCTGTCCTGCGCAGCGGCGGCGTTTTTGGGTGCCATCACCAGCGCCACGGCAACGGCAGCCATTATGATCCCGCTGCTGGTGGGCATTGCCAACGACATCGGCACCAGCCGCAGTAAGCTGCTGTACCCGGCGATGGCGTGCGCCAACATTGCCGCCCAGATGACCTTTATGGGGCAGGGCGCCAGCAATATGGCGTGGAACGATGTTATGATGAAAGCCGGTGCGCCCAACCCGCTGCACGTCTGGGGATTTTACCGTGGCGCGCATTCAATGCTGGCAACAGCGATTTTGTACATGACCTTTGTCGGCTACAAGCTCATGCCTGATATTCCGAACGGAAGTTCTCGGATGGCGCATCGGGGCAGACCGGCAGCGAAAAAATCAGCCCCGCCAAGCAAAAGCTGGCTATGATCATCATTCTGGCAACGATTGCCCTGATGCTGCTGGAAAATGCCATCGGCATCAAAATGTACCTGACCGCCTGCCTTGGCGCAGTGCTGCTGGTGCTGACGGGCGTGCTGAGCGAGAAGGAGGCGCTGGCATCCATCCACCAGCCGACGATCTTCCTGTTTGCGGCGTGCTGGCGCTGTCCGATGCCATCCGAGAAACTGAAGGACAGGCGACATAATACCGTATCGGTTTCTGCAAGGGAACTGCGTCACCTGTTTCGTTTATATCTATGCCTCATTTCTTGATGAGTTTTTTCACGCCGTTCAGCGGGTGACCGTTCGCCAAGGCAAGCATTCCCTCCGCCAGATTGGCAGGGAACATACCGCAGCTGGACAGAACCGCCGCACGCAGCGGGGCATCCGCGCCGGACATGACCATCATTTTAAACGTGGGGTCGCTGTAGTCTGCCTTGCCGCCGAAGCTCTTGGCAATCGTAGCCTCGGTGCCCTTGAACATCTGCATCATAACGGCGGAAATATCCTTGAGTTCCATGGTGGAATGCTCCATCGTGAATGCGCCCTTTTTCGGCTCAGGGTCGCTTTGCAGGGGGCTGCCGCAGAGCTTTTCAAACTCGGCATCAGTGGGCAGGCCCTGCAATGTTTCGTACCAGCTGCCTTTCTGCCAGTCGGGGGCAGCAAGGCTTACGCCGTCCACGGCCAATGCAGTGTGCAGACGAATATCCGCCACGGACGCGCCAACGCAGATCTCATAGCTGCCCATCGGCACCTTCCAGCAACCGTCACACCAGACGGCAAAGCTGCGGTCGTTCAGTTCAAAGCGTACCGTCCTGCTTTCGCCGGGCTGCAGGCTGACCTTAGCAAAGCCCTTTAATTCCTTGGCGGGGCGGTATAGACCATTTTTGGGCGGTGCAACGTACAGCTGCACGACCTCGGCACCGGCGGTGCAGCCGGTGTTGGTCACCGCAGCGGTCACGGTGCGCCCCTCGATTTTCAAATCGGAATAGGCAAACTGCGTATAGCTTAACCCGTAGCCGAACGGGAACCGCACCGCCTTGCCCGCTTTATCGTAATAACGGTAGCCGGCATACAGACCCTCTTTGTAGTGGGTGGTCTTTTTCCCGAAGGTGTCGCGGCTGGGTACATCATCGTAGCAAAGCGGCCATGTTTCGGTCAGCTTGCCGCTGGGATTTGCCTTTCCGGTCAGCAGATTGGCGGCTGCCGCACCGCCCGCCTGACCGGGCAGACCCATATACAAAACCGCCTTGACCTTATCCAGCCACGGCATTTCCACAGCACAACCGCAGAACAGCACCACCACGGTGTTGGGGTTGGCGGCGGCGACCGTTTCAATCAGGCGGATATGTCCCTCCGGCATGGCCATGGTTTCGCGGTCAAAGCCCTCGGACTCGTAGATGTCCGGCAGACCCACGCAGACCACGGCGACTTTTGCCTGTTTTGCGGTTTCAGCGGCTTCGCGCAGACTTTCCTCGGTCACAGTGCCCTTGACATCGCAGCCGGCGGCAAACGGCACGCCGGGCATAGCGTCGCAGAGGGTGGTCAGCTGTGTGGGGTTGATGTGGCTCGAGCCTGCCCCCTGATACCGCATCGTACGCGCCATCTCGCCGATCAGCGCAATGCCGCCCACATCCAGCGGCAGAATGTTGTCCTCGTTTTTCAGCAGTACTGCGCCGTTTTCGGCGATTTTCTGCGCCAGTGCGTTGTGGGCGTCCTTATCAAAGGCGCGGCCCTTGGGGCGGCTTTCGCCCTTGAGGGCAAGGGCGATCACCCTTGCGGCGCAGGCGTCCACATCACTTTCAGGCAGGCTGCCGTCCTTGACGGCGGCGGCGACCCAGTCCTCCATATAAGTGCTGCCGCCCGGCATGCTCAGGTCGCACCCGGCGTGCATGGCCTTGACGCGGTCACACAGCGCGCCCCAGTCGGTGACAACCAAGCCTTCAAAGCCCCAGTCACGGCGCAGTACATCGGTCAGCAGCCAATGGTTGTCGCTGGCGTGGACATTGTTGATGCGCGGGTAGCTGCACATAACGGTTTCGGGCTGGGCAGCCCTTGACCACAGTCTCAAATGCAGGCAGGTACAGCTCGCGCAGGGTGCGCTCATCCACCTGACTGTTGCCGTTGAACCGCTTGTACTCCTGATTGTTGGCGGCAAAATGCTTGAGGCTGGTGCCTGCGCCGGTGCTCTGCGCGCCCTGCACCCATGCCGCGCCCATCGCGCCCGCAATGCAGGGATCCTCGGAGAAATACTCAAAGTTGCGCCCGCACAGCGGGTTGCGCTTGATGTTGACGCCGGGTCCCAGCACCACATCCACGCCGTAGGAAAGTCCTTCCTCACCGATGGCCTGTCCCTCGGCTTTCAGCAGCTCGGCGTCCCATGTTGCACCGCTCGTCACAGCTGTCGGGAAGCAGGTGGCAGGCTCGGACTCGTTGACGCCCAGCATATCGGCGCCGTTTTTCTGGCAGCGCACGCCGTGGGGACCGTCGCTCATCGTAACGGCGGGGATGCCGTACTGCGCCATCGCCTTGCTGTGCCAGAAATCCGCACCGTTGCAAAGGCTGATTTTATC
>VOFC01002383.1_pt1 | contig 13011 bp, 14 predicted proteins | sample 5384161 | NCBI WGS metagenome assembly VOFC01 (sample SAMN12384722, study PRJNA508395) | human gut metagenome | isolation source: healthy gut B | host: Homo sapiens | reverse complement strand
AAGGCATTTCCATGATGGCCGGGATGCGTGACAAGCGGTCGATATAGACAGAGTCACTGAATAAAGGATTGATTTCAGCCGTACTGCAATCCTTGCCTAAATCAATATAATTTTTAGCTTTCCAGTCGTTCAACAGACTGTCAAGTGGGTAAGTCATACTCTTTGGAAGATCGATGCTTTCTTTGCGTTCGGTTCCGTTTTCACGAATAACTACATCTACACTTTGCGCTTTTACCTGCGACGTGGCCACTAGTAAAAGGAAAATAATCGAACAATAGTTTTCTAATTTCTTCATGCTTTAATTATAAGTTCAATCTAAATTGTGTTTTTAAAATCGTAGTACGCATTGCAGTCCCACTGACTTATTCTTGTAACTGTTGGAGCGGAACTGGCTGTTATTATCAATAACGGCCGGCTCTACTTTCATACTCAAGTCAGGGGGTTATATCGAAGTTCGATAATTCCGCATCGACATAAGCGTCAATGATAGAGATGAGGTAAACTCCGATAAATGCAAATATACTAAGGTCCCGGTAACGCCGGAACATATCCTTTCTTCGTTTTAGTGTGTTTTTTAGCTGCTCCTCATTATAAGTGGAGTTCGGGGGCAACAGATCTTCATAACTTTTAGTGTTCGGATTGCTGTCCATAATGTCCAGATAGGCTTGCGAATAGTCTTTATACATCTTCCCGTTCCAGCTGAGGGCGTACGCACATCCTGCAAACCCTCCATATATAATAGGTAGTTTCCAGTATTTACGGTTGTAAATCTGTCCTCCGCCGGGAATACGACTGCCAGCCACGTTGCTTTGGTCGGATTCGGGATAAATATTTTCTTGTTAATATCTTGAGCAGGTGGCGGCACAGTGTCGGTCTTTACAACAATGGAGGCAGGTTGCTCTATCTTTTTCAGCTCTTTCTTGTTGGCTGCATCCAAGCTATCCGCTATCTGTATTTTAGCAGCTGACAAACTGTCGATGGCCGGAAGTTCTTTGGATGGTATGATTTGATAGAATCCTTCTTCACCGAGTCCTGTATAATCGGATCACGATGCCTTCGTGCACGGGCTTTCGGCGCTTCGCGCTGTAATTGTTGTATCTTTCCGTGCCGGAGTAACAGTGGATTGTGCATACACATCAATCCCTGCCACCTGTAGAAAAACAGAGAAGCAGGGTGATGATGAGTAACTGATATTTCTTACTTTTTCTTGTCATCTACTTTTTAGCGTATCGAAGATTTCCATGATACGTTCCAATTCCTCCTCATTCCCGAAAGGAATACTAATCTTCCCTTTTCCCCTTTTCGGAGCAGGTGAGTTGTACCTTGGTGCTGAAAAAGCCTGAAAGTTGTTGCTTCAGTAAGTTGAATTCTTCAGGAAGTTTGGCACGTTTGGGAGTTATTTTCCGCGTACCGCTTTTCACAGCTTCTCCTTCGCTTAATGATTTTACAATTTCTTCGACTTTGCGGACTGAATATCCGTGTTCTTGTATCTCTTCGAATATTTTTTTACTTGAAGTTTGGGGTCGCCTAATGAAATCAACGCACGGGCATGTCCCATATCTAGCTGTTTGTTTTGCAGAGCCATCTGTATAGGAGCCGGCAGTTTCAGTAAGCGCAGGTAGTTGGCGATTGTCGTTCGTTTCTTTCCGATACGTTCGCTAAGACGTTCCTGTGTCAGTTCGTACTGATCCAGCAGATGCTGGTAGGCAAGTGCTATTTCTACCGCATTCAGGTCTTCACGCTGTATGTTTTCAATCAGCGCCATTTCCATCATGTTTTCGTCGTCGGCTGTGCGGATGTAAGCAGGGATTGTTTTCAGTCCTGCTCTTTGTGATGCACGATAACGACGCTCTCCCGCGATGATCTGATACTCATCGTCCGAGAGCTTTGCGTAAAGTGATAGGTTGGATGATACCTATTTCCGCAATGGAATCAGCCAGTTCCTGCAAGGCTGTTTCGTCAAACTCACGGCGGGGCTGGTTGGGATTGACAGTAATCTTTGCCAGCTCTATTTCATTAATGGAAGAAGACCCTTCGGTTTTCACATCATCCATTGAGAGCAAGGCGTCGAGTCCGCGTCCTAATGCATTTCTTTTTTGTGTTGCCATATCTTCTTCTGTTATTTATTTCTGTTGATAATCTCTTTGGCAAGGGCGAGATGATTTTTGGCACCGGTAGAGTCCGCATCATAAAGAATGGTCGGGATACCGTAGCTGGGAGCCTCGCTCAATTTCACATTTCGCTGGATCACGCTGTTGAAAACTAATTCCTGGAAGTGTCTTTTCACTTCGTCGTAAATCTGATTAGCCTGACGCAGACGAGAGTCATACATCGTCAGTAGAAAACCTTCGATTTCTAGAGCGGGATTCAGTTTCGACTTGATGATTTTGATCGTATTCAGCAGTTTGCTAATACCTTCAAGAGCAAAATACTCAGCTTGCACGGGGATGATCACGGAGTCGGCTGCCGTTAGGGCATTGATCGTGATCAGTCCTAATGAAGGAGAACAATCTATCAGAATATAGTCATATTCTTTCTTCAAAGGTGTGAGTACTTCTTTCAGTATCTTTTCGCGGTTTGGGAGGTTCAGCATTTCAATCTCTGCTCCTACGAGATTGATGTGCGAAGAGATCACTTTCAAAGAGTCGATCTCTGTATCAAGAATAGCGTCCTGTACGTTGGCTCTGTCAATGATACATTCATAGATAGTACATTCCGACTGCTTGATGTCCACTCCCAAGCCGGAGGAGGCATTAGCTTGCGGGTCGGCATCTACTACGAGTACCCTTTTTTTCCAGTGTAGCAAGTGACGCTGCGAGATTAATCGTAGTCGTGGTCTTTCCTACACCCCCTTTTTGATTGGCCAAAGCAATTATTTTTCCCATATACTCTAAATTTATTGGCAGCGAAATAAGTGATAATTCCTTAGAGCGCCTACGAAAAAAGAGAAACTTTGCAATTTCTGTTGATAAGTCGCCTGTTTTGTTAATAACTGTCGGACGAAACGGTTACAAAACTTCAACAGGTTCATCATCTTCTTTTCTCTTTAACGAGCTTGCAAATATACATATTTATATTGGATATCTATTTCTTTTTTTGCTCGCTTGCAGAAGATTAAGATTTGTAAACGGGTAGGAGTGGGGCGGAAAGAGGATACTTTTTTCATCTGATGTAGGGAGGTTTTGGCGGTACGGCTTCTTTTTGTTACTTTTGTGCGAATATAAAAAGGAAAGGATTGAAGATATGGAAAATGAAAAGCCGTTGATACTTGTTTCAAATGACGATGGCGTGATGGCTAAAGGGATTAATGAACTGGTGAAGTTTCTTCGCCCTTTGGGAGATATTGTGGTAATGGCACCTGATGCTCCGCGCTCGGGCAGTGGTTGTGCGCTGACGGTGACGCAGCCTGTTCATTACCAGTTAGTAAAGAAAGAAGTAGGTTTAACTGTTTATAAATGTTCGGGAACACCGACCGATTGTATCAAATTGGCACGGAACACAGTGCTCGACCGGACACCGGACTTGGTAGTCGGCGGTATCAATCATGGAGACAACTCTGCCACTAACGTGCATTATTCCGGCACAATGGGAGTGGTATTCGAAGGCTGTTTGAATGGAATCCCTTCTATAGGCTTCTCTTTGTGCAATCATGCACCCGATGCCGATTTTGAAGCTACCGGACCTTATATTCGCAGTATTGCCGCCATGGTACTGGAAAAAGGACTTCCTCCTTTAACCTGTCTGAACGTAAACTTCCCGGATACGACCGATATCAAAGGAATCAAAATCTGTGAACAGGCAAAAGGTCGTTGGACGAACGAATGGGCTGCCTGTCCCCGTCTGAACGATCCGAATTATTTCTGGTTGACCGGTGAATTTACCGATCACGAACTTGAAAATGAGAGGAACGATCATTGGGCTTTGGCAAACGGCTATGTAGCTATCACTCCGACTACTGTTGACGTGACAGCTTATCACTTTATGGATGAACTTAACAACATGGTTTTACAATTAAGATCATTTAAACTATCAACTATCAACTATTATGAAGTATTATCTGATTGTCGGCGAAGCTTCCGGAGACTTGCATGCGTCTCATTTGATGGCTGCCTTAAAGGCAAAAGATCCGCAGGCTGATTTCCGGTTTTTCGGAGGTGATTTGATGGCTGCCGTCGGAGGAACGATGGTGAAACATTATAAAGAACTGGCATACATGGGTTTTATTCCCGTGTTGCTCCATCTGCGCACTATCTTTGCAAATATGAAGCGTTGCAAAGAAGACATTGTTGCTTGGAATCCGGATGTCGTAATTCTGGTGGACTATCCGGGGTTCAACCTTGATATTGCCAAATTTGTTCATGCAAAGACACAAATACCGGTCTATTATTATATTTCTCCTAAGATATGGGCATGGAAAGAGTATCGCATCAAGAATATAAAACGAGATGTAGACGAACTTTTCTCCATTCTTCCTTTTGAAGTAGAGTTCTTCGAAGGAAAGCATCAATACCCCATTCACTATGTAGGAAACCCTACGGTGGATGAGGTGGCAGCCTATCAGGCAGCTCATCCGAAAAATAAGCTGATCAGTTTATTGCGGAGAATCAACTGGAAGAAAAACCGGTAATAGCTCTTCTTGCGGGCAGCCGGAAACAGGAAATCAAAGACAACCTACCGATGATGTTGAAGGCTGCTGCTCCGTTTACCAAAGATTATCAATTGGTGCTGGCAGGGGCTCCGGGGATGGACCCTGCCTATTATTATTATATAAAATATGTAATGTACCGGTTAAAATCATTTTCGGACAGACCTACAGGTTGTTGCAGCACGCGCAGGCGGCATTGGTGACTTCGGGTACTGCAACTTTGGAAACAGCTTTGTTCCGTGTTCCTCAAGTGGTGTGTTACTACACTCCGGTAGGGAAAGTGGTTTCCTTTTCTTCGCCGGCATATTCTAAAAGTGAAATATATTTCGTTGGTTAATCTGGTAGCCGACAAGGAAGTGGTTCGTGAACTGGTGGCGGATACGATGACGGTGGATAATGTGCGTTCAGAGTTGGAATCTCTTTTATATAATAAGGTATACAGGAATAAGATGTTGGAAGAGTATGATCGTATTATTCAGATTTTAGGTCCGGCAGGAGCTTCGGGGACAGCAGCCCGTGAAATGGTAGCTTTGTTGAAGAAATAAACTTTTCACGATCTCTTTTTGTTCTTTCGGGTAAACAACTTAAACCTTGGAAGTATATGAAATATTTTTTTCAATCTATGTTAGGGGCGATGCTTCTTTTGAGCGGAGTATTCGCCTTTTCATCTTGTGGTAATGATGAAAGTGATCCGGACAGTACGGTGACTATAGCTATGGCTACCGTAGAAAAACAACCTCAGTATGATGCTCCTTATTTGGTGTTGGACAACGGAGAGAAGTTGTGGGTGGTGCAGCATATTGTTCCTTACCGGGATTTGAAGGCAGGAGAACGGATTTTTGGAAATTATTCTTTTTTGGAAGCCGGTGAAAGTGGATTTGCTTATAATATCCGTTTGAATGACTATACCTTAGTACCTGTTCAGAAAATTATCGGATTGAACCCCGATAATATGGACAGTATTGGAAATATGAAAGTACAGATCAAGGATATGTGGCCTTCTGATGACTATCTGAATGTACGTTTTATGTTGAATTTTCCCAGTCCGCAGAAACCTATTCTTAATCTGGTTGTGAATGAGATGATTCCTTGGACAAAGGACGGATATGCGCATTTGGAACTCCGCTATAATAACAACGGAAGTCAGGGCAGATTGGTACCTGGTATGGTTTCTTTTAAATTAGGTGATTATTCACCGGAAAACAGTGAATTGAAAGGAATAAAGGTATTGGTTAATCCTGTGGACGGGGAAGAAAAAACATATATTTTCTCTTATCCGCTCACTGGCGAGGATGTACCGGGCTTTAATCCTTTGGATTTGGCGGAGTTAAAATAAAGAAACTACATACAGATAGACTACTGCTGCCGGGATTGCGAGAATCGCGCTGTCAAAACGGTCGAGCATTCCACCGTGTCCCGGTAAAATATTGCCCGAATCTTTGATGCCTAGACGGCGTTTTAATAAAGATTCCGTTAAATCTCCCCAGGTTCCGAATACTACCACTGTCAATGCTAGTCCGATCCATACTCCGGTAGACATGAAAGGGAAGAAGTGAGATAGCAGGAAAGAAGCTATGATACATCCGCCGCCAATGGCCTTCCCAACTTCTTATGGTTCAAATAATGTTTGCCAAACAGCATGCCTGTACAGTAAGCACCTGTATCATTCACCCAGTTGAATATAAAAATAGATAGTTAGCGTTGTATTTTTTTTCGTCAAATAAAGTTCAGCAAAGCGAATGACCATCAACATGGCATAAATTCAAAATAAAGTTCGCTAAATCAGGAAAGCTAAATATAAATATACCTGTTTGTGAAGGATCTATTCCAAAATAGAAAAAGCACAGGAAAAGAAAAATTCCGCTGAGAATACATATACGTTTATTTACTTGTATTCCTTCTACATGATTGACCAAATTACAGAATTCATTGATTGCCAATGCGCTGATAATGGCAAATAGGATGCCGAATGAGACAGCCCCTCCCACGATGCAGCCTATCAGTACTGCAACAAAAATAATTCCGGTTATGGCACGTTGTAAGAAATTGCTTTTCACGGTCGTTAGTCTTAAGTGATTCAAAAATCAAAGTAGAAGATCTGTTTTTTTTATCATTCTGAGTGACCATGAAGAATCCGGATATATCTGGATTATTACGGACTCTTTGTATCATTCAGAATGACAATGCTTATATAGTTGACAGATCTTTCTACAATGTTATGCTTCTTTTTTTTCTTTTTCCTTTTCCTCAGAATCTGAAGAATTCTTCTCTTCAAAATCTTCGGTTACTTCTACTGGTTTTGCTGTAGCTTCTAAAGCCATAATTTCTTCTGAACGTGAAGTCCAGGGGCGTTTGCCGAAAATGCGTTCCACATCTTCGGCGAAAATTACTTCTTTTTCAACCAACAGACGGGCCAGCTCGTTGTGACCATCTTTATGTTCGGATAATATTGCTTTTGCCCGATCATATTGTTCGTTGATCATTCTTTTCACTTCTTCGTCAATCAGTTCGGCTGTACGTTCACTGTAAGGCTTGCTGAAAGAGTATTCATCGTTGCTGTAATAACATAAGTTGGGTAACTTTTCACTCATTCCGGCATAAGCAATCATTCCATATGATTGTTTTGTCACACGTTCCAAATCGTTCATGGCACCGGTTGAAATATGTCCGGTGAACAGTTCTTCGGCTGCACGTCCCCCTAAAGTGGCACACATTTCATCCAGCATCTGCTCTTTGGTTGTGATCTGCCGTTCTTCGGGCAAATACCATGCGGCTCCCAATGCACGTCCACGGGGAACAATGGTTACCTTAATCAAAGGATTGGCATGTTCCAAAAAACCAAGACAGCGTAGCGTGACCGGCTTCGTGTAAGGCAATAGTACGCTTTTCTTCGGCAGTCATGATTTTGGTTTTCTTCCAAACCACCGATAATACGGTCTACAGCATCTAGAAAATCTTGTTTCCCAACCGCATTCTTACCATGGCGGGCAGCGATCAGTGCTGCTTCATTACATACATTGGCAATATCTGCCCCACTGAATCCCGGAGTTTGACGGGCGAGCAAATCCAGATCAACACTTTCGTCCAGCTTTAAGGGCTTCAAATGTACTCCGAATACTTCTTTACGTTCGTTTAAGTCGGGTAAGTCAACATGAATCTGGCGGTCAAAACGACCGGCACGCAATAATGCCTTATCCAATATATCCGCGCGGTTGGTAGCGGCCAAAATGATCACACCGCTATTTGAACCAAAACCGTCCATTTCTGTCAATAATTGGTTTAATGTATTTTCGCGTTCATCATTTCCACCCATGCTTGGATTTTTGCCACGGGCACGTCCTACCGCGTCAATTTCATCAATGAAAATAATGCAAGGAGCTTTCTCTTTCGCCTGGCGGAACAAGTCACGTACACGGGATGCACCTACTCCGACAAACATTTCCACAAAGTCGGAACCTGAAAGCGAAAAGAAAGGTACATCCGCCTCACCGGCAACAGCTTTTGCCAGCAAAGTCTTACCGGTTCCCGGAGGGCCTACCAGTAAAGCGCCTTTAGGTATCTTACCTCCCAGCTCCGTGTATTTCTGAGGTTGTTTCAGAAACTCTACAATTTCCTCCACTTCTTGTTTAGCTTCCGCTTGTCCGGCTACATCTTTAAAAGTAATCCGGTTAGTTTTGTCTCCTTTTTCGTATACCTGAGCTTTGCTTTTACCTACGTTGAACGGATTGGCGCCTCCGGCCCCTGCTCCGCCGCTCATGCGGCGCATGGCAAACATCCATATACCGATCAACAGTAAAAACGGAGCGATATTCCAAAATAATGCACCGAAGTAGTCGCGTTTCTTTTCATAACTGATAGATCCGGTAAAATGACCTTCTTCCTGTGCCTTTTCCATGAATTTATCCAATGACTCCATGGAACCTATTTCAACGTTCAAGGCTGGATTACGACCTACTTTTTTATAGTCATTTTTAAATACATCTTTAACAAATTCCGGTTTAATGTACATTTCTACCGTATTGTCATCGTATGCAATTATTTTATTGGCATATCCCTTGTTTATCATATCTTTAAACTCGGTATATGTTATTTGTTTGTCAATTCCTCCTTCTTGATTGGAAAAGTAGAGGATGGCAAAACTCATGGCAATGATAACATACAGCCAACTCAAATTGAAGCGTGGCATGTTTATCTTTGGTTTATTATTGGTATTTTCACTCATTTTGATTCTGTATTGGATTAGTCTAGATCAGGAATTTGGGTTAGTTTGGCATCTGCCCATAAATGTTCCAGATTATAAAAATTTCTTGTTTCCGGCAAAAAGACATGTACCAGTACATCACTGTAGTCCATTGCAACCCATTCTGCGTTTCTCAGTCCGTCTATTCCCGTAGGTTTGTCATTTATTTCTTTATGTACATATTCCTTGACTGAGTCAACGATAGCTGTAACTTGACTTGGGGAATTACCTTGACAGATTACGAAATAGCTGCAAATGGTATCATTAATGGCGGTGAGGTCCGCTATTACAATGTTTTTACCTTTCTTTTCTTGAATGCCTTCTGTTATTTTTTTTTAAAGTCTCTGCTTCGTTCATTATAATGTTATTAACAACTGATTATTCTAATATATGTATTTACAACAATGCACAAAGATACTTGGTTTTCTCATTCTAGCGAAAAAATGTGCATTAAATATATTCGGTTTTTGTTTTTTTTAGTTAGAGAATCTTTTTATTGTTATGTTAAGTCTAGAATGATGATACACGGTCAAGAAGGATAAGGAAGGCCGGAAAAGAAAGCAAATGGAGAAAAAAGAATCTTGATTAGAAAAAAAAGCTTCAAAAATTTGTGGATTAAATAAAAAGCCGTATCTTTGCAGCGTCAAAACCAAAACGGGTGTTTTGATAGGAAAATTGGGATATGGTGTAATGGTAACACAACAGATTCTGGTCCTGTTTTTCCAGGTTCGAATCCTGGTATCCCAACAGACAAATCACTTGTCAAAGACAAAGATCTTCTAAAATTATAATTTTAGAAGATCTTTTTTTTATTTTGTGTTGGCTATCTTAAGAATTAGTAGTGTTATATAGCTCTGAGTCTAACGCAAATGCGTTAGACTCTTTTTTCATATAACTGTTTTTATTCGTTTTTCATTGATTGGTCGATCACCTCAATTTTTTTCAAGATCAATTCTAGGTCTGCTTTGAGTTTTTCCACTTTACGATTCATTTCCGTAACCAAACTGCTACCTTTTTTGGAAGAACTGGTCAAGAAGCCCAAGTTGTTCTCGTATGTTTGAATTTCATTCTTCATGTTTTCGTAAGCACGAACCAGTTTTTCGCGTTCACGATAAAGGTTGCCTTCCTTGCTGATGGTTGATTTAAAATTGCTTAATTTTTTCTGTGATGCGGAAAGATTCAGCTTGTCAAACAACTTGTCGATGACACCATGATATTGCTTGTACAGTTTATCTTTTTCTTTAAACGGTACATGACCGATGCCGTTCCATTCTTTCATTAATTCTCGAATGGCGTTTCCCGCATCCTCTTCCGGTGTTTCCTGTGCGTCAATTGCATTTAATTTTTCAATGATCGCCTTTTTCTGAACCATGTTTTCCTGTTCAACCGAGCGTTGTGAAGAAGTCGCCTTGTTCTTTTGCTCGAAGAAATAATCACATGCGGCAATGAATCGTTTCCATACGGCATCCGAATACTTTTTAGGTACAGGACCGATTGTTTTCCATTCCTTTTGTAATTTGCTTAGAATATCAGCAGTTGCTTTCCAGTCTGTGCTTTCTTTTAGTGCTTCTGCTTTTTCACATAATGCTTTCTTCTTTTCCAGATTGCCTGCCATACTTTCCTTGATGGATTTGAAGAACTCGGCTTTGCGTTTGAAAAACTCATCACAAGCGGCACGGAAACGTTCGAATATCTTCACGTTCATTTTTTGAGGTGCGTAACCAATTGTTTTCCATTTAGCTTGCAAAGCAATGATTTCCTGAGTTTTGTTTTCCCAGTCTTGGAAAGTAGTGAACGTATCGTATTCCATCGCTTCCACAATTTCACAGATTACGGTCTTTTCATCCAAGTTACGTTGCTCTTTTTCTTTTAAGGCTTCGAAATGTTGCTGGTGACGACGGTTTACGGCTGTAGAGGCAGTTTTGAACCGGGTCCATATATCTTCGCGCAATTCTTTTGCAACAGGACCCGTATTCCGGAATTCCTGATGTAACTTTTGTAATTGGTGGAAAGCGGAAATCACATCTTCTTCATCAGCCAATTTCTCTGCGGCTTCACAGAGATGAGTTTTTATTTCAAGATTCTTTTTAAAATCATACTCACGGAATTCATTGTTCAGCTTTATCAAGTCATAGAACTTTTCTGCATAGTGCTGATAATTTTTCCATAGTTCATTTACCTTGGCAGCCGGCACCTGTTTTATATCGTTCCATTCCTGTTGCAGTTTCTTGAATTCATTGTATGCTTTGTTGGCATCTTCGGGAGATTCGGCAAGTTCTTTCAAGCGGTCGATAATGGCGAGCTTTTTCACCAGGTTATCTTCTTTTTCTTTATCTTGTTCTGCTTGTATGGCGCTTCTTTTCTCTTTGATAGAGCTCATGATATCTTTGAAACGGCTTTCAGCATCGTCCGGTTGGGGAATAAATGCCTCAGGAGCACCTCCGCCATCAATAAATGCCTTACGGGCGGCTTCTTGCTCAGCCTTGTGCAGCTTGTAGAAGTTCTGTTTCAATAAATCCAACTCTTGTTTGTCTGCATTGCAGGCGTCTTCGTTGATTTCTTTTAAACGTTCGATGACCTCTTCTTTCGTTTGTTTAGGTACATACGTAGCGTTATTTTCTTCTGCAGTAGCGGAAGATGATACCAAAGTTTCAGATGTCTGTTCCACTGGAACTTCGGTTAAAGGGCGGATAGTTTCATTCGAGTCCATCGTATAGATTTTTAAAGTAAGCGTTTTTGTTATAACAACAATTTACAAATTAAAAGAAATAAATTAGAACTTCATACTGTTTTTCCCGATTTTTTTAGGAAAATCCTTAAAAGTGGAGAAAATAGGAGAATCAAGGGGGATAAATGCACTGCAGATTACATAGATTCATACAGATTCTCTTTTATTGTGATTCTTTGCCGGTTTCTGTGTGAATCTGTTTTTCTCTGAATTTCAATCTATGTAATCTGTAGTGAAATGTGTCAGGATAGTAATACGGTGATGCCCATATAAAGCATCATACCTATAATGTCATTGGTGATGGATATGAACGGACCTGTAGCGATGGCCGGATCTATTTTTAGTTTTTCCAGTGTCATAGGAACCAGGGTCCCAAAGATGGAAGCGAACATGACTACTGCAAACAGGCTGAATGAAACCGAATAAGTCACGGTGGCACTTGCCCCGAAACGGATGAAATTATAGATATATACCAGCATAGAAATAATAGTAGCATTGATTACGGCCACTACAGATTCCTTTACTATTTGTTTCCAGGTGTTTTGGGCATCCAGCGAGCTGTTTGCCAGTCCTTGTACGATAAGTGCCGAGGACTGTGTTCCCACATTCCCCCCTGTTCCGCCGATAAGGGGGATGTAGAGGGCCATTTCGGGATGTGCGGCAAAAGTGCTGTCAAAGTTGCCCAGAATCATGGAGTTTCCTATTCCGCCTATCATGCCGATGAGCAGCCAGGGCAGACGGGCTGTAGTCTGGCGGAATACATTATCGTCTGTTTCCACGTCTTGTGACAAACCTGATGCCAGCTGGTAGTCGCGCTCAGCCTGTTCACGTACTTCGTCCATCACATCGTCTACCGTAATCCGTCCTACCAGGCGTCCGATACTGTCCACTACCGGAACGGCGACCAGGTCATATTTTTCAATGGTTTGTACCACTTCGTCTATAGGGGTATCTACATGGACGGATATCGGTTCTTTCCTCATCACGTGCTTCACTTTGGATACGGAAGGGCTGGTGATCATTTTCTTCAACGGGAACACACCGCGCAGCCGCTGGTCATCGTCTACTACATATACATAATAGATTTCGTCCATATCTTCCGCCTGGATGCGCATTTCCTTCAGACATTCGGGCATACTCCAGTTTTCGTTTACGATTACCATTTCGGTACCCATCAATCCACCGGCAGTGTCTTCGTCATATTTCAACAAATCGACAATGTCTCCGGCTTGTTCTATGTCTTCAATGTGTGAGAGGACTTCTTCTTGTTTGTCCTCGTCCATTTCACGGATAATGTCCACGGCATCATCCGAATCCATGTAGTCAACGAACCGTTTGGCGATTGTTTCAGAGGGAAGGATTTCCAGGAATTCTTTACGGGCGTCTTCGTCCATTTCG
>VOFC01006694.1_pt1 | contig 13013 bp, 23 predicted proteins | sample 5384161 | NCBI WGS metagenome assembly VOFC01 (sample SAMN12384722, study PRJNA508395) | human gut metagenome | isolation source: healthy gut B | host: Homo sapiens | reverse complement strand
AGGAATGTTAATATTAGGACCAATAATGAAAAGCGCTGAAGTAGAGACAATATATCTTCAATAACATTAAATTTCTTAACATTTGTATTATCATTTGCACTAACAATGGTATTTACAATAGTTACAGACAAATTAATGAATAGGAGACTAAGAAAAAAATTGACATGATAGAATCGCTAAAAAAGCGTAGAATAATCAAAAAAATAAGTATGCAAAATCAAAATCAAGAAAATTGACGGAGACATACTTTTATTTTTAACTATTATATGATAATATTATATTCGAAGAATTGTGGGAAGGAATGGAAAGTAATATGAAAATTGGAATAGATTTAGGTGGAAGCCATATAGCAATAGGACTTGTAGATGACAATCTAGAAATAATAGAAAAAAAGAACATATTACATGAATGATAGAGAAGCAGAAAAATTAGAAGACTACATAGTAAAATCAATTAAAGAGGGAATAAAAAGAAATAACAAAAAGCGCAGACATAAAACTAGATGAAATAGAACAAATTGGAATAGCTGTTCCAGGAAACCCAAAAGGCGGATGCATAAAAAATGTAGTAAATTTACAAATAGAAGAATTTAACATTGTGGAGCAACTTGGAATAAACAATATACCAGTCAAATTAGAAAATGATGGCAAATGTGCCGCACTTGCAGAAAAAATATAATGGTCCGCTAAAAGAATATAAAGACTGTGTGTTTTTATGTATCGGAACAGGAATCGGTGGAGCAGCATTTATAAATAATACATTTCTAAAACCAACAAGAAATTCAGGATTTGAATTCGGACACATGATAATAGAAAAAAAAATGGAGAACAATGTAAATGTGGTAACAGAGGATGCTTTGAAGCATATTGCTCAAAAAGAAAATTCAAACAAGAAATGCAAGAAATACTAAAAATAGACAGATATGTTGGACAAAAAAGAACTAACCGAAGAAATAGAAAAAACATAGACAAAAAAAGCAGTAAAAGAGTTGTTAGATAAATACGTGGATAATTTGGCAATAGGAATATCAAATATCATAAATATACTAGAGCCAGAAGCTGTATGCATAGGTGGAAGCATGTCTCACTATGAAGATTTGGTGTTAAACAAGTTAAGAGAAAAAAAATAAGTAGCGGAGAGTATCTATTTAACAAAGAAAATCCACCAAAATAATAGCGGCAAAAAACGGTAATGATGCAGGAATAATAGGAGCAACCTTGTTGTAGAAAGGACATTAAAATGAGTGTATATGAAGAAACACAAGCAATATTAAATACATATAAAATCCAAGCAAACAAAAGCTTAGGACAAAACTTTTTAATAGATGATTGCGTAATAGAAAAAATAATAGAATCTTCGAATATAGAGAAAGAAGATTTAATAATAGAAATAAGGCCAGGACTAGGAGTTCTAACAGAAAGACTATTAAAAAAAAATCAAATAATGTAGTAGTCATAGAACTTGACAAAAAAAAATGATAGAAATATTGCAAAACAGATTTTGCCTAAATAGAAATCTAGAAATAATAAATGATGATGTTTTAAAAGTCGATTTGGAAAAACTAATAAAAAACAAAAAAGAGCAAACAAACATTAATAAGGTAAAAATAGTAGCAAATCTTCCATATTATATCAGCACGCCAATAATAATGAAACTACTAGAAAACAGGCTGGAAATCAGTGAAATAATAGTAATGGTACAAAAAAGAAGTTGCACAAAAGATTAGAGCAGAAACAGGGAAAAGAGAAGCAGGAGCAATAACTTATGCAGTTGAGTATTATGCACAAGCAACACCAATAATAGATGTTCCAAAAGGATCTTTTATTCCAAGTCCTAAAGTAGAATCACAAGTAATAAAATTAGAAGTAAAGACAAAATCAAAAATAGAAGTGGAAGACGAAAAATTATTATTCAATATAATACAAAAAAAGTTTTATGCAAAGAAGAAAAAACTTTGTCAAATGCGCTAATAAACAATAAAATATTGGACAGCAAAGAGAAAGTGGAAAAAAATGTTTAAAACATTGGAAATACCAAACAATGTAAGAGGTGAAAATTTAACCTTAGAAGAATTTGGAAAGATCGCAAATTATGTATACAAAAGATAAAAAAATATGTTATAATAATATTTGTAGAAAATTGTAAGAAAGGGTAACTATGAATCAGATTTTAGTAACAGAAAATTGTATATAACACCAGAATTACGAAGAAAAAAGAACATGTACAAAGTAAGATTCTTTTTTATCCGTTTTTTTAATCTGCGCATTAGTATCTTTTTACATATATAAAGAAAATGACAGAATAAAAAGTGAAGAAGTTTCAAAAACATTATTAGAATCAATGGTAGCAAAAAACAATAATGAAGAAACTACGGACAATACAACAAAGAAGATAATTAATGATGTATTGATAATAGCACTAGACGAAAGGCAAACCGACACTGAACCAGAAGAAGCGCCACCGGTGGAAGAGCAGACATACACAACCGACTCAGGGGAAGATTATGAAGCAGAGGCAATTTTGAAAATACCTTTGTATAGACTTAACATATCCGGTATTATCAAAAACATCTGATGAATTATTAAAAATATCACTAAACAAATATTGGGGAAACGGTCCAAAACCAAATAGGAAATTATTGTATAGTAGGCCACAATTATGCAAGTGGTAAAATGTTTGGAAAACTGCATAGAATGGGAATTGGAGACACAGCCATATTAGAGAAAAAGATGGTAAGTCAGTTACATACGAAGCATATGACAAATTTGTTGTAGAGCCAGACGACGTAAGTTGTACCAGTCAATTAACTGGTGGAAGAAGAGAAATTACATTAATTACATGTTCAAATTACGGAACACAAAGATTAATAATAAAATGTAGAGAAATTTAAAAAAAAAATATTGACTTTTGTGAATTTATTAAATATAATGTAGTCAGAAAAAAACGAAGGAGGAATAAGACATGGCAAAAAAAAGAAGAACCAGTAAAGACAATAGTATGGGTATTCTGGATTTTAATAGCTATTATAGGAGTTGGTATGCTATACACAGGAATACAAGGAAGCGTACTAGGAGATAACCTAACAACATCAATAAATGCTAGTAGTAGTAGGAATTGTCTTATTATTTATTGGCTTAATAATGGTACTTGGAAAAGCTAATATTCATACAACTGAAATAATAGTCCACAAAAAAGAAGAAGAAAAAAATAATAAGTACGAAAAAAATGCAAATTTAAGTACCAAAAAGGATACTTAAGAATTTATTATTTATAAAACATCTATACAGGAGGTAAATATGGAAAACAAGAAATTTTATGTAACAACACCAATATACTATCCAAGCGGAAAATTCCATTTAGAACAGCATATACAACAGTACTAGCAGACACAGTAAAAAAATACAAAAAAACAAAGAGGCTATGACACAAGAATGTTGACAGGTCTTGATGAGCATGGACAAAAAGTTGAGCAAGTTGCTATACAAAGAGGAATGACACCACAAGAGCATGTTGATGATATGGCACAAAAGAGCTAAAACCTTATGGAAATTAATGGACATACAATACGATGACTTTATAAGAACAACAGAAGAGAGACATGTAAAAAGTAGTACAAAAAAATATTTGACAGATTCATGGAACAAGGAGATATCTATAAAGGCGAGTATGAGGGTTGGTACTGTATGCCTTGTGAAACATATTTTACAGAGACTCAATTAGTAGATGGAAAATGTCCGACTGTGGCAGAGAAGTTAAGAAAAATGAAAGAAGAAGCGTATTTCTTTAATATGAAGAAATACCAAAAAGAATAGAAGAATTCTATGAGCAAAAATCCTGACTTCATAACACCAGAATCAAGAAAAAATGAAATACTTAACAACTTTATAAAACCAGGACTAGAGGATTTATGTGTAACAAGAACAACTTTTGATTGGGGAATAAAAGTGCCAAAAGATCCAAAACACGTAATATATGTTTGGTTAGATGCATTAATAAACTATTTAAGTGCACTTGGCTATACAACAGATAACGATGAACTATTCAAAAAATATTGGCCAGCAGACCTTCAAATAGTTGGAAAAGATATAATAAGATTCCATGGAATATATTGGCCAATATTCTTAATGGCTTTAGATTTGCCTATATCAAAAAAGACTATATGCACACGGATTCTTAATGATGAAAGATGGTAAAATGTCTAAATCAAAAAGGAAATATAGTATATCCAGAAATGTTAGTAGAAAAAATATGGATTAGATGCAACAAGATACTTCTTAATAAAGACATTCAAATATGGTCAAGACTCAATATTTACACCAGAAGATTTTGTAAATGCATATAACTTTGATTTATGTAACGACTTAGGCAACCTATTAAATAGAACAATAGGAATGATTAATAAATATTTTGAAGGTAATGTTCCAGACTACAAAAGTCAGAATCAGAACTAGATAAAGACTTAGAAGAAACAGTTCAAGACAAAATAAAAAAAAGAATATGAAGAAAACATGGAAAGTCTACATTTCTCAAACGCATTAGAGAGTATATGGGCAATAATAGCAAAAAAAACAAATAAATATATAGATGAGACAGCACCATGGGCTCTATCAAAAGAAGGAAAGAAAAAGAACTAGAATCTGTAATGAGCCATCTTGTAGAAAATCTAAGAATAATAGCAATATTAATCAATCCTGTAATGTCACATACATCAGAAGAAATACTAAAACAATTAGGAATAAATGATCAGGAATGTAAAGAATATGACACAATTTATGAATATGGCAAAGTAACAGAAGACCTTTAAAGTAATTGAAAAAGGAGAGCCAATATTTGCAAGACTAGAAGCAGAAGAAGAAATTAAATATATACAAGATCAAATGAAAGTATAAAAAGTAATAAAAAAAAAATAAAAAACATATATATTGATTAGTAACTTACGCGAGTTGGAGGGACAATATATATGTTTTTTGTTTTGAATAAGAAAAAATAAATTCATATCTTTTATCGTTGGGAATGGTGGCAATACTTTTTTTACTGTATCTGTAATAAGTGCAAATAATTTAAAAACAGTTGATACTTCGGCAAATATTTTACAAAATACAACAAACGAAATAGTGGCAAATACTGTGCAATAACAAAAAGTTATAAAGGAGAAAAACAATGCCTTTTATAGAGATAATTACAGACACCAAGAGTCAAATACAACTAAATAAGAGCATAAAAAAAGAACAAGTGAATAATTGTGAAATACTTTATATAAAAGAAAAAATATAGATAACATAAAAAATATAAAATTAGAAACATTAGTGATTAACAAAAAGATTGAAGACATGGAAAAAATATCGAAAATAATTGAAAATACAAAAAATGTAATAATAAATTTAGATTTCAATAAAATCGAAAAGCAGAATAAATTTATATCATATGGGTATAATTCGAAAAGTGATATTACAATATCAAGCATAGATGAAGACGAAGCGTTAATATATATTCAAAAGGAAATTACTAGTATATTTGGAAGAAAAATTGAACCACAAGAGGTAAAAGTAAAACTAAAATCTGATATAAATATATATAACATTATGATAATAATAGCCCTAAACGTGCTATATACTAGGTAAAAATAGAAAAGTTTTCAAAAAATTCAAAAAATCAACTTTTATGTAGACAAAACCAAAAAAAATGGTAGTATAATAGGTAATGTAGGTTAGACAAAACTAAAAATACAAATACTTTAAAAAAGTAAGAGGAGGAAAATTAAAGTTGGATACAGTTTATTTAGAAAACAACCACATAGTATTAGTGGGAAAGGTAACTAGCGACAAAAGATTTAGTCATGAAATATATGGAGAAAAAATTCTATGTATTTGATTTAAGCGTTCCACGTCTAAGTGGAAATTCTGATATTATACCAGTAACAATATCAGAGAGACTAATGGTAAATGGAGAATTACCATTAAACACAAAGGTTACAGTAGAAGGTCAATTTAGATCTTACAACAGTTATGGAGAAGGCAGAAACAGATTAGTATTAACAGTATTTGCTAAAAACGTAACACTATTAGAAGACCAAGAAAATGAAGTAGAAGCAAAAAAGATTTCATTTCAAACGAAGTAACATTAATTGGTTACATTTGTAAAAAAGCCAATTTACAGACAAACTCCATTTGGAAGAGAAATTTCAGACATATTATTAGCAGTTAACAGAGCCTATAACAAATCAGACTACATACCATGTATAGCATGGGGAAGAACAGCAAGATTCTGTGAAAATATGGAAGTTGGAACAGAAGTTAAGATTATAGGTCGTGTTCAATCTAGACAATACGAGAAAAATATGAAGACGGAACAATCGAAAACAAAGTTGCATATGAAGTTTCAGTTGGTAGCTTAGAAGTAGTAAACCAAGACGGCGAAGAGAAAAAAGAAGAAACAACAGCAACAGAAGAAAATCAAGAAAATCAAGAGGCTATATAATTAGATAAAATGAAATAAATAAATTCCTTTTAAGATAAGAAAGAAGTGTTTTTACAAAAGTAAAAGCACTTTTTTTCTTTTTAACAAACTTGATTGGAGTAAAAATTACAGTATAATGATTTTGGAGAGATATAATTATGATAGATTTACATATGCACAAAAATATTCAGATGGAAGTGATAGCCTTTGTGAGTTATTAACAAGAGTAGAAAATAAAAAACTAAATACAATATCAATAACAGACCACAACACAGCACTTGCTTATGAAAAATGGAAAAAAATAAACCAGGTGTTGATGTCGGAAGTGGGTTTGGAAATTTACAAATAAAAAGATGAGGTAATAGAAGACTGGGTAGAAAATATAAAGATATATAATTAAAGAAGGAGAATTGCATGAAAAAACCAATATTAACATTTTTAGGAAGAGATTCTGGATTTGGAAGAGAAAATAACTCAGTATATGTGGAAATAGATGATAAATTGGCAATAATAGATTGTGGATTTACTGTATTTAATGAAATTAAAAGAAAAACTAAAACTAGAAGAATATAAAGAAATAGATGTAATTATTACACATCTACATAATGATCATGCTGGCTCTTTAAGCCAACTAATACTGTATTTATATTTCATATACAACAAAAAAGTAAATATTATAAGCAAATGTGAAAAAATGAAGGAATATTTAGAAATAACAGGAACGCCAGAAGAAGCATACACATTACAAGAAGAAAAAGAATATGTTGAAATTATAAAAACAGAACATACAAAATATCTAGATGCTTATGGGTGTAAACTAACAATAAAAAGGAAAAACAATAATATATACAGGAGATACAAACACGTTAGAACCATATAAACCATATATAAAAAGTGCAGATGAACTATATGTAGACGTTTCAAAGTTTCGGAGGAGCGCATTTAAAAATAGATAATATCATAGAAGAACTAAAAAGAATAAAGCAAAATGGAACAGATATTTATTTAATGCATATGGATGATAAGGAATATATCCAACGAATAACAGAAAGTGAGTTTTTTTACGGAGTAAAGGAGAACTATAAGAATAATGAAAATCCAAGAGTTGTAGGAACATCACATATCGGCAACTTAATAAGTATAATAAAAGAAAGAGAGAACAAAAAGATGGAATTGGAATCAAAAATTATATTAAGTTAGGAGAAAATGAAATAATAGATTATTGATATAAACACGCGAAAATCAAGAAATATAGAACTTATATAAAAATAGAAGAATTGACATAATACTCTAAAAATGGTATAATATAGGTACATTAATTTTTTTTTTCAAAAGGGAAATGCGGTGAAATGATTACTGGCATCAAGTATGACAGTAACCAGGAACGGTGTATCCTGTGTGAGCTTGCTTCTCTTAAGGGCATGCCCACCACTATGGAAACGTACAATCGGGTTGTAGACAAGGAAGTCGACTGTATTATCTATTCGTCCCCTCATTTCTACGTCACAAGCGAGCTCGGAGCTCTTAAACAGGGTTATCTCATGATTGTGCCTAAACAGCACATTCTGAGTGTCGCTCAATTCTACCCTGCTCTCATGATTGAATATAACCAGGTCTGCAAAGACCTCGAATATGTTCTGAAAGGAGCATACCCTGAGGCATCAGGTGTTACCTTTATGGAACACGGCAGTGGTCCTAGCGGTATCACATCTCACAAGAAGTCTATCGTCCACGCTCACACTCATGTGGTCACAGACTTCCAGCTCAGTGGCCATCACAAGCGCATGGTAAAACTTGAGCCGATTGATGATATCACTTTGGCAAACAAAACTCACTATTTCTCCTATCAGGAAGGTAGTGATGGTCAGTTGATGATTTGCATGGACAACAACGTCTATGTTCAGCGTCAATTTCCCCGTCAGGTGATGGCTGAAGATCTCAAGTTGGCTCCTGGCCAGTACAACTGGCGAAAGGTTGGCTTCGAGGAAAACGTTCACGCGACACTCTTCCACGTCTTCAATTATTTGAAGAATGCTGAGCTGCCCAAACGGATTGCAGATCGCACTCGTGGCTTTGTGCTTGGTTACGCCAAACGTGAGGAACACGAAGAGTAATCCCCTTTTCCCTAGCACACGTCAAACTTTAAGGTAAGTAGAGTAATTTAAAATAAAATTACTCTGCTTGCCTTTTTTCGTTGCAATAATTAGAAAAATATATTATAATTTATACATAGAAACGGAGGTATATCAACATATGAGTAATGAAATTGTATTACCAAATTACGAACATTGTATTTTAAATACTATAACATCTATTTTAAAATACTATAATGTTGAAACAAAACATAAATCTTTAGAAAGCTTAGATAAACTACTAGAAAAAAAATATAAGAATGTAGTTTTTATTGTTTTAGATGGAATGGGAGAACACGTTCTTAACAATTTATCTAATAACGGATATTTCTTCAATAAGAAAATTGACTGTGTAACATCAGTATATCCATCAACAACAACAGCCGCACTTACAACATACTATGCTGGCAAACCACCTTATGAGACAGGATGGATTGCATGGTCTCAATATTTTAAAGAATATGGTAGAGCCATAGATATGTTATCTCACAAGGAGTCTTACAAGGGTGAAGATATAATAAAAGGAGCAAGCATAAATGTTTTTGATGGTGTAGTAAAATATACACCAATATTTGAACAAATTGAAAAAGCTTCTCCAAATGTAAAAGCATTCGAAATAAATCCAACATACTCAGATAAAAGAGCTAAAAGAAGCATTAGAGCAAATAATTTAGATGAACTAATCGATTCTATTGAAACACTTTGTGACACATCTTCTGAAAACTTTATATTTGCTTATTCAGATAATCCAGATGGATTATTGCATAAATTTGGAGCTTCTTCTGATGAAGCAAAAGAATTTATACATGAAGCAGAACATAAAATAGCAGAAATGTGCAGTAAAATGTCAGATGATACAATAGTAATCATCTCTGCGGACCACGGTCATAAAGATATAGAAAAAGCATATACATTGCTAGATTATCCAGAAATCTTAGAATGTTTAACAATGCCAGCTTCTCTTGAAAATTGGCAGATATTTATTATAGCTTAAATATCGATGAAGAAGATACTGAATCAAAAATACAAAAAATATCTGATTTTGTAAAGGAACATGTAAAGTTAAAGAAAGTCATACTTTGACGCTGTTTGTGATAGAGCGGACGAGTTTGATAGAAATGAGCTAGAATATAGGACTGCTTATGGAGCTTTAGTAAAAGGAGAAGCTATGTGTGCAGGTTATACAAGCTGTAAGAATGATACTAACACTTCATGGAATAAAAGAATTATACACTTTTTATCAAAACTTCCAGGAGCTAATAAAAAATTGGTACACTATGTAGCTGTAGCAGAATATGAAGATGATAACTTACAGACTCATTATGTTGTAATAGATCCAGAGAGAGAATCAAATTGCGAAAAAAAAAGGAATAGCTTTTTCAAACTATAAAGAAAGTATGATTTATGCAATACCAGATCCGTTTTACAACAGATGTTGTAGGAAAAAAGTGGACTTGGAATGCAAGTAGGAGAATATCTTGAACATAACGAAATCCCAAGAGTTGTGGAACATCTCATATTGGTAATCTAATAAGTATAATAAAAGAAAGAGAGAACGAAAAAAGATGGAATTGGAATCAAAAATCATATGCAACAAGATCCAGAGTTCGAATTATAAAATTAGTGCAAAAAGTTATATACCCAAAAAATATGAAAGAAATTGTTATTGCCTGTCATGGATTTGCAGGTGATAAAGAAAGTTCAGCCATATTAGCACTAGCAAATGAGCTTGACAAAGAAAAAAAATAGGAGTAATATGTTTTGATTTGGAAACGCCAAGTCGCATTTGGCTTGCACGCATGCCGTTGATGGCCGCAGTTGTCGTAATTAACTGCTTTCATCGCTTACCAGTTCACGGCGGAAATGCAAACTGTTCATCATTTCCAATTCTAAGAAGGCTGCTCGGCTTTTCCTCCGTCCGATGCAGTGCGCACCTGATCCGCACCGTGATACTGTCAAAATGACAATCCGTACCCGGCAAGACCTGCCATTTCAGCCCCGAAGCGGCGCTTTTGAAATATACGATTCTCGCCACGGAGAAAACGGTTTGTCACCCATTCAGGCCTGTACTTTCAAAAAGCCAAACCAGCGCCATAGCTTGCGCCTGCGCTTCAACGCGGAGGTTAACCTGGATTTACAACGATTTGCCAGTCGAATCCCAAACCGGGCGATATGAAATAGAGAAAAAGAGTTCGTACCGGCATCGCTGCCCACATTTTCGGTGCACCGGACAACGTGAAGGAAAGTGAGTTATACGAGATGCGGACAAATCCCTCGTAGTACTTCACGCCCTGAGCATCTGCCACTGGGTCCTTGCGGTCCAATGAAAGATGGAAGTGGAAGTTAGGGAATTCCTTCTCAAGCTCCCAGAAGTCCTCAAGGAAGAATGCCTCACCCAATGCACGCGCTCCGTAGAAGAAGTGAAGCTCACGGTCGGTAGTGTGCAGGGTCTTGGTCATGTGCATAATCTGCGCACGCAATGGAGCCATACCGGCACCACCACCAATCCAGATCATCTCCTTGCCTGATGTGAAGTTAGGATGGAAGTCTCCGTAAGGACCACTCATCATTACCTTGTCGCCTGGCTTCAGAGAGAAGATGTAAGAAGAAGCGATACCTGTTGGTACGTTCTGGAATCCTACCTGTGGACGTGGCAAGAATGGAGTTGTGGCGATACGTACGGTCAGGGTGATGATGTCACCCTCGTCAGGATAGTTCGCCATAGAGTAAGCACGAACGGTAGGCTCTGGATTGTGAGCCTTGAGAGAGAAGATGTTGAACTTCTTCCATGCTCCGATGTACTCCTCGCCAATGAGATCCTTGTCGAAATCCTTGTCGTAATCGATGCAGTCGTAGGCAGGAATCTTGATCTGGGCGTAGGAACCCGGCACGAAGTCCATGTGCTCGCCCGGGGGCAGGGCCACCTTGAACTCCTTGATGAAGGAGGAGACGTTCTTGTTGGAGATAACCTCGCACTCCCACTCTTTCACGCCCATCACACTCTCAGGCACCTTGATCTTCAGGTCGCCCTTCACCTTGCACTGGCATCCCAGGCGCCAGTGGTCCTTAATCTGCTTGCGGGTGAAGTGAGGCTTCTCAGAATCGAGAATCTCACCGCCGCCCTCGAGCACCTGAACCTTACACTGGCCACAGCTTGCCTTACCGCCACAGGCAGAAGGCAGGAAGATGCCGTTCTCATTCAGCGTAGTCATCAAACTGCTACCCTGAGGCACGTTGATGGTCTTGTCGCCATTGATTACGATATTTACATTTCCGCTAGGGCTCAGATACTTCTTAGCCACGAGCAGGATGATAACCAGCAGGAGAATCACCACGAGGAAAACTCCGATACTAGCCAATATAAATGATGTATTACCCATATCTATAGTCCTCCTATTTTAGATTTTCAAGCCTGAGAAGCAAAGCATAGCCATTGCCATGAGGCCTACTGTGATAAATGTGATGCCGAGTCCCTGCAATGGCTTTGGCACGTCGCAATACTGCATCTTCTCGCGGATGGCTCCCATCAGAACGATGGCGAGAGTCCAACCCAGACCGGAACCTACGGCATAAACGATGCTATCCCATACAGAGGTAATAGCCTGAGTATTGGTAGGCTCCATCAGGATGCGCTGCTGCATGAAGAGCGATGCACCCATGATGGCACAGTTTACGGCAATCAATGGCAAGAAGATACCCAGCGCTGCATAGAGCGATGGTGAGAACTTCTCTACAATCATCTCTACCAGCTGCACGATACCGGCGATGACGGCGATGAAGAGGATGAAGCTCAGGTAAGTGAGGTCAACACCCAGAATGCCATCGGCGCTGAGCACCTTGGTCTGCAACAGGTAATCTACAGGCACGGTGATGAGCAACACGAAGGTTACTGCCAAGCCCAGGCCCAAAGAGGTCTTCACGTTCTTGGATACTGCCAAGTATGAACACATACCCAGGAAGTAGGCGAAGATCATGTTATCGACGAAAATCGAACGGAAAAACAAACTTATTGCGTGCTCCATCTTACTTCTCCTCCTTATAAATATAGGCACGATGTACCCAGATTACACATCCAACGAGAATCAATGCCATGGCTGGCATGGTCATCATACCGTTGTTAACATATCCGAAGTTGTAAGCTCCCTCCGGTATCAGCTGGAAACCGAGCAATGAGCCGCGGCCCAGAAACTCACGAACAGCACCCACAATCACGAGGATGAGGGCGTAACCCAAACCATTACCTACACCATCGAGGAATGAAGGCCAAGGCTTGTTCATCATGGCGAACGCCTCCAAGCGACCCATCAGAATACAGTTAGTGATGATCAGACCCACATACACGGAGAGCTGCACGCTCACGTCGTAGGCGAAAGCCTTCAGCACCTGGCTCACGATGGTAACCAGGGCAGCAACTACCACCAACTG
>VOFC01004799.1_pt1 | contig 13028 bp, 24 predicted proteins | sample 5384161 | NCBI WGS metagenome assembly VOFC01 (sample SAMN12384722, study PRJNA508395) | human gut metagenome | isolation source: healthy gut B | host: Homo sapiens | reverse complement strand
CTCAAAGTATGCTTCGTTCAGTTACGTATTGCTGCAACCATCGTTCAGGCAAATCTGGCAGACATCGGCATCGACGTAACTCTGGAGCCGATGGAGACTGCAACCTTTAAAAATCTACCTGTGTAGACGGCAAGCAGGAGCTCTTCCTGTGGAGATGGAATGAGGACTCAAGGTGCTGACTTTGTATACCGTGACCTGTTCTACACCGGTTCCGGTTCCAACTATCATCACTATTCGGATTCTAAGGCAGATGAGATGATTGATATCGTAGCAACTGAGAAAGATCAGGATAAACGTCTTGAGACAGCAAAAGAGCTGCAGACCCATCTGGTAGATGCATGCCCGCAGGTTCCGTTATACATTGCAAATCTGGTTGTTGCATACAACAAGAACCTTCAGGGACAGTACTTCTACGGCGGCGGGCAAACAATGACCGGCGTCATGCATACATCGCAGAGTAAAGAGAAACAAAGACATAAATGGCTGAAAGACTTGCGGGTGCTCAAAAGCCCCGCAAGTTTCCATATGAGTCACTGAACATAAAAAAGGAGCGACAGGCAAATGCTGAAATACATTGGGAAAAAGACTTACATCATGCTGATCCCGGTTGACTCTGGTAACCTCATTTCTGATCTTCTGGGCAGAGCCTGACCGGCGGCGACCCGGCGTTAATGCTTGCGGGTGATAACGCAAAGCCGGAACAGATTGAGCAGATTCGTGAACCTTGGACTGAATGATCCGTTTATCGTACGTTATGGAAACTATATGAAAGGCATGCTGACTGGTGAGGGTAAGTCCTATGTGACCAAGCGGGATGTATTTAAGACCTTCATGGAGCGTCTTCCGAATACCCTGCTGCTGGGCGGAGCCGCCGTGCTCATCGCTGTAGTGGTATCCCTGCCGCTCGGTATTTATACACTGCGATACATCAAAATACATGGAATATACAGCCGGGTATGATATTTGCCTATTCGGCACGTCCATGCCAAACTTCTGGCTGGGACTTATGCTGATCATCATATTTTCGCTGAAGCTGGGCCTGTTTCCAACGGGCGGTAAAGGCGGGCTGGACAGCCTGGTGCTACCCGGCAGTAACAGTAGGCTTCGGACTGGCTGCACTCATTACCAGAACGACACGCTCATCCATGCTGGATGTACTCCGTCAGGATTACATGACCACCGCGCGGGCAAAGGGCTGTTCAGAGAAGCAGGTCATCACCGTACACGGTTTAAAGAACGCGCTGATCCCGATCATCACTGCGATCGGTCTGCAGATGTCTCTGGTTATTACCGGCTCCGTTCTGGCAGAGACGGTATTCTCCTGGCCGGGAATCGGACGTCTGGTATATGACTCCATCTCCAAGCGTGATACCCCGATGGTTACAGGAGCGATCATTATGTGCTCCATCCTTATGTGTATCATTAACCTGGTGGTAGACCTGATCTACGCATTCTTTGATCCAAGAATCAAAGCTCAGTACAGTAAGAAGGGGTGATAACATGGCACAGGCAAGCAAAATCAACAAACAGTATAAAAAAGGACGCTGTTTCAGGAAACCTGGCGGCGCCTGACCAAGAACCGCGGTGCCATGCTGGGACTGGCCTTTCTGGTCCTTCTGGTACTGGCAGCGGCGCTCAGCCCGGTTATTTTCAATTACGAGAAAGACGTGATCGGCCAGAATATGAAAGACCGTCTGATGGGACCGTGCGCGGCTCATTGGTTTGGTACGGATGAGTATGGCCGTGACTTATTTGCACGTATCGTCTACGGTGCCCGTTATTCCCTGATCATCGGTGTCGGCTCCGTTTTGCTGGGACTTCTCGTCGGAACCATCCTGGGTTCCCAGGCAGGCTTCAAAGGGCGGAATTACCGATTCCATCATCATGCGCGGCATTGATATTTTCTATTCCATTCCGAACATCATGACAGCGGTAGTTATTGTATCTCTGTTAGGACCGAGCACGGTGAACCTGATGATCGCGCTGGCCTTCTCCTGCGCCAGCAGTTTTGCGCGTATCGTGCGCGCTTCCGTTATGACCATTCGTGATCAGGAGTATGTGGAATCCTCCTACGCCATGGGACTGCCGACCTGGAAGATCATCGTAAAGCACATTCTTCCAAACTGCCTTTCCCCCGATCATCGTGCAGATCACGCTGCTGATCGGTACTACCATCATCTCGGCTTCTTCCTTAAGCTTCCTTGGAATCGGTGTTCCGGCACCGGCACCGAATGGGGCGCACTGCTTTCAGCAGGCCGCAGCCACATCCGTGACGCAAGCTATATGTGTATCATTCCGGGTCTTGCCATTATGTTCACGGTTCTTGCATTGAACCTTCTGGGTGATGGCTTGCGAGATGCGCTGGATCCGAAGCTGAAAAAAGTAAGTAATACATAAGATTTAGGAGGAATAGGGTATGGCTGACGAGTTAGTACTTGATATAAAAAACCTGGTAGTCCATTATGAGACCGAAGATGCCGATGTCCATGCAGTCAATGGCATTGACCTCTCCATCGCCAAGAAACGGACCCTGGGTTTGGTCGGCGAGACCGGCGCGGGCAAGACTACCACGGCACTTTCGATTTTGAATCTGGTTCCGAATCCGCCGGGGGTTATCAAAGACGGCGAGATTAAACTGGATGGAAAAGATGTATTGAAAATGACACCGGAGGAACTGGAAAAGATGCGCGGCAATGAGGTTGCCATGATCTTCCAGGATCCCATGACATCGCTGAACCCGGTTATGACGGTTGGTGACCAGATCGGTGAGAGTATTGCGATCCACCAGAATATTTCAAGAAGGAAGCCTTCGAGAAAGCAAAAAGAAATGTTAAAGATGGTAGGTATCGCGGAATCCCGCGCTTACGATTACCCACATCAGTTTTCTGGCGGTATGAAGCAGCGTGTCATCATTGCCATCGCGCTTGCATGTAATCCGCAACTTCTGATTGCGGACGAGCCGACCACTGCGCTGGATGTAACCATCCAGGCACAGGTTCTGGAACTCATGAAACAGCTGATCTGTGACAAGGAAATGTCCATGCTCATGATCACGCATGACCTTGGAGTTGTGGCAGAGGTCTGTGAGGATGTCGCAGTCATGTATGCAGGCCGTATCGTGGAGAAAGGAACTGCAGACGATGTGTTCAACCACATGCGCCACCCATACACGGAGGGACTGTTCGATTCTCTTCCGAACTTTAAAGCAGCGTGGTGAGGAACTGGTTCCGATCAAGGGCCTGATGCCGGATCCGTCTGATCTGCCGCCGGGATGCGCGTTTGCACCGAGATGTCCGTATGCAACAGAGGCATGCACGAAGGCTGTTCCGGAGCTGACGACATCTGTAGAGGGCAGCGCAACCCACTTTGTTGCCTGCAGTGCCTACAAGGATCCAGAATTCAGATTAGGGGAGAACAAAGATGGCAGGTAAGACAATTCTTGAGGTCCAGAACCTCACAAAATTTTTCAATACTCCGGGTGGACAGCTTCATGCGGTCGATGGCGTGAGCTTCAAGATCGAGGAGGGGCAGGACACTTGGTATTGTAGGTGAATCCGATGCGGAAAGTCCACGACCGGACGTACCATTTTAAAACTGTTAGAGCCGACGGGAGGCAAGATCCTGTTTGACGGTAAGGACATCACAAACTACAGCCGCAAGCAGATGCGTCCGCTGCGTCAGGAAATGCAGATGGTATTCCAGGATCCGTTCTCGTCCCTGGATCCGAGACACAGACTGTGATGCAGCTCATCAGTGAGCCGATCATTGAACACAAGCTGTTAAAATCCAAGAGCGATATTGAAGAGAGAACCCTGGAGCTGATGCGTACGGTAGGCCTGGCGGAGCGTTATATGAATATACCCGCATGAGACTTGACGGCGGACGCCGTCAGCGTATCGGCATTGCGCGTGCGCTGGCTGTAAGACCGAAACTGATCGTCTGTCGATGAGCCGGTATCGGCTCTGGACGTATCCATTCAGGCGCAGATCTTAAATTTGTTAAAGAAGCAGGCAGATCTGGGACTGACCTACATCTTTATTACCCACGACTTGTCGGTAGTTAAATATTTCTCCGATGATATTGCAGTTATGTATCTGGGCCAGATGGTCGAGAAAAGCACCGTCTGATGTGCTGTTCCAGAATCCGGTCCATCCATATACCAGAGCATTGTTGTCTGCAATTCCCTTCCGATCGTGGGAAAGGAAAAGCCGGTGCGCCAGTTGATCCGCGGCGAGATCACTTCTCCGGTCAATCTGCCGGACGAGTGCCGGTTTATGAAACGGTGCGACTGCGCGGCAGAATGCTGCAAGAATGGCAACCCACAGCTGCGTGAGATTGAACCGGGCCATTTTGTTGCCTGCACCAGAGTAGGTGAATTTTAAAGATCACACTATGACAACTGAATCCATACACGCGAGAGAATAAGAGGAAGCGTAACCATAAGAGCACAGAACCGATCTGTGTTTCTTGAGGGTACGCTTCTGTTTTCCGTATGGAGGATAAAAGGATGCGCAATGCATGAACAGCAGCTGAAAGAAAGGAAAAGGGGGTATCTGGAATGCTGAAGCTTTGGCCGGTACTGGCACAGTTTACAGCTCCGGAGCTTTGGGTTCAGGTAGAATACCTGGTGCGCATTTTTGTGGCGGCGTGTCTGGGACTCCTGATCGGAAGTGAGAGGAAAAATCGAAAATAAATCGGCTGGCATTCGTACCCATGTGATCGTGGCGCTGGGAGCAGCTCTTATCATGGTAGTATCGAAAATATGGGTTTATGGATGTAGAAAGGCAGATGCCGCCCGTGTGGCAGCGCAGGTTGTCAGCGGTATCGGCTTTCTGGGTGCCGGGGTCATCTTTGTACACGCAACAATCTGGTAAATCGGGCTGACCACGGCAGCCGGAATCTGGGCCACTGCGGGCGTGGGTCTGGCTCTCGGATCCGGTATGTATGTGGTAGGGAATCAGCGCCCCTGCTGGTTCTGTTCAAAATGCACCGCATTGCTATTTTACGCAGATGGCATCCGGTGGACTTATTCGTATGACTCTAAGGTAAAAACGGGAAGGCATTGGTCCATGGAGGATTATCTCCAGAGATCAGTGTGATTTCCGTAAAATCAACAAGACCAAGAAAGACGAAGTGAAACTGGGTTTGATGTGGTTTTTCCGCCTGGATATAAAAAAACAAAACTGTTGGCCAGACTGGTAGAGATGGATGATGTGCTGGCAGTCAGCGAGTAAAAGAATTTTGTTTGCGCCATACGCGGGCGAAAAACAGATGAAGGTCCGGTAATGGATCGGGAATAGAGGAGACAGGAGTATGAACAGTATGAAATACGATGTAGTGGTCGTGGCGGTGGTGTGATTGGCTGCGCGGTTGCCAGAGAGCTTTCAGATATCAGTTAAAGACCTGTGTTGTGGAAAGAAAGAGGACGTATGTTCGGAACCTCAAAAGCCAACAGTGCGATCGTGCATGGAGGCTTTGATGCGGAACCGGGGAGTTTAAAGGCAAAATTCAACATTCAGGGAAGCAGGATGATGGAAGAGCTCTCGGAAGAACTGGATTTTGAGTACAAGCGCAATGGTTCCCTGGTGCTGTGCTTTGCGGAAGAAGACAAACCGGCGCTGCAGGCACTTTGGCGAAAAAGGCATGCAGAATGGCGTGGAAGGTATGTCTGTCATCAGCGGAGATGAGGCGCGTAAAAATGGAACCGAATATTGAGGATACCGTGGTTGCCGCGCTGAATGTACCAAGCGGCGGCATTGTCTGCCCGTTTGGCCTGACGATTGCCCTGGCAGAGAATGCCTGCGACAACGGTGTGGAATTCTGCTTTCTGACTGAGGTAGAGCACATTGAGAAAACAGCAGAGGGATATCGGATCAAGACAAACCAGGGGGATATCGAAGCAGCCTGTGTGGTAAACGCGGCAGGCGTATATGCGGATACGATCCACAATGAAGTAAGTGAAAAGAAAGCTTCACATTACTGCCAGAAAAGGCGATTACTGTCTGCTTGATAAAGAGGCGGGAAATCTGGTCAGCCATACCATTTTCCAGCTTCCCGACCAGGATGGGAAAGGGTGTTCTGGTCAGCCCGACCGTACACGGTAATCTGTTGACAGGACCAACCGCAACGGATATCGATGATAAGGAGCAGACCGCAACAGCGGCAGAGGAGCTGGAATCCCTGATGAGCCGTGCTGTATTGAGCGTCAAAGGCATTCCGTTCCGTCAGGTCATAACATCCTTTGCAGGACTGCGTGCCCATGAGGATGGGGATGATTTCGTGATTGGTGAGGCAGAGGATGCTCCGGGCTTTTTTGACGCAGCAGGCATTGAGTCTCCGGGACTTTCGAGTGCCCCGCTATTGGCCGGTGGCTGGCAGAAAAAGTGGCAGAGAAATTGCATGCGGCAAAGAAGGAAGACTGGAACGGCAGAAGAAAAGGCATCGTACGCCCGGAGCTTTTAAGTAAGGAGGAACGGGCAGAGCTGATCCGCAGGAATCCGTCCTACGGCACGATCATCTGCCGCTGTGAGAACATCAGCGAGGGCGAGATTGTGGACGCCATCAACAGAACCCTGGGCGCAAAGTCCTTAGATGGCATCAAGCGCCGCGTGCGTCAGGGAATGGGACGCTGCCAGGCCGGTTTCTGCTCGCCGCGCACCATGGAAATTCTTTCAAGAGAACTTGGAATCAGCATGGAAGAGGTCTGCAAGAATGCACCGGGGATCTGAAATGCTGAAGGGTCATAAATAAGGGGGAGCAATCATGAAACATGACATTGTAATCATCGGAGGCGGACCGGCAGGCCTGGCAGCGGCAGTGGCAGCAAGAAAAAGGGTATTCAGGATATTCTTATTCTTGAGCGTGACAGCAGCCTTTGGCGGAATTTTAAATCAGTGCATCCATAATGGTTTTGGCCTTCACACTTTTTAAGGAAGAGCTGACCGGACCGGAATATGCAGCGCGTTATATTGCCATGGCAGAGGAGGCGAAAATCCCATACCGTTTAAATACCATGGTCATTGATATCAACGAGAAGCGAGAAGTAACGGTCATCAGCCGTGACCACGGCATGGAGACCATCGAGGCAGGTGCGGTGATCTTGGCCATGGGCTGCAGAGAGCGCCCGAGAGGCGCCTTAAACATTCCCGGATATCGTCCTGCAGGCATTTATTCCGCAGGAACCGCGCAGCGTCTGATGAATATTGAGGGCTACAGCGTCGGCAAGGAGGTGGTGATCCTTGGCTCCGGTGATATCGGCCTGATCATGGCCCGGCGTATGACCTTAGAGGGAGCTAAAGTTAAGGTTGTGGCAGAGCTGATGCCGTATTCCGGCGGTTTAAAGAGAAACATCGTCCAGTGTCTGGATGACTACGGCATTCCGTTAAAGCTGAGTCATACGGTGGTGGATATTCAGGGCAAGGAACGTGTGACCGGCATTACCCTGGCTGAAGTGGGACTGGACAGAAAGCCGATTCCGGGAACCGAGGAGCATTACAGCTGTGATACACTGCTGCTGTCCGTAGGTCTGATTCCGGAGAATGAACTGACTAAAGAGGCAGGTGTGGAGATGAACCGTGTGACCTCCGGACCGAACGTCAATGACCAGTTAGAGACCAGTGTGGAGGGAGTATTTGCCTGCGGAAACGTACTGCATGTGCACGATCTGGTTGATTACGTATCTGAGGAGGCCACTTTGCAGGAACCAATGCGGCAGCTTATGTGAGATCACAGAACGGAGAGACAGAAGCAAAGGCAGAGTCTCATACAGTGACTTTGAAGGCAGAAAACGGTGTGCGCTATACCGTTCCGCAGACCATTGACGTCAACAATATGAGAGACCAGGTCGTTGTGCGTTTCCGTGTGGCAGACGTATACCGCGACCGCAGTATCAGTGTATATCTGGATGGAGTACGCGTACAGGCAAGGAAGAAAAAAGGTTCTGGCGCCGGGGAGATGGAGCAGGTGATCTTAAAGAAAGAAGATCTGCAGAAGTATCCAGACTTAAAAGAAATCGTGATTTGTACGGAGGTGGAATAAGATGGAGAAGAGAGAACTGATCTGTATCGGATGTCCGCTGGGATGCCCTCTGACTGTGACGATGGAAGGTGAGCAGATCACGGTAGCCGGAAATACCTGTAAGCGTGGTGAAATCTATGCAAAGAAGGAAGTTACCAATCCGACCCGTGTGGTGACCTCCTCGGTTCATGTAAAGAATGGCGAGATTGCTATGGTTTCTGTAAAGACAAAGAATGACATTCCGAAAGATAAGATTTTTGCGTGCATGAAAGAAATCAGTACAGTTTCTGTTCCTGCTCCGGTCCATATCGGAGATGTTGTGATTGAAAACTGCGCGGGAACCGGAGTGCCGGTCATTGCGACTAAGAACGTAGAGAAAGCATAAGGGAAATATAAAGAAACTATAAAGAAAATACAGATATCGCAGTGTATGTGAGTTGTGATGGCCCTGCCCGTATAGACATGCGGGCGGGGCTGTGTTATGATACAAGATGACAGGAGGACAGGAAAATGAAAGTATATGCACATAGAGGTTACAGCGGAAGATATCCGAAAATACCATGCTGGCCTTCAAAGAGGCAGAAAAGACCGGCTGCTACGGCATTGAGCTGGATGTGCAGCTCACAAAGGACGGTGAGGTCGTGATCATCCATGATGAGCGGGTGGACCGGACAACGGACGGAACCGGCTGGGTGAGAGATTTTACCCTTGAGGAGTTGAAGAAGCTGAACGCGGCAGCAGTATGGAACAGGAAGTATGGTTTTGAACCGATTCCAACTCTGGAAGAATACTGCAGGTGGGTGAAAGATACGAACATGGTGACCAATATTGAAATCAAATCCGTGTGTACTACTATGAAGAACTGGAAGAGAAAACCCTGGCACTGGTGAAGAAATACAGTCTGGAAAAGAGAATTGTATTCTCATCCTTCCTGCATTCCTCCATTACCCTGCTTCGCAAACTGGCACCTGAGATTCCCTGCGGCGCGCTGGTGGAGTATGATGACCTGGGAAATCCTGGCTACTATTGTGAAAAGTTTGATTTTCAGTACTATCATCCGGGCGTGAAGGCTTTGACGGAAGAGATGGTAAAGAGCTGTAAGGAACACGGAATCCCGTTAAATGTCTGGACGATCAACGATATGGGCGCCCTGGAGCAGATGTATGAGTGGGGCGTAGAAGGCGTGATCAGTAATTACCGGGTGTATGCAAAGGATGGATTGACAGTAAAAATGATAAAAAAGCGATTGATTTGTTGGAAATGTCACCGGTGATCGCAGCGATTAAAGATGATGCCGGTCTGAAAAGATGCCTGGATACGGAATGCCAGGTGGTGTTTATTCTGTATGGAAATATCTGTAATATCAAGGACATTGTCGCAAAGCTGAAGGCACACGGAAAAATGTGCCATGGTACATGCGGATCTGGTCCAGGGACTCGGATCAAAGGAAGTGGCAATTGACTTTATAAAGGAGCAGACCGGGCAGACGGTATTATCAGCACCAAGCCAATGCTGGTGCGTAGGGCCCAGGAACTGAAAATGTTCGGGGATTCTTCGCGCTTTTATCATTGACTCTATGGCAGTAGCCAATACCCAGAAGATGCTGGATACTTTTCGGCCGGACATGATCGAGATCATGCCGGGTGTGATACCAAAATCATAAAGAACCTTCGTGGCATCACCGATATCCCTCTGATCGCAGGAGGACTGATCTCGGAGAAGAAAGAGGTTCTGGAGCTGTTTGCAGCAGGAGCTGACGCAATCTCTACAACCAGACAGGAACTCTGGTATATTTAAAAAGTGATTGACATTTTCCATGAAACTGCATACAATAACAAAACAGACAGTTCGTTTGTACCATCCTGTCTATAAATAAAACCAGGGCTAAAGATTGCAGGACCATTTTTGAAACACGGGCAGACTCTGGCATGGGTCTGCCTTTTGTTTTATAAAGCAATTCAAGTTTATCTATAAATCTTTTTTGGTTTTATTACCCAAATAAAAAATACAAGTTCAGAGAGGAAAAATCAGATATGTACCAGTTGAAAAACGGTTGCAGATTTTGATTCGGCACATTTTTCTTTCGGGATATCAGGGAAAATGCGCCAATATCCACGGTCACAGATGGCATGTGGAGATAGAAATTCAGGCGGAACATTTGAAATGCAAGGCCAGATGAGGGAATGCTCGTTGATTTTGGAGATCTTAAGCGGGATCTGAAAAAGCTGGTAGATAAGTTTGATCACACGCTGATTTATGAAAGCGGGACACTCAGGGAAAAGACGATTGAGGCACTTCTGGAAGAAGGCTTTCGGCTGACCAAAGTAGACTTCCGGCCGACTGCGGAGAATTTTTCCAGGTATTTCTTTTGACAGGATGTGCGAATCCGGATATCCGGTATCCTGTGCAACGGTTTACGAGACTCCGAATAATTGCGCCGTCTATCGCAGGGATCAGTAAAAGTACAGGCTCAGATAACGTGAAGGTGAGAAAATACGGAAAAGGAAATAACAACGATGGAAAATCAGAAGAGCGCTCCTGTTTATCAGGTTGTGGAAAAATTTGTAAGTATCAATGGAGAGGCCGGCGCGCAGGGGAGCTTGCAGTATTTATCCGGATGAAAGGGTGTAATCTTCATTGCAGCTACTGTGATACATATTGGGCAAATGAGTCAGATTGCGAGAGCACAGAGATGACTGCAGACGAGATCATTTCTTATATTGAAGAGAGCAGGATCAGAAATATAACGCTGACCGGAGGGGAACCACTTCTGCGTGAGGGAATGAAACAGCTGATCTGCGCGATTTTGCAGGATCCGCAGCGGCGTGTGGAGATTGAGACAAACGGAAGCATTGATCTCACACCTTACTGCAATCTTGAAAGAAGGCCGTCATTTACGATGGATTACAAGATGCCGGAGAGTGGGATGGAGCACGCGATGCTTCTGGCTAACATGGAAAAATTATCGAATGAAGATACTGTAAAATTTGTGGTCAGCAGCCGGTCTGATATGGAGCGGGCTGTTGAAATCATGGAGGAATATCGTCTGCGGGAGCGGACCGCAGTCTATCTCAGTCCGGTATTTGGTAAAAATCGAGCCAGTGGAAATGGTGGATTTTCTCTGATGGAGAAAAAACTCAATGATGTGAAGCTTCAGCTTCAGCTGCACAAGATCATCTGGGACCCGCAAAAGCGCGGGGTATGAAGGAACAGGAAACGGATAACGAGATGAAGAATGAGAAAATGAGACAGGAAACAGACTGGTTCCGTGTGCAAACTCGCGCAGAATAATCTGAGAAAGATTGATACAGAGGCGATCAAGCTGCATATTCGGGGAATCCTCCAGGCACTTGGTGATGACCCGGATCGAGAGGGACTCAAAGAGACGCCGGAGCGAGTCGCAAAAATGTATGAGGAAGTTTTGAAGGAATGTGCTATTCCAATCAGGAGATTGCCGATATGTTCCGGAAAAATTTTTGCTCAGGACAGTACAGAGAATTCGCAGGATATGGTGCTTGTGAAAATATTGAGATTTTCAGTTATTGCGAACATCATCTTGCGTTGATGTATGACATGAAAAGTCAGCGTTGCTTATATTCCAAGGGGAAATGTTCTTGGCCTGAGTAAAATTGCGAGGATTGCAGATATGGTTGAAAACGTCTCCAGCTTCAGGAACGGATTGGAAGTGATATTGCAGAGATCATGGAGCTGGTGACAGATTCTCACGATGTGGCGGTGATGATTGAGGGATGCCACAGCTGTATGACGGCTCGCGGGATCAGGAAGACAAATGCGGTCACGACAACAACGACACTTCGCGGCCAATTCAAGACGGATCAATGCTGTGTAGATGAATTTGTTTCAGCAGCTTCATGCAGGCCGATAAAGCACAGAAAACAAAAAGAAGGAATTGAATAATGGAAAAAAAATAAAGAGATAAAAAAGCCATGGTATTATCGAGCGGTGGCGTGGATTCTACAACCTGTCTTGGAATGGCAGTTGAAAAAATACGGGAAAAGATCAGGTGATCGCGCTGTCAATTTCTACGGACAAAAACACCAGAAGGAGATAGAGGCATCCAGAAAGGTGGCAGAGTACTAAGGGGGTTGAGCATTTGTATCTGATCTTGCTCCTATTTTCTCAGTACAGCAATTGTTCGCTCCTGAAACATTCAGAGACAGCGAGATCCCACATGAAAGCTATGTCAAGCAGCTGGAGAAACAAATGGGATACCGGTATCGACTTATGTTCCGTTCCGAAATGGCCTTTTTTCTTTCATCGGCAGCAAGTATTGCACTCTCAAAAGTTGCTGCAGTGTGATCTACTACGGTGCCCATGCGGATGATTCAGCAGGAATGCATATCCGGATTGCAGCCGTGCTTTTCACGAGGCGATGAATCAGGCAATTATGAAGGAAGTGGGAAACAGCTCCGCGATCGAGGCACCGTTTGTCAGTTGGACAAAGGCACAGGTTGTCAGGAAAGGTCTCGAACTGAATGTTCCTTATGAGATGACATGGAGCTGCTATGAAGGCGGAAGTATGCCATGCGAGTTTGCGGAACCTGGTGTGGACCGCATGGGAAGCTGTTTCGGCTGAATGGGAGTGGAAGATCCGGCAAATAGGATCAGATATGGAGGAAAAAAAAATGAGCAGAGAAGCAGAGCTTGAAAAAGAGGGCATCAGCCTGTTGGGAAATCAGAAGCTGAAGGACGCAGGCAAGGATGTCATCGCCGTGGGCAAGATCTTCGATATCTTCGACGGCGAGGGCGTGACCGAGAAGATCAAGACCACCGGCAACACCAACGGCATCGCCTTCACCAAGGCCCTACAGACCCGGGACTTCGAGGGTCTGGCCTTCGTGAACCTTGTGGACTTCGATATGCTCTACGGCCACCGCCGGGACGTGGCAGGCTATGCCGCCGCCGCCACCGAGTTTGACAAGTTCCTGGCCGACTTCATCCCCGGCATGCGGGAGGGTGACCTGCTGATGATCACTGCCGACCACGGCTGC
>VOFC01004757.1_pt1 | contig 13035 bp, 27 predicted proteins | sample 5384161 | NCBI WGS metagenome assembly VOFC01 (sample SAMN12384722, study PRJNA508395) | human gut metagenome | isolation source: healthy gut B | host: Homo sapiens | reverse complement strand
ATCTTGTCATGGCGGCGATCTACATCGTTCTCGTGCTGGTGATCTCAATTTTGTTAAACTGATGGAAAGGAGCCTGAAGAAGAGTGATATGACGTAATTGACCTGAAAAAACATTTGGTGATCTGAAGTCCTGAAGGGAATCAATGTGACCATCAATAAAAGGTGACATCGTTGTAGTCGGTCCGTCCGGCTCCGGAAAAAAGTACATTTTTAAGATGCTTAAACTGCATGGAGGATCCGACCTCCGGCAGCATCATTTTTTTAACGGCGTAGATATCGCCGATATGCGCGTGGACATCAATATCCACCGCCGCCATATGGGCATGGTATTCCAGCACTTCAACCTGTTCAACAATATGACTGTGATCGAGAATATCATGATGGCACCGGTCTATGTGCGCTGTAAAGAGTTAAAGAAGGCAAAGAGAAAAGGAACGCTGGCACCTGATGCGCCGAAGACAAAGGCGGAGATCAAGGCACAGGCGAGAGAGGAAGCCCTTGAGCTGTTACGCCGCATCGGTCTTGAGGATAAAGCAGACGTTTACCCGTCCACTCTTTCCGGCGGACAGAAGCAGCGTGTGGCCATCGTCCGTGCTCTGGCGATGAAGCCGGATGTGATCCTCTTCGATGAACCGACGAGTGCTCTCGATCCGGAGATGGTAGGTGAGGTACTGGATCTCATGAAAGGAGCTTGCAAACGAAGGAATGACCATGGTCGTTGTAACCCACGAGATGGGCTTTGCGAGAGAGGTCGCAAACCGCGTGCTGTTTATGGATCAGGGAAAAATCCTCGAAGCTCCACCGGAGGAGTTCTTCGCACATCCGAAGAATGAGAGAACGAAGGAATTTTTATCAAAGGTATTGTAAATTTCAGAAGACTTCTGTTTTTAATGTGGAAAAACGGGAAGGAAATTCAGTTATGTAACAGGAAATCCCGGGAATTCCTGTTAAGCATAAAAAGGTAGGCGCGAACGTGCCAAAGATGCACACCCGCACGAAGATGCGGATTGCCGCAGGCTCGACCGCGCGAGATGCCTGAATATGCTGGGGTACATTTTCTTGTCTGCACTCGCGCGAGACATCTGAATGTGCTGAGAATCCTCTTTTTTATAAAAAACCGTAGGAAAGGCCGTGTTTCTAAAGGAAATGCTTGACGAGCCGAAATTTTTGGTATGCTATTCAATGGAAAGATATAGGTCTTTTTTTATGCTCAAAAACGATAGCAATCAGATAGAAAAAAGGACCGCCTTACAAAGAAATTCAAACGGAGGTGGAAGTCGTGCGCACTAAGATTACACTGGCATGCACAGAATGCAAGCAGCGCAACTACAACATGACGAAGGATAAGAAAACTCATCCGGACCGCATGGAGACAAAGAAGTACTGCAGATTCTGCAAGAGACATACGATGCACAAAGAAACTAAGTAATCCGGTTTGCAAGAAGGACGTGAATTTATGGGAGAAACGGCAAGTAATGAGAAAAAGCCCCTAAAACGGACTTTATCAAAGGCTTAAAAGCTGAATTCAATAAGATCATCTGGCCGGATAAGATACGCTTACGAAAAGAGACCGTTGTAGTAGTCGTATCAACAGTAATTCTGGGGATTGTTATCGCAGCCCTCCCTGACCTGATCATCAAATTTGGTCTCAATATTGTACTTGTTAAGGATGAGGTGAAGATATGTCAGAAGCACAATGGTATGTTGTACACACTTATTCCGGATATGAGAATAAGGTAAAGGTTGACATTGAGAAAACAATCGAAAACAGAGGTCTTCAGGATCAGATCTTAGAGGTCTCCGTCCCGCTGGAAGAAGTCATCGAGCTTAAAAACGGTGCTCAGAAGCAGGTAGTCGTAAGAAAAGATGTTCCCGGGCTATGTGCTGATTCATCATGATCATGAATGATGACACATGGTACGTGGTACGCAACACCAGGGGTGTGACCGGTTTCGTAGGACCGGGATCCAAACCGGTTCCGCTGACAGAAGAAGAGATGATGAGCCTTGGCATTTAAGGCACGGATGTCGTTGTAGATTTCGCCGTCGGAGATACCGTCGTTGTAACAGGCGGCGCATGGAAGGATACCGTCGGACTTATTCAGAACCGTCAATGAGTCCAAGACAGTCCATTACAATCAACGTCGAAATGTTCGGCCGTGAAACACCGGTGGAACTGAGCTTTTCTGAAATCAAGAAAATGTGACCGTAAACGGACTAAGATCCGGACCGGTCGTCCGTTCCTTTTTTAGGAAAACGGACTTTGTGCCCGCGTGGGAGGGAAATCCCCGACATTACCACATTATTTAGGAGGTGCCTAAATATGGCAAAGAAAGTTACAGGATATATCAAATTACAGATTCCTGCTGGTAAGGCAACACCGGCTCCGCCGGTTGGACCTGCACTTGGACAGCACGGAGTAAACATCGTACAGTTCACAAAGGAGTTCAACGCAAAACTGCTGACCAGGGCGATATGATTATCCCGGTTGTTATCACAGTTTACGCTGACAGAAGCTTCAGCTTCATCACAAAGACTCCGCCGGCTGCTGTATTATTAAAGAAGGCTGCAAAGATCAAAATCCGGTTCCGGCGTTCCGAACAAAACGAAAGGTAGCTACTATCTTCAAGAGCTGAAGTACAGAAGATCGCTGAGACCCAAGATGCCAGACTTAAACGCAGCATCCATCGAGGCAGCTACAAGCATGGTAGCAGGAACTGCAAGAAGTCCATGGGTTCACCAACAGACTAATCGTAAGAACTGAATTACATCTTCTCCATATACAGCAACAATCACGTGGGAGGGAGGACTCCCGAACACTACCACTAGGAGGTTTTTTATAATGAAAAGAGGAAAGAAATATGTAGAGGCTGCAAAAGCAGTATGACCGTAGCATTTTACGATCCGGCAGATGCAATCTCTATTAGTTAAGAAATCTGCTACTGCTAAATTTGATGAAACAATCGAGGCTTCACTTAAGAACAGGCTGTGATGGCCGTCATGCTGATCAGCAGATCCGTGGTGCAGTAGTTCTGCCGCACGGAACAGGTAAACTGGTTCGTATCTTGTATTTGCAAAGGGACCGAAGGCAGACGAGGCACATGGCTGCTGGCGCTGACTTCGTAGGCGCTGAGGAACTGATCCCAAGAAGATCCAGAACGAAGGCTGGCTAGATTTCGATGTAGTTGTTGCTACACCTGATATGATGGGCGTTGTTGGACGTCTTGGTCCGTGTACTCGGACCGAAGGGCTTAATGCCGAACCCGAAGGCTGGTACCGTAACTATGGATGTTACCAAAGCCGTTAAAGAGATCAAAGCAGGTAAGATTGAGTACAGACAGTAAAAGGCCATTCATGGCAAAAGTTGAATTATCTTAAAGGCTAAGCAGCCGGTAGTTGCTGAGATCGCTGAAGTTGTCCTCAACGGAGCAATAGTCTGCTGTAGTCGTTGACTACCGTGGATTAACTGTTGAGCAGGATACTGCTCTTCGTAAACAGTTAATTATGCGTTGAATGCCCTGAGAAGCTGGTGTTTCTTATAAAGCATATATATAAGAACACAATGATCCGCTTGCTGCAAAGGGAACTGAGTTCGAAGCACTGAGATCCGAGATCTTGAAGGACCGGAGGTGCAGTTGTTGTATTGGTCTAAAGAAGATGCAACAGCTCCGGCCAGAGTATTAGCTGAGTTCTGCAAAGAAAGCTGACAAGCTTGAATTAAAAGGCGTCCGCGTTGTAGAGGGAACCTACTACGATGCAGCAGGTATCTAAGGGTGAATCGCAAGCATCCCGTCCAGAGATTCAGTTCTTCCGCGTTGGAAGACTTCTTGGAAGCATGCAGTCTCCGATCATCAAACTTCGCTCGTGTTCTCAACCAGATCGCAGAGAAGAACGGCGAGGGTGCAGAGGCTCCGGCAGAGGCTTAATCCTCATCCTGGAGATCGCAGAGAAAAAATTTTATTGCGGAAACAGAAAATAACGCATTGCGTGATTCTGTTTCAGGCAGCATAGTCTGTTAAAAAAGTGCCTGAAACAAACGTGAATATAAAATTATTATGGAGGTAAATTATAATGGCAAAGTTAACAACCGCTGAGTTTATCGAAGCTATCAAGGAATTATCCGTATTAGAGTTAAACGAATTAGTAAAGGCTTGTGAGGAAGAGTTCGGTGTATCCGCAGCAGCAGGCGTAGTAGTTGCAACATCAGGCGCTGGCGCAGCAGAGAGGAAGAGAAGACTGAGTTCGACGTTGAGCTTACAGAAGTAGGCCCGAACAAGGTTAAAAGTTATCAAAGTTGTTCGTGAAGTAACAGGTCTTGGCCTCAAGAGAAGCTAAGGACGTTGTAGACGGCGCTCCGAAGGTTCTTAAGCAGGGTGCATCCAAAGACGAAGCTGACATCAAGACAAAGACTGAAGGCTAACGACATCACGCCGACAAAAATACTTTGTCCTGCGGATTTTTTTTCATGTAACTTTGAAAAGGCTGAAGGCGCGCAAAGATGTGGTGTCGCAAGCGGCCGCGCGAGGCGTCGCTAAGAATGTGCTAAGGCACATTTTTCATTTTGGATTGTAAGTAATTTGGCGGTGGAAAGACAGGCGCTTATGTGTTAAAATGGATAGCATGAAAATGGCATTGCCTGCCCATTATACAGGATCAGGCAGGAAAAAAGGAGAAAAATGATTGAGGAATTAGTAAAGAGATATCCGGTTCTGGAATCCGTAAAGGGCCAGATCGAGGATGAGGCATACAAGATCTTGGAGACATGCTATGAGAACGGAGGAAAGCTTCTGATCGCTGGAAACGGCGGAAGCGCCGCAGATTCTGACCATATCGTCGGGGAGCTGATGAAAGGTTTTGTAAAGACGCCGCCCGGTATCCGCGGAACTCGCCGAGGCGTTAAAGCAGGCGGACCCGGAGAGAGGAGAAGAACTGGCGAAAAAGCTTCAGGGCGGGCTCCCGGCCATCGCGCTCACAAACCATGCAGCGCTTTCCTCCGCATTCGCAAATGATGTGGACGGGATGCTTTCTATGCCCAGCAGGTAAACGGCCATGGAAAAGCAGGGGATGTGTTCCTCGGAATCAGCACCTCCGGAAACTCTGAGAATGTGATGTACGCCGCAGTGACCGCAAAGGCGAAGGGATTAAAGTTATCGGTCTCACAGGAAAGACAGGCGGAAAGCTCGCGAAGCTCGCAGATGTCGCTATTATCGTTCCGGAGCAGGAGACCTACAAGATCCAGGAACTCCACCTTCCGATCTACCATGCGCTCTGCCTGATGCTGAGAAGACAGATTTTATGCGGAATAGTACCGATATGATAATACATGTCTGCATGATGTTGAAAAATCCTATGAATGCCTGCGGACGATATCCGGATGTGCGAATGGGCAGACAGCAGGAATCATGCCGGAGAGAACCGCAACCGGGGGGAAATTATGAAGAGACGGGAATGTGCCTCGTTAATTATTCTGGCGCTGGCGGCGGTGCCCGCGCTCGTTAGTTGCGATCGGACAGGTTTATGTGACAGGGGTGGATGGGATCCGGCTTAGAAGACCGGAGACGATCGAACTTCTGGCAGAGATCATTGTGCTGTTTTTCTATATCTGTTCACGATCTGGAAAATCGATCGAAACCGGCTCAGAGCAGGAGCAGCTCTCCTGATCACAGCCGGATTCTCTGGATCCATCAGGCATTCACGGCGATGTTCCTGTCCGGCGCGTATGTGCTGGTCCTTTTGATGTTCGGTGCGCGCCTTCGCAGAGGGATGGACAGAAATCATGTCTGGAGGGAGTACCATGTGATCACAGGGCTTGGCGGACTTCCTTCTTGGAAGCGGATTTATGATATGCCTGTTCTGCTTGGGATCCCTGTTTTTCGGATGTGGGATCACAAGCTTCCGGTTTCTCACAGTGGTCATCGCTGGACTTCTGATCGGTTTCCGGTTTATGGAATTAAGGGCGGCAGGAGATGACGGAATGCCGTGGAACAGATCCCGCAGAGAACAAAGGATCTCCCTGGAGATGTCCATCTGTATCGCGCTCATGCTTCGCCATGATCCTTTTGCAGGCGGGACGAATGAACATCTGCGCCGATACGATTCCCTCCATTATGGCCTGCGGAGTGAGTATGTCCTGGATAACGGCGGCGGGATCTATGAAAATCTCGGAATGGTCAATGTGGTATACACGTACTCGAAGGGCCTGGAGACACTGCTTTTACCGATCTCCGGGCTGCCGTCCTACGGCTTCTTCCTGAGCTTCCAGATTTGGATGACTGTCGGCACTCTGATCGCGGCGGGACAGATCGTGGAGCTGTTTGTCGGAAGAAAGCATGCGGTGGGCTGTATGACACTTCTCTCCTGCATACCGGGATCATGAACATGTCCATCACGGCAAAGACGGACTCCATGACGGTATTTATGCAGCTTGTCATGCTTTTGTTTCTGCTGCTTTACATCAGGAGAAAGAAGGACGCTTATCTCGTGTACTGGCGGTGGACGCCTACCTGGATGACGCTTGTGTTAAAGCCAACGGCACTTGTATTTTCCACAGCGGCGGCAGGAACCGGCCGGACTTTATATCCTGCTCACAAAACAGCTGAAATTCCGACTGAAGGGAAGTTTTCTTCCTTCCTGTATTTATATGATCCCGATGTGGCTTCTCATCTGGTACCGGACATGGCTTCATACGGGACTTCCGCTGACATCCGTGTTCAACTCGATCTGGGCGGCCCTTGGATTTACCGTGAGGTACCCGTACCGGTTTGAAAGTCTGCCGTCGAACGGCGGATCCCTGATCTCAATCGAGGGACTAAAGCACATTTTAAAGAGAATTTATGGTGTCCTCATGGCCCCTGTGGGCGAGGACATGGCCCATGTGCGGATCGCCTGGGGCACACCGCTGCTTCTGCTCTTTCTTCTTCTCGTCTGTCTGCCGGTGCTGGCGGATGTGAGAAGATCGAGGCGGAAAGAGAAAAAATACCTTGATCTGTCTGGCCTTGGTATTTGTGACGAACGGGACTCATGAGTCTCATGGCTCTTTACCTGTTATGGCAGGTGGACGGCAACTATTTCCTGCTTCTCTATGCGCTGTCAGCGATCATGGCGGTGATCGTGGTAGGAAAATTAAAGAGCGGTTTCCTGCGCGGGTCCATATGCAGGATGCTGGTCCGTTTATTCTCTTTAATGTGACCATCACGGCGGTCAGCAACTGGGGCGGAACCCTGGGACTGACACCGGTGAAGTTCATCCACAAGGGATATTATGATCATATGGAAGAGTCCCATGAACTGCTTGCTTTCATACGGAAATGAGAAGATATGGGATATCCTGGCGGAGAACCCGAGAAACCGCGTCGTCGTATTCGGTGAGCAGCCGGAAATGCTGAGGTTCCCGTGCAGCACCCAGAGTTACACGGACATTGAGGAAGCGGTGGAAACTTTAATCTCTCATCAGCCCGGAGGCGCTGGCGGACTTCTTCACATTCGCGGGAGTAGATTACATCTACCTCGGAAGCGGATACTTAAAGCCCGGAACGGACGGATTCCGAAATGTGACAGGGCTTTTAAAACAGGGGTATCTTAGATCTCCTGTATGAAAACGGAAACGGGCTTGCGGTATTCTCGTCTGATCCGAGAGAACCTCACCGAGGAGGAGAGTGAGGCGCTTTTAGCGGAGTTTACCGAAAAATACTGGCCCGGAGAACAGCAGTAAGGGGATAAGACATGAATTTACAGGAGAAAACCTCAGAGGCGTGGAAGAGGTGGAGCCCGGAGCTTCTGATCTTTGCGCTCCTTCTGGGATTTGGATTTTGGATCAACCGTGGGAGTGGAATTAAAGGGACTTTATATGGATGATCTGTATCTCTGGTCCTGCTACGGGAACCAGTCATTTACGGAGTATGTGTTCCCGATGGGCAGCAGCCGCTTCCGCTTCCTGTTTTATCTGGCGTCCTGGCTGGAGCTTTTCTTCATCGGGGGACATGTGGAATGGATGGTTCCGTTCAATATCATCCTGAATACGGGAATCGCATACAGCATTTATCGGATGGCAGTGTCATTCAGTGATGGAAGAAAAGATCTTAAGCTTTGCAGCCGGCATTCTCTACCTGTCATCCAGAATGGCATATTATCAGATCGGTCAGTTTTACGGTCTGATGGAGAGTCTGGCGCTCTGGGCAGCGCTGGGGATACTGTGGTTTCTGTACCGGTATGTGAATGAGAAAAAAACGGGGGCCTTTCTCGCAGCCAACGTTCTGTACTTTGTGGTCAGCTTCATTCATGAACGGTATATGGTGCTGCTGCCGCTTCTTCTCTTAACGGTGATCCTCGGCTTTGGAAAGGTCTGGGAACGGAAAATGCGGCCGCGGAACCGGAGAAAAAAAGGAACCGGAGCGCGCGGCAGAGCCAGGGACGCAGCCGTGGAAGAGGACAGAGCCGCGGAGCACAGGGTAAGAAAGATGCAGCAGCCCGCGCGGAAGCAGCAGACACAGAAAGCAGTTTCCGCCTGCCAGGGATCCTGCTCATCTTGCTCCCGATCGTGGTATTTGGGTGATCCAGATGATCCGTCTCCGCACGATCGGAACGCTGTCACCGGCAGGAACCGGAGGAACGGATGTGGCAGATACCTTCCAGCTCACGGATGCGATCAACCAGGCGATCAGCCAGGTGGGATTCGTGTTTGGGAGAAACTCCGGACCGGATTATCTCTGCATTGAGCCGTTTGTGGACAGCCCGGACGGGATCGGAACCTGATCCTGGCAGCGGAAGCCGTTCTCGGAGCCGGTGTGCTGGCGGCCATTCTCGGTATGGTGAGAGAGATCGGGAAGAGATTGTCTGTCATTTAAAGGACACGATCCTGTTTCTTGGATTTATCGCGCTCTGCATCGGCAGCTCCAGCGTGACGATCCGTGTCGAGATGCGTTGGGTCTATGTGGCCTATGCGGCGGCGCTCCTGTTCTTTGCTTATCTGTCCCGTGTGATGGGAAGGCGGGGATCCTGGTACTTTTTTATACGGCTGTCTGATCTTCCCGGTTGAGACATATTACCGGGACAACTGGGACAACCTGTATCTGTGGGCGCCGCAGAGCCAGTATAATTCCCTGGCGGAGAAGACATACGGAACATACGGGGACGATATCTTCGACAAAAAGAGATCTATATCATCGGAAAAGATTTCGAGATCAGTGATTTTAATGCAGAAACATTCCTGAAAGTATACGCAAAAGGAAAAACAAAGGTCCCGAAACTTCAGTTTATCGACAGCGATATGGACCTCAAAGGAGATCACAGATGACATGGTGATCCTGTGTGAAGATCCGGAGCACAATGCATATAACGATGTGACGGAGATCGTGAAGAGGCAGAGGTTCGACACGCCCTTCGGCAGCTATTCGGACGGATGGATCGATGAGAACGCGAAGATCGTTCTGACAAACGGGGAGAGCAGCAAGCTGACCTTAAAGTGCTACTACCCGGGCAGGCTTACAGGCGGCGAGACCTGTAAGATCAAAGGTGAACGGACGGCAGATGGCTGATCTTGTATTTACGGACAACACGATGTACTACGAGATCCCGGCTGCGCCGTATCAGAGATTTACCGTGGAGTTTTCCTGCAACTTCTATGTGAAAGGGGCGCGGGAACACCGCGGGAAGAAAATCTGGCGATGGTCGTGAAGGTGGTAGACCAGTAAGCAGCCGCGGCAGCAGCTGCCGGACATGATGATGCATGGCTGTTACGGAGAAAAAAAGGAGAATCAGAAGAATGAATGGACAGCAGTTGGCTCCCATATGTGCGGGATTTGCTGTTGCTGTGGTCCTGTTCCTTGTATTCGGGTATTTCCTGAGGAAGAGGGACATGACTGCCCATCTTGCGCCCGTAAAGCGGGAACTCAAGAAGGAAAAAGCAATGGCTGCGGCGCGGGGGAGTATAATGCGGCTATGGTAAAGGCCGCCAGAATCTGGAACTTGTTCTTAAAGCTTGTGGCGGAATTTAATGGGATCGAGCTTGACAATTCCGCTCAGGCGATGGCGAATGCCAAGAACGGACCGGATAGAAGAGGACAGCGCGAGACTTACCGGATGAACGGAAGAAAGCGCCAAAGAGTCATGACATTCCAGCAGTTTGGATGGTGGCTTGATGAGAACGGGTATCTGGACAGGGTTGGAAAGTGGGAATTAAATGAGATCCGCGTGATCGGAAACAAAGCGGTACATGAAAATTATGTTTCCAAAGGAAGATGCCTGGAATCAGTATAACTACATGGAAGATCTTCTGCGGATCGTTGCGGACCGCCATGCGAACCGTCATAAAAACAGGGGCCGGAGATCAAAAAAGCCAGACAGGACATTATGGGACAAATGTGAGAAAAACATACGGAGCGCAGACGAAAGCACGCGGTCAGAATCAGCCACAGGGACGCGGACAGTCAAAAGGACATAGCCAGAATCAGACTGGACGAAGCCAGTCAAAGAACGGTGGACAGGGAAGGCCGGAACGAGATCAGGCGAAGAGCGGCGAAGGAAAACATGAGCACGTTCAGACGAAAAGCAACCGTCAGGGGACAGGCTCAGAGACGCGAAAACGGAAAGCAGTCCAACACAAAGCAGTCCGCCGCTAAGAATGGACAGAATATCAGAACGGGTGGAAATGCAGACCGGGATGCGAAGGAAAATAGAAAAGCGGCAGATCAGCCGATGTCGAAAAAGGTTCCGGAAGAGCGGAAGGTAAAAAATCCACAGAAGAAAGAATCGCAAGTCGAAGCGAACAAACTTCAGCAGAGCAGGATTGTGAAGACCGAAGCGAACAAGCCTCAGCCAGGCAAAAGAAGTGAAACCGGAAACAAATAAACATCAGCAGAATGAGAAAGCTGAGGCTGCTGTGAGTATCAAAGTACAGACAGCTGGAAAGTCAGAAGAGAAAGCCGAGATCCATCGTGACAGTGCAGCCGGTACAGCCGGTGACCCCAGCGGAAAAGACTGCAGGAAAACCGCTTCCGTTGATGCCGTTGGAGAAAAAAACAGAGGATGTACAGCAGGAGAAGTTAAGCTCTTCCGCAAAGAGACGCCAGAGAAGAAAGCGGGCACAGGCGGCAAGAGAGGCAGCCGGGACGTCTGGAATGAATCGTGAGTCCCGTGAGACTGCAGCACCGCAGACAAAGCCTGTCAGACCGGCAGAATCCCGCCCGGCTCGTCAGGAAGGGAACAGGACAGAACGCAGACCCGTCAGGCCGCACCGGCGACATCCATGAGGATCGTGACGCTCCAGCCAGCCGGTGAGCGGACGTACAGCAGCTGATCAGATCAGGAACGAAAGTACAAGATCAGCAGTATCAAAAGCAGATAAACAACCGCAGACGGAAACACAGAAGACACAGAGTGAGAACACAGGCGAAACAGGCGGCAAGACGCCGCAGAGCGAGAAGAAGACCGGCAGCGAAGACCGCAGCAGGCGGAGGAGATCATGAAGAATAAGAAACGTTATTTCTATATCGGACTTCCGATCCTTGGGATCCTCTTTTATCTGGCATATTTAAAACGCTCCGCCATCGACATGGTGTATTCCGACTATATCCGGCTCATCAATTCCTATCTGCCGGACGTGTGGAACCCGGATAAGTTCTTTTTGTGGCGGATCTGCTCACAAGAATTCCGGTGAACTTTTAGAGCGCGGACTGAATGTCATGATCTTTGGCTACAGTGTCACCGTGGACCGCGTGATGGGCGTTCTCGGATTTGGGCTTTCCGCACCTGGTGATCGGCTGGTACAGCAGGAAAAAGAACTCTGTCCGGTCTGGTATGCGGCTATGATGATCGTCATGTTCAGTCTGAATAAATGGGAGATGCTGTACAACGGAACCGGATGGGCGCATTTCCTGGCATTTGATTGTTCTTCTGGAATTATGCGCTGTTGACCGGGTATATGAAAAAGCGCTTCAGGAATGCAAAGCGGTCGGAGCTGGTATTGCTTTTGTGCTGCCTTTCGTGATCACGATCGGGGCAGCAGGTCCGTACTGCGCGATCTATACGGTGACGATCGTATCGCATATCTTTTTATCTATGTGCGGGATGACGTGTAAAAGAGTTTAAGACAGACCGGCAAACAGTCAGAATCAGAAGAACAGAGCGGAAACAGGAAATGAAGAAAAGCCGGGAAAAAGATAACGGAATCATCGCTGTAATATTCGAAACGTTCCGGGATCGGAACGGCCGCATGATCGCCCTGATCGCGGCAGCAGTCATCCCGTTCCTCATCTATCTCTGGAGCAATTCCCAGGCGGTGTATGAGTATTCGGGTGCGGTGAATGTGCCGCTCTTTACGGCTTTCCGACAGGATCCGAAATTTTTTATTAAATTTCTGCTTAAGTCTTTTTTCTTCCATGGTTTTTGGAGTAGAATTGATTGACATGAGCTTTGCAGGGATTCCGGGGAAGGTCTGGTGCGCGGTCGGCGTGATCGTCCTGTTTGCGTATTTCTTTGCGCTGTGGATGAATTTTTTATTACCGGATCGAAGCGTTTGCCCTGCCGCTGAGTTTTTTGCAGGCGGCGGCAAAAGGTGCTCGTGACACTGGCCATGCCTGATAAAGGACTGTATCTATCGCTCTCGCAGCCATGTTCCCTCATTGGAAACGTTTGTGATGACGACGACTGAGGAGTTCCGCTTCCATGGAAAATACCGGAAGAACATAACCGGGATGAAGTAAACAGATCTTATTAAATTTTGAAAATGAGTCAGACAACACACTGGAGGATGCGCTGGAATATCACAAACCAGGATGCCGGTCAGCGCTTACGATCCTGAAAGAAAACGGTTGGAATATATGGAGGTAAACCTATGAAAGTAGTTATCCTGGCAGGAGGATTCGGAACAAGGATCAGCGAGGAGAGCCATTTAAAACCAAAGCCAATGATCGAGATCGGTGAGAAGCCGATCCTCTGGCATATCATGAAATATTTACTCCCAGTTCGGATACAATGAGTTTATCATCTGCCTGGGATATAAGCAGTATGTGGTAAAGGAATTCTTTGCAGACTATTTCCTT
>VOFC01002087.1_pt1 | contig 13041 bp, 19 predicted proteins | sample 5384161 | NCBI WGS metagenome assembly VOFC01 (sample SAMN12384722, study PRJNA508395) | human gut metagenome | isolation source: healthy gut B | host: Homo sapiens | reverse complement strand
TATCAGCTGGATGTTGCCGGAGTGTTTTTCACTCAGAGTACTTATTTCTATCAAGTCTACGATGATAATCGATGGTGGACATCATGGTATCAGACTTTATGAAAGGGAGGTACAACCTCATGAAAATTTTGTAGGCATTGATATGCCAAACTCAACCATTTCGCCGCTGCGATTTCTTCGGACGGTGAAATACTCATTGAGCCGTTCAAATTCACAAACGACGCTGATGGCTTCCAACTGCTGGTCTCTAAAACAAGTCGACGGCACACTACACGGTGACAACCTTTGTTCGATACCTTGTTGCTGAGTTCTACCAAGTGTGTGTGTTGAACCCCATCAAAACCTGTCAAATGCGTAAGAACAATGTTCGTAAAACCAGGATGACCTAAGATTTATTACCTTCTTTGATCTCGATATGATGGATCTTAAGGCCTTGGGGCGCTTTCGGCAGAAAACCATTAAGCAACGCACCCGATTGAAAATCCAACTGACAACCTATGTTGATCAGGTATTCCCGGAGATTCAATACTTTTTTCAAATCCGGTCTGCATCAGAATGCTGTCTATGCTCTTTTAAAAGAAGCACCTTCTCCAAAAGAGATTGCTTCCATGCATATGACTCATCTGGCAAATCTGCTCAAAGTGAACTCGCACGGACACTTTACTAAAGAGCAGGCCAAAAAGAATTAAGAGTTCTCGCACAGAAGTCTGTCGGTGCCAACGACAGCGCTATATCTATTCAGATAACTCAAACCATTCAACAAATCGAGTTACTGGATAGCCAATTACAAAAGATTGAAGCTGAGATGACGGATATCATGAAATTCAACGATTCTGTCATCATGACCATTCCTGGTATCGGTTATATCAATGGTGGAATGATTCTTGGTGAAATAGGTGATATTCACCGTTTCTCCAATCCAAACAAGCTGCTTGCTTTTGCAGGTCTGGATCCTTCTGTTTATCAGTCTGGTAACTTCCAGGCTAAAACAACGAGGATGTCCAAACGTGGCTCTAGTGTTTTACGATATGCCCTTGTAAATGCAGCTTGGAACGTTGTCAGAAACAACGCGACCTTCAAGGCTTATTATGATGCCAAGAGGGCTGAAGGCCGGTCTCACTACAATGCACTTGGGCACTGTGCCAGAGTCATCTGGAAGATGCTCACTGACAGAAGTAGATCTGGAATAAGATGTCTGTATACAATATCGATGATTTTGAAAAAAGCACCCTAAGGGAATTTTAACCTTTAATACCGATATGAAAAAAGAATTTTTTTGCTAATTTATGGTTGACTTTTCATATGGTCTCCAGATCAGATTTTGATAAATTTTACAACTCTGCATTTTACATGGCAGAATTGACCGAAATCCCAACACTGATTCTTCGTGTTTGGAGAAATATTTTCTTATAATGCCGTTTCGGACTATTTACAAGATGGATTGTCTCAGCTTTGTATGTCATGTAAATCTGTTGGAAGTTGTTACTTTGAAATTTTCAACATCAATTTTTATCGGAGACTTTACTTTGAAATCCATTTCAACATCACATTCTTTATCGGGAAGATTTGCGATTTCTTTGATACCGCCATAACATAATTACAGTCTTCGATACGGTTGCAGTTTTCAATCATGTTGAAACCGTCATATCCTCTGTCCATAAGAACAATAAATTTACCTACATCAAGATTTTTGAGCATATCAATAGCAGCCTCACGCTCATTCGACTGAGTTTTAGGTTGTAAAATACAATCCTGATATGTACGGTTTTCCAAGTCATATATCATATTGGCGTGTATCTGGCTAAATTGTTTTATCGGTTCTCCATCCTTACGAGGTCTGCCATTTGCTGTATTCATTACAAATGCAGATTTACTCTGATACGGTGGATTAAAGTCAGAGCCATCTATTGCAAACACTCTGTAGCTCTGCATAGTACGAGGATGGAGGAGCGTTTTATTGTATGCATCAAAAATATACTTAAATACATCTGGTATGAGTTTGGCTTTCTGCTGTTCATAAGCGGATGCCGTCATGCGGTCATCGAGGTTTGGGAAAGCATCTATCAGTTCTGTATTTAAGCTGTTGCCCTGCATATTCAGGGTGACTTTAATAGTTGTAGCCGCATTGAGCTTGCGATTACGGATAAAGTCATTATGAGATTTTGTAAAATCCTGTATATGAGATGTCACATCATCAATTACAGAATCAAGTTGTCCTAACGCAGTATTCAGTTGTTGGTCAGAAACCAATTCGTTATTTATGTGCTGGAAAGTAATGACAATGACGATATAATATATGTAGCCAGTAAATCAGTCAGTTACGCATTTTGAAATTAGATATATGGTATATATATTATACAGGTATTGAATATATAAGGAAAGAGGTGTGTTACTTGAAAGCTGTATCGAAATCTGCAAAGGTAAGTCCAGAGGCAGAGCGTATTATTAAGGAATTGAAAAGCGGAGAATTGGAAGTGAGAGATGTTCCAGAAGAATTTGCTTTAGATTCTAATGTTGTAAAAAGCAGAACGAAATTTGGGATTAAGAAAAAGTGGTCATCGGGGTTTTGATATAATTGAACAGGTATTTTTTGTAGAAGAAGATTGGTTTCATAAAGATTTGTCAGGTAATCTTGTTTCAAGATTGCATAAGATGACCTTTGATTCTTTTGAGGAATATTATGGATTTTTAGATGGTGATATATACGAAAATGCTTGTTATTATCAGTATGCATTTGAAGATGAATTTTCCAAAAATCTTAATCTTGATATAGATCGATTGAAAAAAGTGAAAAGTTTTGTGACAGAAACTGTAGATGATTATTCGTGTGAACAGTCGCAGGATGAAATTGAATTATATAAGCATTGTGAAAAAAAGTAAATAAGAAATGTGTAAAACAGTGGGTGGACCAATTTAATGCATGCAGTACGTATGAACAATTACGAATAGTGTGTAATGCCTATATAAAATCATTTGAGGAACACGCAAAAAAGCAAGGGAAATATCGTGTCTCAGTGTATGCTTAAAAAGAGTATAAAATTTTTCTTGTTCCAGTATGCATTTAATGCTCAGCATAATAAAAATAACTTAGATGTATTGATGGAATATTTATCAAAAGATTATTTTTATGTTGAAGTTGTATTGGGGCTATGTTTGATTTATACGCCTGAAGATATTCTTGAAAAATACAATTTTTCACAGGCATCGAAAATGCCAAATTATAGACGAAAAAAAAAAGAATTTAAAAGATTTTGTCTGTTCGTTGAAAAATCAGGATGTTAAAATAGAAGTAAAAGGGTGTTTTGATAACGCCTCTCATTTTTATTGTGAAAATACGAAAGTGTATTGTTATGAGAATTATCGAGGCAGAAAAATCTTGAACAAGTTGTGCCGCGTAGATGTATGCCGAGCTTTCGAGACATTTGATGAATTTATCCAATATAGGGATGGGGATTTGAAAAATTGTGATTTGTCTGAAGCTATTGATTTGGATGTTGACTTTTCACAATATACGACAGATGATACGACAAAATTACCGATTAAAGGATATGAAAATTTGAGTTACAAGGTATTGAAAGTATATAAGAATGGGGAATTTGCAGTATGTCAATTTTGAGTAATAAAGACAAAGAAATTGTAAAACAGCAGGAGCATAGATTTTCATATTTCTTTGATTTCGTGGCATTTTTGAAAGGTGATTTATCCGGTGCAAATTTATTATTCTGTACTGGCATGAAAAATCTTTTTCAACATAGACGGAATCAACTTGAGTGACGTGAAAATGATCAGTGAATTATGCGAACAATTTAATATTCCATATAAATCGTATAATTATGATAAAAAAATCATTGGTGAGTTCCCAGCAGTTGAAAAGAAATGAAGAAGAAACTACATTGGTATTACAGACATCAACAGAGATTGTATTGTCTGATGACAGTATAACAGATTTTAATAGAGTGAGTTATATTTCTGATTTACATTTGATGCATAGAATTCAGAATGCAGGGTGTAAGTCGAGAGAAGATGTTATTTTCATATTGCAAAAAATCATTGATAATATTATTGTGGATGAAAGTACGAAATTAATTCTTTTCGGCGGAGACGTATCATCGGATTTTTCAATTTTTGAGTTATTTGTGAAAATGCTCAGGCAGTCAGTAAATTCTTGTCTTTATGGAAGACCAGTTTGTATATTTGTTCTTGGTAATCATGAACTTTGGGATTTCTCAGAAATTTCATTTGAAGAAATTGTTGATAAATACAGAACTGTATTAAAGAAAAATGGAATGTATTTGTTACAGAATGATCTGTTTTTTATTTGAACGAATATGATGATATGGGGATTATTCCATATGATGAATTGATACAGTCAGATAATCAGGCTATTCTTGAAAAATTAAGATGTACAAGATTGGCGATATTGGGTGGTCTTGGATTCTCAGGTTATAATGAAGAATTCAATGCAAATGACGGTGTGTATCGAGAAACTGTTGATAGAAATACAGAGATTCAAGAGAGCAAAAAGTTTGAACGGCTGTATGATAAATTGACAGATGTGTTAGCAAAGAAAAATACAGTCATCTTCACGCATACACCAAAGAAAGATTGGTGTGTAGATGCAAAGTGTCATGATAATTTTGTGTATGTCAGTGGTCATACACATAGGAATATGTTCTTTGACGATGGTGTAAAAAGAATATATGCTGATAATCAGATTGGGTATAGAAACGAAAGTCCGCATTTGAAAAAGTTTTCTGATGGATGGAGAATATGATTATTTTTGTGACTATGAAGATGGTATATATGAAATTACATCTCAGGAATATCAAGATTTTTCTCGTGGAAAGAATATATTAATGCGTTTCAATAGGCAAGTTAATATTCTTTATATGTTGAAAAAGAATGGGTATTACTGTTTTATTTATAAAACAAAGACAGGTTCGCTGTCGATGTTGAATGGTGGAGCATTGAAAAAATTAAATGCAAAAGATGTGAATTATTATTATGATAATATGGATTCAATGATTGCAGCTATTGAAACACCTTTGAAAAAATATACAGCTTATCAGGAAAACATTGCAGATGAAATTAGAAATATTGGTGGAAGTGGGTGGATTCATGGCTGTATTATTGACATTGATTATTATAATCATGTATATGTGAATCCAGTCGATATGACAGTGCGAAGTTATTGGGCATCTGATATTGTTAACAAGCTTGTATATCCAACAGTGCCTGCATTGTTAAAGGCTCAATGCCCGAAATTATATGCTAATTATCTGAAACTGATTGAAGGTAAAAAATCAAATCCTTTAGCTGTGAAACAGACAAAGAATGAAGTATCATTGTTGCCTCAAGAATACCTGGAAACGGATATTTACAAAGCCTCTCGTGTGATTAAAAAGATGCAGAAATTGAATTCAAATGTGCTGACAACATGGTATGACATTGTTCCAGAGAGAAATAAATTGCCATGTAAAAATTAGTATCTAATAAGGAGTGACGATTATGGCAAATAAAGCATACAAGAACCTGAACTGTAAGATTGATAAGTCGGTATCAGATAAGCTGGAGAAATTCATTGTTGATATCAAACTTTCAAAGACGGCTACAGTAGAAAAAGCATTGGAAGAATATATCAACAAGTACAATAAAACTGGTAAGATTTAATAAAAAAAGACAGCCACTTTTCCGTTAATTGAAAGGGAGCTGTCTTTTAATTTGTGCTGTCAAATTCTTAACTTAATGACATTGAGAAGAAACGTGGCTAGTGTAGTATTTACAGAACCGGCTGAATATGATTTGCTGGACATAGAATACTATATCTTCGTGGACCTCTGTAATCCTCAAGCCGCTCAAAGAATATCTGATGGCATATTAGATGTCGCTGATAAATTAAGTGAATATCCAACAGGTCATCCGCTGGTAGACGATGAACTTTTAAGAAGCGTTGGTCTACGGATGACACGCTTCGATAACTACAACATTTTCTATTATTATAATATGCAAAATGATGTAGTGTACATAATCAGAGTTTTGTATAACAAAGTGGATTGGCAAAATTTATTTAAAAGATAAATGTTCGAAAGCTTCCAAGTTCTCAAAAATTTGGAGGTCAAAGCAAAAACTCGAAACCTTTATGGAAGAAGAGCGCTGGATTGACTATCAGGCGGTATTTAAGAAACGGTTTCAGTTGAGTCGCCTGTATAGCCTTGAAGAAGCATTGTGTAATTCGGATATCGAGCCGGAAGGAAAATTTCATGACGGATTGGACGATGCTATCAATACCGGATATCTGATAGAAAAGTTAGAAAATATCCGGATTTTCAGTTACTCAGCTATGTGATGCCGGAGACAGAGGAACACTTAAGCTGCACGATCGGAGACCTGTTTGCAAATTTGCAGCTGCAAGTGGGATAGAAAATTGCGGCACGAACAAGAAGGCGGAGTTATATGAGTAAAAATTCATTTGGACAGAGCGTTGCAATATTTTTGGTAATCATCGGTATCCTTTATGTGATCGGCACTATCGGGGAAGCAGGCGAACCAAAGAAGTATATGAGATATGATAACTAACATAGATTGTTTTGTGTAAGTTTGTGAAGGTGGCTGAAAGCCACTTTCGCGAACTTACTTCTGTATAAATTTAAATTTTATTTTACATTAAGCGTAAATTTACATTTCGGGAATGAAGAACAACCATAAAATTGTTTTCCGGCATTAGGACCTTTTTGGGCGGTTCGAAGAATTAATTTTGCTCCACATTTTGGACACATCGGAACTGAGGAAACTGTGTCCTTTTCTCCTGAAGAAGATGGGGGATTAGTGACATCCGTTTCTGCATTGTCAGATGATGAAGTAGTTTCAGCTTCTTTTAGAAGTTTTTCATATTTGATAGCATAATCCTTGCGGGTATCGTTGTTCATATTAAGCAGACTTTGCGCAATGGCCATCATTTCTTTTTTGGTAGAAGGTAACTCCTTTGATTGAGAAATCATGTCTTTTTATGGTTGTTACTAATTGATCAGCACGAATAACTTGCTGCTTGATTTCTTTTTTGCATATCGATCATTTACAATCGTTTTGGGGTTTGCAAGAACGACTAAGGGTTTGTAAAAGGAAGAAAAAATTGTGTCTTATAGACAATCCTTTTTATCCAGTTAGAATTTTCGATTTTTGCTTCTTTTAAAACTTCCAAATGGCGCTGGCTTTGCGTAATAGGGGAATAAATACCTTCTTTTTGTTTGACGCGACCATATGTGATTGTGCGCATGAAAGCACCATTGGAATCGATTTCGATATTTCCTACAAGATTTTTGCATTCTATTAAAAAAATAATTTTTGATGTGACAACAATAAAATCTATTTGCGCACCAAGTCCATCTTGTGTTTCAATGTATATATCATGAAGAATTACCATATCCATGTTGCTATGTTTCAATTCGAATAAAATGTTTTCTTCACCTGCAATACCTGCTTGTGTAATAGCAATTTCTTTTTTGAATTTGGTCTTGTAAATCACCAAAAGCAGATGGTTGTAAGGTCTTTAATTTATCTAAATATGTTTTTGCATCATTTGAATCTTTTAAAATAATAACTTCTGGTTTTGAAAATAATCCCATGTAACAAATCTCCTTTGTATGAATCTAAAATCATAGTATCATCTGATAATTAATTTTTCAAGGAAAATGGTATGATGAGATTTTAAAAAAGAAAAATATTTTGCCTAAGAAAATAGAAAAGATATGGAAATATGAATACAAGGAGAGTATAATTAGAAGAAGATATGATTGTACGGATAATGAACAACTGAAGAAAGTGATAAGCATATGAATACAAGAGACAACATGATATTTGTAAAGGGTGAAATCAAGACTGCAGAAATCGCATTTTGCACCTACAATCCAGATACTAAAAAGTGGGATGTCAGGTTTACGAATGGCAAAAAATATTCGTATGCATATGGAAATATAGTGTGGTTAAATAATCCAACATCATTAGATCCAAAAGCGTTTCATATTAGTAGAAATGGTTATGAGTTTTCTGGTATCACTGAAATATATGAATTTGGTTCGCAGATGGATTTTTATTGGCATATTTGTTTTGAAAATGGAAAAGAGAGAGATTATCGTCGCAATGATCTGCGAATCAGAAGTTCATGTTTGGGAGAGAAGAAATCTGCAAATGTTTTTGATTATATAAAGCGAATTGCAGACTTATGTGACATAAAAATGAACAAAGTGGCGAAAAAAATATTGGCTAACAAATTTAAAAAAATGTCTTATGTTGGAAATGATGTTGCTTTAGCAAAATATTTGAATCCATCTACACTACATACATTTGATGGAAAAAGCAATTGCGTACCAGTTTTTCCGTTTGGGTGCAATAACAGTCAATATCAGGCTGTGAAAAATGCTATGGAAAATCAAATCAGCGTTATTCAAGGTCCACCTGGAACGGGAAAGACACAAACAATATTAAATATTATAGCGAATATAATATTGCAAGGGAAAACTGTTCAAATAGTTTCTAATAATAATTCTGCCACAGATAACGTATATGAAAAATTGTGTTCGCCAAAATATAATTTAGGATTTATTGCTGCAACACTGGGAAAAGTTGATAATAAGAAAAATTTTATTGAAAATCAAAATGCAAACTATCCTGACTTTTCATTTTGGAAAATAAATGGAAACAGGGATATTATGCAAAATAAAATAATAGAAGAGTCAAAGCAGTTAAAAAAATGTGTTTGATAAACAGGAAAGACTTGCAGGTTTAAGACAGGAAAATGCACAATTAGTAACGGAATTAGAGTATTTCAAACATTATGTTGGGGAAACAGATGTTGAAGTTCAAAAGCTAAAGTTTAAGAAAAATCTTAGTTCAAAACAATGGATGGAATTATGGCAGGAATGCCAATTTATTTCGGAGGAAAATAGCAGAATAAATTTTTGGTTTAAAATCAGAAGTTATTTAAAGTATGGAATTACAAACTGGAACTTTTATAAGCAGGACATATCAAAGATAATTACAACTTTTCAATTTATGTATTATGATACAAAAATATGGAACTGTTAAGAGAGATACAAGATATTGAAAATTATCTGAATTGTGCGAATAAAAATTTACTAGATACTTTGTGCAATGATTCAATGCAGATTTTAAAGGATCAATTGGCATGGAAGTATGGGAAAAACAGTCAACGTAAACGATTTACAGAAGAGGATTTGTGGAAAAATCCGTATGAAGTTCTACAGGAGTATCCAGTTATTTTAAGTACTACATTTTCATCCAGAGATAGCCTGAATGCAGATGTTGTGTATGATTATCTTATTATGGATGAGGCTTCGCAGGTTGATATAGCAACTGGAGCACTGGCTCTTTCCTGTGCAAGAAATGTGGTTATTGTAGGTGATACAAAACAATTACCAAATGTTGTTACAGAGAATACAAGAAATAAAGCAAATTTTATATTTGAAAGCTATCACCTGAACGAAGGTTATCGGTTTACAAAAAAGTTTTTACAATCTGTTTTGGAAGTCATGCCAAATGTGACACAAACACTATTGAGAGAACATTACAGATGTCATCCTAAAATTATTAATTTCTGCAATCAAAAATTTTATCGTGGGGAATTGATTATAATGACAGAAGATAAAGGTGAAAAAGATGTTTTGTCAGTAATAAAAACAGTTCCGGGTAACCATGAACGAAATCATTATAGTCAAAGACAGATAGATGTAATTAAAGATGAAATAATACCAAAGTTTAATTTAGAAAAGAGTGAAACAGGAATTATAGCACCATACAAAAAAATCAGGTAAAAGCTACTTCTAATCAAATAGATGGAATTGATGTTGCTACGGTACATAAGTTTCAAGGAAAGGAAAAGGATAATATCATCATATCAACGGTAGATGATGAGATATCTGATTTCGCAGATGATCCATATTTGATTAATGTAGCTGTGTCAAGAGCAAAGAAAAAACTTGTACTGGTTGTCACAGGAAATGAACAGTCAAAAGAGAGCAATATTATTGACCTGATTAATTATATTGAATATAACAATTTTGAGGTTATGGATAGTCAAATTTATTCTATTTTTGATTATTTGTACAAAGCAGTATACCGAGGAAAGAAAAGAATTTTTGAGGAATCATAAGAAAATATCAGAATATGATTCGGAAAATCTAATGTATGTATTAATTGAAGATCTTTTAAGAGATAATAGGTATTCCAGTTTGGATGTCGTGTGCCATTTTCCGATGAACATGTTGATAAGAAATCTGGAATTATTAAATGAGCAGGAATGCAAATATGCAATGAATCCAGCTACACATTTAGATTTTCTTATATACAACAGAATTAGTAAAAAGCCGGTATTGGCAATTGAAGTTGACGGGTATGAATATCATAAGAATGGAACAGTGCAAGCATCAAGGGATATATTGAAGAATCATATATTGCAATTATATCAAATACCATTGTTGCGTTTTCAAACAAATGGTAGCGGAGAAAGAAAAATAATTGCAGAGTGGTTAGAAAAATTAGTTGGATAAAAGGGGGAGAATTGATGTTAATTATTATATTATTGTTAGTAATATATGTTGCATGGAAGCTATACGAAAGTGTGTATTATAAGAGTGAAAAATTTTTATTTATAAAAAATAGAATACAAACTTATATCTTAAATTGTAATGAACTTAATCATCATATTGAGGAATTGAAAAATACATACATAGGAATTAATCAACTAGATTACGGGAAAGCAGTATATACCGATGAAAGCAGATGGAATTATAAGCGCCCGGAATTAAAGAAGCAAAAATATGCAGAAAACATTTATAATTGTTCTCGAACTGTATGCGATAATGCAAGGAAAACAACCGTTTAAGTATATATGCAAATATTTCAATATAAAGCCAACAGAAGAAAATCTTGAGCAGTTTGAAAATATGTTAAATAATTTTGAAGCAGCGGAACAGGGAAAGGTTGTTTTAAAAAGAGAAAAAGAACTAATTATAAAAAGCATTGAGAATGATATTCCTTTTTTAATTAAATCTTTAGGAAAGAAAAAATTGGAGAAGAAATTAGGATTTGAAAGTATTGATTTCAGTACAACTTATTTTCCAAAGTATATATTCAAATATATAAGTTCGGGTGGAAATGCAGCAATGCAATGTGAAAGTGTTATGGATATCCCCAATCTGAATCGGTTTGTTAATTATTTGTCACAGACGATAAAGTTTAAAAAAAAGTGTAGCTGGGCAAAGAGCACTTATGACAAGTGCATTAAGACAAAAAATAATGCTGAGAGATAATTATACATGCAAAATTTGTGGAGCATCAGTATATTCAGAACCTAATCTACTTTTAGAAATAGATCATATTATACCTTTAGTAAAAGGGGATTAACAACAGAAGATAATTTGCAAACTTTATGTTGGAGATGCAATAGAAGTAAGGGCGCAAAAATAATAAGTAATTAAGGATATATAATGAGAAAATTGCAAGAGTTCAGTGAAAATACAACGTTAAAATATTACAATGAAAATGCTACAACCTTTTCTGCTACAACACGGACGGTAGACTTCTCAACAACGCAGGACAAGTTCCTTGCATTGTTACAGCCCAATGCACTTATTTTAGATTTTGGTTGTGGATCTGGTCGTGATACAAAGTATTTTATGGATTACGGATATAGGGTGGAAGCCACAGATGGTTCAGAAGAATTGTGCAGATTAGCAAGTACATATGCAGGAGTTCCAGTTAAACATATGTTATTTCAGGAGCTGGACGAGAAGAGGAAATATGATGGCATCTGGGCTTGTTCCTCTATTTTACATTTGTCAAAAGATGAACTTAAAAATGTTATGCAGCGAATGTTGTGTGCATTGAAGGATGATGGAGTGATTTATACATCGTTTAAATATGGAACATTTGAGGGCGAACGAAATGGAAGATATTTTACTGATTTTACAAAAAAAACATTTGATGGATTTTTAAGTGGTATAAGACATGTAAAGATAGAAGAACAATGGCTGACAGGAGATGTGAGACCAGGCCGTGAGTCGGAACAATGGCTGAATCTTATACTGAGGAAAGTGTGACGAATGGATAAAGTATTAAAGCTGGAAAATGGACAATATGATCTGGTAGAAACGGTAACATATCCAAATGGTGGTGCAAGTTATTTTTATGCAAAAGACCAGGAGGTCATTATTATTGATGATGGAATATGCAGCTTGGAGGCAGGTAAAAAGGCTTTCCCTTACACTTTGATTACTGATAAGCAAAATTCCTATATGAATCGCTATGAAAAATTGTATCGCTTTTTAAAAGAAGATATGGATAACATTGATACCGTACTTAAAGACTCTGAACAACGAACGGGCACGCCACAAAAATATGTTGTTGATCGTTCGGATTCAGCAGATGCCTCACCATTAGAGATTGATTTTGAAGATAATTTCGCAGAAGTATATGGTATGGATGGTTTGAAATACCTATCCCGTGAGTATGGAATTATAGATAATCAAGGCAACAATTATTTCCTGGATTATTTTCTACATACCAAACATGGAAACAAAGCCGTGGAAGAAAAAATGGGCGAGAGTATCATCATCCGCAGGCGATTGGGCTTGATAAATATCGTAAACAATTAAAAAAGCAGAATACATGTACCGCATGGGGAATAAAGTTATTTCGATTTTCAAAAGAAGATTGTGCGTTTAAAAACCGGATGCAAGATGACATTAAATTATTCTTTGGAGAAAATACAAATGATTTTGAGGCAAATGGAATCCTTTGCGGATCGATCGGTAAAATTATATGAGCATCAGGAAAATACACTCGAAGAAATTCAAAAGCAACGTGCTGCTGGCATAAACACATTTTTAGTTGTGTTTCCGACAGCAAGTGGAAAATCCAAGATTGTTGAAGAAGATCTTCGCATTTTTTCCAGACAAAATCCAGAATTTCATGCGCTTATTATGGCACCAAATACGAATATTATTGATGACTGGAAACATCGCGTAG
>VOFC01004716.1_pt1 | contig 13042 bp, 17 predicted proteins | sample 5384161 | NCBI WGS metagenome assembly VOFC01 (sample SAMN12384722, study PRJNA508395) | human gut metagenome | isolation source: healthy gut B | host: Homo sapiens | reverse complement strand
CATGCCGAAGCAAAGAACATCCGCTATAAACGATGCTTCATCCTCTCGGCTATCACAAAGGATAGTGCCGGGAGCATTCTTTTTTACTCGTTCCGAAATGGTATCATCCTGCATTAGCAGTCGGTATACTTCCTGTGCAGCCATAGAACTATCATACATTGAAAGCAGTACATTGTTTTCCAAATCTGCTGCCAGTTTTTCACGATTGCCATCTCTGGAATAAAACTGCGTTATTTTCGGACTGATTTTTGCCTGCCCGGTGAACCAGCGGCAGACCAATGCCATATCAAATGTAATCGTTTCCTTTTGTTTGGGTAAACAAGGAGCTAAAAAACATCTTCTAACAATGCAGTTTGGTTTGTATCGTAATCGTCGCTGATAAAGCGTCGAACAATGGTCATGACTGAACTGAAATCACATCTTTCCATAAACAGCCCTCCCTTCGAAAAGTAGTCAATTTATGGTCAATTGGCACTCAATGTGCCTTTGACAGTTTCTTGATAGAATGATATCACGAAAAGAAGTTCCGAATATCTTACCTTTTATTATAGCATCAATTCCTATTTTTTGAAGTAGCAAAGCGGCTGCAGTAATGTGGTTATAGCGGACAACTTCTCTCTCATAAACTGAAATACCGAGGGAGGTGCGTGGTATCGCAAGAAAAAAGAGTGCTCCAATCAATGTAATTGTCCATTATCCTAAAACAGAACAGGGGAAACGTGGAATTGGCAGAGCGAGTAGCCGGTGTCCACGCAGATATGGTCAATCAGTATATCAAAAAATTAAATTGTCCATCCGATCAAAAGGCGGAGTTGCTGGGTGCGGTTATCGCATCCGCAAAAAAAGGAAGCAGGTTGAGCAAACCGATTAAGGCCCCCTCACCTGCTTTCTTATGCTTTATTTTCCCTTTGAAATACTTGTTCCAAGGAATTGATGTTCATTCGCTTTTGATGATCTTCCCATGCTCGAAGCAGATTAGGTGAAATTCCCATCAGCCGAGCAAACGGTTTCTTTTTAGTCCCAAACTTTCACGATATTCTCGTATCATCTTTCCTTGTCCTTTATATAAGAAGCGATTGTAATCATCCAGCAGGTCATCCACCGGTACTCCATATAGCTCTGCCAACTTGTCCACAATCTCTTTGGATAGTAGTCAATATCCGACTTCAAAATCTATGTAATGTCCACGGCTGATACCGATCAAAGCTCTGCAACTTCCTTTTTGCATCAGGCCCATGTGATGACGGCACCAACGAGCCTGTCGGTACATTGGGAATATCTTCGTAGTTCTGATACTGCTGATTGAACAGCTGTGCTTCCAAAGATCTTGCGAGGGCGATCGATTGGAAACTATGGATATACATAGGTGCGCGCGCTTGCAACCGTTAAAAGCAGAGCAAAGGACCATACACTTTCTCGGATACCTGTGCCAAAAATACGCCATCTCAGGTTCTTTTTCGGCTCTGGGGATACTGGTTTGGAACCATAAACGCATCCGTGAGAGGATAGCATTTTCCACATTTCGACGGCATAGGTCGCCAGTCGTTGATCCTTTTCCGCATTAAACGTATTGACTGCCTTTGCAGGCCGATGGTTTCCAACTGACAGAAGATCGTCCGTCTCATATCCGGACTGCTGTTTTTTGACCACATGTGCGACCAGCCGAAGGTTCCGGTTGATCAACACCTCTCTGGCTTCAGGTCGCCTCTTTGCAGCGTCTTAAATTCCCCGCTCTTCCTGCGCGCTCAGTGGTTTCGGAAATGTCTTCAAAGAAAGCATGGCTTCATTACTTTTATTTTTTATGCGATTGGACGCACGGCGGGTGCTTTTACATCTTTTCCTTATTTTCTCCGCTTGCGGCCAGCTCATATCAGCTCTCTTCCCAGTGTCTGGGCTATGTCCTTCCTTTTTCAGCTTTCTGCCTGCAAAGGCATAAAGGTTATCGTCTCTGTACCACATACCGCCCAAAATCAGCTGTTATTTCTTCCTATGAACAGTTCCTGCCAGAAGTTCTTCCAGTCTCTCACTCCGGGACTTCTCTTCCGAATCCACATATCCCTGAACTCCGCTTAATTCCATTCCTTTTTCTGTGCGTGCTGGAATATCGTCTGACCGAGGTCTCTGCCGATCTCGCGTCGATGATCTGCGGCCACGTCTGCGGTTTTTCCAGTTCTCCCGATCTCATCGACAGGCGCTCATCATCTGGATCTTCCGGTGGATCGCGCGCCAGTCGCTTCCGCATCAAAAACATTTCAGATCCCGGTCTTCCGTTATGCCAGAGGTCTCCAGGAAATGGACAGACATCTGTTCTGCGCCGGCTGTTCTCCCGAAAGTTCCCATTTTTCTTCCGATATACTCTCCGGACCGTGTGTACCCGGAAATGTTCCATATGGATCTCTGTATCATCAAAAAGCAACTGTTCTTCTTCCGTGTAGACCAGACCGCGCGATCTCAACTTCGCCTGTTCTTTCCCGAGTCCGCATTGTCCGAGGCGCCAGAACGCATCCAGATACTGGGCGAACAGCGGGATATTGCGCCCGAAAAGCTTCAGGCGGAACACGAACCCGTGCCCCTCGTCCATCACCGTATCCAGATTGTCGCATTCGATCAGATACCCAAGACTCTCCTTTCCCGTCACATACCCGGGTTTCAGCCGCATCGGTGTGTAAAAAAGCATTCCAGACCATGCAGTTGTCCTGAAACCGGCACGCTTCACAGTCCCGGTCCGCAATGCAGTTTTTCCGGAGCAGCATCTCCCCAAGACCTCCTCGCAGCGCGGAAACCTTGTTTGTTACACCGCGACTCTCTGATAAAATCTCAGACAAAACGTCAGGCAATGATATACGGGATGTCCATCAGGTCATGTTTTCTCATTTTTTTCTCATATCGTTACTCTAATTTCTGGTCATTTTTCAAAAACAGCCAGTCATTTTTGCTTTCAGACAGAACCCTTTTAGTATTCCCTGAACTGGATAAACTGAAAGACGCTCTCTTCTTCTCCGTTCCCGTCTTTCCATATAATTTCTCCACCACACGTTCACTGCAGGCAGGCAAACAACCCGTACCCCCGGCTTTCTTCAAGTCTTTCGATCACATGATAGCTGAGGCAGAATTCTCCCTGGCACATCACGCATTCCGGCTGCTTTTTCAAGGATCATGGCTGCATAGTGTTCCGCCAGATCCTGAACCGCTTTCCCTGTCTGCATGGGCGCTCACCGCCGGGAAAGGCAGGTCCTCGATCAGTCCGTACTTTTCTGCTTCCGTCTTCTGTTTTCGCCCCACATGCTGCTCGGATGATTTGAAAAATTTATAAACATCTCTTTTCTCCTTCTTTAACCGATATATCCTGGTTCCGGATCGAACTTTCTGTACTTACATTGTAGTATAGGAATTTCACAAATATTTGTCAAATGCGTTCCTGGTTTCCAAATTACCCGCACACGGTGTCCTATCCATTTTCCCCTCCACTTAATTTATAAAACTAATTTTTTGTTTCTTTCCCTATTTATCTCGTAAAAACTTGCATAATTATGTATTCAGAGTTATAATAATAAAGCTTTTTATAAAATTTTATATTTTCATCAAAAACAGCCCGCTTACGATTTTTTGATCAATGGCGATCGCATTCACAGGCAGTATGTTTTTGAGCATTCCGAAAAATGTCAGAATTATGGTCTGCGGAAAATGAGGAATTTCTCTATCTGTGAACATTCCCCACATCTGACACTGCCGCTTTTTCGAGCAGTGGAGAGATCATGATCCACGAGGATGGCATGGGCCGGATCCATGTTGGACCGGGCCATATGGCTTCCTATATTACGGCAGTCTTTATCTGCGATACCTGTGATGAGGACGCAAGAAAGCTTTGAAAAAAAATGCCGTATTTACAAAAGTTTTCATTTTTCACTGCATGGCTGGATGAATTTTCATGCGCGGCGTTGGTGGAGGTGGGCTGACGGGAAGGTCACTTCAAACGCAAGCGGTCACCATGTTGCAAAATTTTGAAAAAAAGTATTATGATACCAGGGGACAAGGTCATCCGGTGCAGGCTTGCCTGCAAGAGGTTTGGGGACCCCGCCAAAAAACATGAATAGCCGCAGAAAAATGAGCGGATTTGAAAAAAGTACTGCGGAACAATATTCGGGGTCAAAAATTTTTGAAACATTATTATTATTTTAAAAAAGGGAGTAAGTAAACAATGAATTCATTAGTACTTCTTGTCATCTGCGTTGCTATTCTTGTAAGCTGGCTACATCTTCTACGGCGGATGGCTTTGCAAACAGTGGGGCGTTGGTGAGAACAAAACTGAGACACCGGCTCATACAATGGAAGATGGCGTGGACTACGTACCGGCGAAAAGCACCGGTTCTGATGGGACATCATTTCTCATCTATCGCAGGTGCAGGTCCTATTACAGGACCGATCGGAGCAGCAATCTTTGGTTGGCTGCCTGTAACTCTGTGGATTCTTGTCGGAGGTATCTTCTTCGGTGGTGTGCACGACTTTGGTGCACTTTTTGCTTCTGTTCGTAACAAAGGCCAGTCTATCGGAGAGATCATCTCCGCAAACATGAGCAAACGTGCAAAGCAGCTCTTCATTATTTTCTCATACCTGACACTGATCCTAGTCGTAGCAGCTTTCGCTTCGATCGTAGCATCCACCTTCGGTGCTGTGTATGATGAAAGCGGAGCAGTTGATATGGTTAAATCTACGACTCCAGCAACGGTGGCGATGATTTCCTTGCTGTTCATCCTGATCGCTATTGTATTCGGTTTCTGTGTATACCGTCGTAATATGCCAATGGGCATTGCTTCCGTTGTTGGAGTACTTGCAATCATTCTGATCATGGCAGTAGGTATGAATTTCCATCCGATCTACCTGTCTACAAAGACATGGATGTGGATTGTAGGTATCTATATCGCCATCGCATCTGTAACGCCTGTATGGATCTTGCTGCAGCCCCGTGACTACCTGAGCTCCTTCCTGCTTTACGCGATGCTGGCAGTGGCAGCTCTTCGGTGTCGTTGTGGCGCACCCGACCTTCGACAGCAGCTTCCCGGCATTGACCGGATTCGCTGTTGACAATGGAAATGGAATGCAGTATCATGTTCCCTGTACTGTTCACAACAGTTGCATGTGGTGCTATCTCCGGTTTCCATTCACTGGTTTCCTCAGGAACAACTTCTAAACAGCTGGATAAAGAACGGATGCCAAACCGATCGCTTACGGCGGAATGCTTCTGGAGTGTGTACTTGCTGTATTAACTCTTTGTGCAATCGGTTATGCTTACAAATGGAACGCGGTTCATCCGGACCAGGCGTTAAAGGGTTGCGCGCAGCGATCTTCGGTGGTGGTATCGCTCACATGATCGATGATATCATTCCGGGAAGCTACAGCATTCTGAACTCTTTACTGGTACTGACTTACTCTGCATTCTGTCTGACCTCTCTGGATACTGCAACCCGTCTTGCACGTTTCATGTTCCAGGAATTGGCTTGAGCCGGCTGCTGCTGACATCAAAAGAGGGCTGGAAAAGGTTATGGTAAATCCGTACTTCGCTACGATCCTCACAGTTGTCCTTGGCATTCTTCTCGGTATGAACGGATATGGAAAGATCTGGGGACTGTTCGGAGCTGCCAACCAGCTTCTCGCAGGGTATCGGCCTCTTAGCCGTTGCCACATGGCTCGAAACATGGGCAAAAACAACAAGATGTTCCTGATCCCTATGGCATTCATGATCATCGTTACGATCACCTCCCTGGGACTCACAGTTAAAGAACCAGATCGGCATGATGCCGCAGGCGGCGCCATGACTGGGGTCCGTGGGCACAGACGATCCTCGGAATCCTTCTGATCTTCCTTGCGATCATCCTTGTTATTGAAGGTGTACAGACACTGTCCAGACAGAAGGCGGCCAAGGCTTAAGTGCCTGGTAAATGATCAGATATTTATGAATTGAAAAAAGACACGTCATACAGGTTTTAAGTGAAATCTGTATGGCGTGTCTTTTTGTTTTACCGGATCTTTTAATCCCGATTTTTCTGTTGTCTGTCAACCGTCCGCCTTTCCATGCGCGGCTTTACAGTGGAATTTTTCTGCCGCTTTCCAACCTGCCTGCGGACTGGCTGAAATGTCAAATTTTTAAGGTGTCAGCGCACCCAGGACTCATTTATCTTATTCGTTTCTGATCGCCGCCAGCGGACTTAATTTCATCGCCCGCAGTGCCGGGGAAAAGTCCGGCCAGCATGCCGATGAGGACCGCAAAGACCACAGCGGATCCGGAAAGCCACAGCGGGATCCTTGAGATCGCTCCGGAGCCGCCGGTCATACCGGAGAGACTGGCTCCCAGAAACTTATTGATGGCCGCAGAGACGCTGTAGCTTAAGCCAAGTCCCAGAACACCTCCCATAAATCCGATAAATCCCGCCTCCATCAGAAACATCGTCCGGATATCTCCAAGCGCACATCCCAAAACCTTCAGCACACCGATCTCCTTCGTTCTCTCGTAGATGGACATCATCATCGTGTTCGCAATTCCGATGGCCGCCACAAACAGCGATACAGCACCGATGCCTCCGAGGACCGCCTGGATCATATCCGTCTGCTGCTGGGCCTGTTCGAGCCACTGCATGCTGCTGTAGGCCTCGTAGCCCATATCTGTGATCGCTTTCTGGACCTCCGTCACATGCTCCATATCGTCCACATTCACGTAAATCATATTGTAGACAAAATAATTGTAGGGTTTTCCCTTTTTATTTGTCGGCTGTCCGGGGATCGGGTTCTTCCGGTATATTTTTTTCAGCTGGGTCTTTAACAGATCAATATCCGTGTAGATCTGGTATCCATACTCAGAAAATCCGTTCTCACCGCCATCCACCAGAGCGCAGGCCGGGAAAAGATACTTTTTCTGGCTGCTTTCACCCCCGTTTCCCATATTCTGGAGCATGGTAAAAACGGCTTATGTGTATAAGATCCACTTTGGAAAGATCCTCGCCGTCCCAGTTTCCCTTTCCGGTCTTGCTGTTATAAAAGTTATCGGAAACCATATTTCCGACGATAAACTCCAGAGTCGCCGCATTCTTGTCCGGAAGTTTTCCCTCCGCCAGCGGAATCTGTTCCAGCTCCTCTCTGGGCATTCCCACAATGTTCGAATATCCCCTGATAAACTCCCTGCTTCAGATTCACATCTGTCTCCAGAATCGGGGACACACTCTTCACATGGGGATCTTCGCAAGCTTCGTCACCGTGGCGTCCACGAGGTAATCGTCCTCGGACTGGTTCCCGTATCCGGAACTGATCTGGATCCTTGTGAGGCTTCCGAAGGAAGCATAGATTCCACGGTATTTTCCTTCAATCCGATTCCCAGAGACCATGACTACGATGGAGGCCGTGCCGATGACAACGCCCAGAACGGTAAGTCCCGTCCTGAGTTTCCGTCTGCGCAGGTTATTGATGCTCATGATGAGCAGATCAAAGATCGTCCATTCCCGCTTTCTTCTTTTTTTGCGTCTGATGACCACAAGGATCACAGCTGCAAGGACCACTCCCCACGATTCCCACCGGGATCGCGAGATGTTTCAGTTTATCCGTCGCGGACAGTTTCCGGCTGTACATCGTCACTGTTCCAGGTATCGTCAATATTGCTTTCATCCATGCTCTGATCCTCATTTACCATAAGCTGGATCTCCTTCTCGACCGTGGAGACTTTTCCGTTTCTCATCCTCATATGTAATGGAGAGTTTTACCTTTCCGTCATCCGTGGTCGGCGCGATTCCGTTGATCATCGTATCCACGTTTCCGCTTTTTCCGGGTTCGATATTTCCCACATAGCACTCATTTTTCTGGATAGAGTCAGCCTCAAAGACCGCGTTCACGTTATAGAGCATGACTTTTCCGGTGTTGTTGATGGAGAACATCACGTTTGACTCTTCGCCTACGGAAATAGCATCCGGCATGACCTCGATGGTACCGGTATTTAACCGTGCCTCCTGCTTTAATCCAACCGCGATCTTTACGGCTTCCTTCGCGTTCTTGAATTCCGGGCTGTCATACTGCTCATTGATCGTGATCGTGTAGGAACGCTGTTCCGCTGTAGGAACTTGAGGAAAATTTTATCGTCAGCGTGTCGGATGGCTCCCGGTGCCAGAGAATTGACAACCACGGAGTTTGAACCGTTCACCGTCGTAAATACCGGACTATCGCTCACTGCTTCCGACTCGAAGGTAAACAGGATGTTGCTGGCTACGATACTGTTGGAGGCATTTTTCATGCGCACCTTCAGTGTAAAATCCTGTCCGGCATAGATCTCCGCAGGATCCGTCTCAAAGCTGTCGACGATGATACGCGCCTTTGTTCTTTTCGTTCTCGCCTGCTTCAGAATCCAGAGAATCATCCTCGTCTTTTCCATAGACCCGCACATAAAAGGTATCCTCCACAGGAGCAGCAAAGTTTCCATTCTCGTTTTCCCGGTAACGGATCTTAAACTTGATCGGGTAATAGCCGGATTTCGCCTTTTCCCGCACCGCCATGCTGAACGGATTGCCACCGTCTGATCCGGGTTCATATTTCCCATCTGCCGATCATAATTTCCGTCATTGATCTCAAACGGAAACTTCGTGATATCCTCAGAGAGCTCCATATCGACACGCACATCATAGGCAGTCTTATAACCGGTATTTCTCACGTTTACATCGAAATTCATGACCTCGGAATAGTTTGCGGACGGGGTGGACTGATTCTCGCCGAGGGCGAATGCTACCGGCTCGGAGCTGTCCTCATCTGTCTCGCTGGTTCCCGTTGTCTTCTTTGTCTCGATCCACGCCATTATGGTCTTTGCGTACTCGGAGGACATTCCGTCCTCGCCCTGAGCGCGCTTTTGAGATGTAGATCAGGATCGGATAATAGCCCTCTTCCAGACCTTTTTTACATTGACATTCAGGTTGACGGTCTTTTTGCTTTTTTTTTACATGACCAACCTTGTAATGGCGGTTTAAGGAATCCGTCACCTCAAAGGGATAGATCGTCTTCATGGACTGGACGATGCTGCTCTCCTCGCTGTCGCGGTCCTCCGTCTTTGTGATCTCATCGGAATAATGGTTCCGGAAATCATCCTCGGAGGCGATCCAGATCTCTGTCTCAACCCAGTCTTTGTCCTCCATGTTCATGAGTGTCACGGAGACGGTTCCGTTTTTCCGATATATAAAGGTCGGCGTCTTTCCGATCACAAGGCGGACGGTATCATTATCGTCATCCATCCGGTATACCTGTGGGATCGTCTCCGCCGCTTCTGTTGTCTCCTTCGCCGCGAATGCAGTTGCCGGGACTGCGCCCATCAGCATACACGCGGCAAGGAATGTTGCCATCCAGCGTAATCCTTTTATTTTCCTACTGTTCCTCTCCTCCTGGTTGTTCTATTTTAGTTATTTGTGCCAGTTTTCCATATTTTTGCGTTTATTCCAAAATTTTGGTCGATTGTTATTCTGACTTTCCCTCTATCCGGTGTTCTTCTGCTTCCACAACTGTCTCTATTTGCTCTTCTGCTGCCGGATTCTTAGATTTCCCCTCCGCCTGCGCCTCTGCCGCCGCCTGCATGGACTCCTCTAACTGCACCAGGTCCACCTCGTGGTGGTTCTCCTCGATGCTCACGATCTTTCCGTCGATGATCTTAAAGATCCGGTCCGCGTAGGTCGCCAGATTATTGTCGTGGGTAACCATAACAAGCGTCTGCTTCTGTTCTCTTACGACCTTCTGCATGAGTTTTAATACTTCCATCGTCGTCTTCGAATCCAGGTTTCCCGTGGGCTCATCCGCGAAGATGATCTGCGGGTTCATCGCCAGGGCTCTCGCGATTCCGACTCGCTGCTGCTGTCCGCCGGACATCTGGTTCGGCATGTGGGTCATAAATTTTTCAAGTCCCACAAGCTTTAAATACTGCTTCGCCCACTTGATCCTCGCTGTCCTCGGCATCCCCGAAACGATAACGGCAAAGCCACATTTTCCACCGCATCCATCGTCCCGATCAGGTTGTAGGACTGAAAGATAAATCCGACCCGCTCCCTGCGGAATGTTACAAGCTGTTTCTCATTCAGCTTTTCGATATGCTTTCCGGCGATCACGATCTCCCCTTTTGTCGGGATGCTCCAGACCCGCCAGCATATTTAAAAGCGTCGATTTACCGGAACCGGACGGTCCGGTGATCGCGCAGAATTCGCCCCGTGGATCTCAAACTCACACCGTTTAACGCGTAAACCTTCTCCTCGCCCATGCGGTAAACCTTATACAGGTCCCTTTACCTGTATCACCGCATCTTCGCTTCTGCTGCATCCGTCCGCCCCCTTTTCTTTTTAACAGCATTCTTTCCGCCGCGCCTGTCATTTCTGACGTTTCATCTTGACGTCAAAGTTCTTTTTTTCAAGTATACTGTCTGCCATCGTGTTCTGACTATATAAAATTACTTAATTATTCTTACAATTTCTTACCATATTTCAGATTGGCGAAATCCATGATGATTCCTGTCTGTTTTAAAGATCATCTGTTCAGAAAGTTTCTTCCTGTGAAAAGCAATTTAATACAGATCAGAAATATGACCTGTCACATTCGGGCTCTTTGTGCAGTCTCCAGCGAAGACCTTCCTCTTCGTACAAGTGTACATCTCATACATTGCATTTTTTGTGCAGCGGGAAATTCCTTTTCCTTTCTTCATAGAAAAGGAACTCTGTCCATTTTTTTCAAACTTCCAGAATTCCCTTTGTATCCCTGCACTATTCTTTTCTCCACAGCCGGATCCTCCGTCATCGGGGACTCCATGTTTTCCTCTATCTGGCTCCGCGCTTTGCAGATTCTCGCTCATCCTCTTTCCCGCCGGAAAGTCTGCCTCGTCCTTCTTTGTTACTCCATTCACCCGGTAGGACGGAGTCCCATCCTCACAACGCGGACAGCCGCCTCATCTTTCTTTGCCCCGGAGCCTATTCCCGGTCCAAAAGACATCTCCTTCCATTTTCATATAGATCTCACGGTTCTTTTTCTGTTTTTATTCTGAAAAACTTCCATAACAATCAGGCGGAAGAGATCCTCGCCGCAGCAGACCACGGTCTTTGGTTTAAGAGTCGGATCTGCTTCTTGATAAACTCGATATAATACTGGCCGTAGTCCAGGCTGACCTCATCGGCCGCGCCCTTTCCGCCGCGCTTATTGATATAGAGGACCGCCGCCTTCTCCCGAGCTTTTTCCCCGTAAGTCTGCACTCCTCCCCCGGATGACGTTTCCCTCCCAGAGGACCTTCTGCATGCCAGTGAGATAATCCAGATATTCCACCCGCCCGGAGGACTTTTTCCGGATAGGAAATCGCCCCGGATGTCCGATACCACCGGCATCGTCTCACCCTTCTGGATCATTTTCCGCATGTTCGTCTCTTTTAATATATAAAGGGTCCCGTCATAGTGCACCTGGTCCACGATTCCGTCAATATAAAAATTTCTCTGATCCAGCTCCGGATAACAGGTGTTCCCAAAGGGATCTTCCTCCATCTGCTGCATCAGCTCCCCACAGCACATAAAGTTCCTCCAGGAGCGGCATTTTGGACCTGACCTTCCAAGATGATCTGCTCCATCGTCTTTTTCATGGTTCCTCCAACGATTTCCCGTTCTGCCCGGTGTCCGCCTTCGCTCCGGCTTTCCCTTTTCCCGAAACATCTGGCTGTTCCAGAGGCATCCGCTTATTTTTTTTTTTTCTCTGCGTTCACTGATCTTCATTTTTATCATTGATTTTCTTCAAAAAATAGTGGAAATTCTGTTTCAGATTCGCTATAATAAAAATATTTGTTCCTGGGCACTGCATGAACGATAACAGATTTTACCGATGCTTCGCATTCCGAATCGGCAAAATCCACTGGTCACCATTTTCGGTATCATGCGGAATTTTCAGTTCAGAAAATCCCTACCCAGCATGGTTAACGGTCAAACACCGCCGTAGAAGGAGATTACAAACATCATGAGACACATGTTAAATCCTCTTGACTTTTTCTCTTGAGGAGACGGACAAGTCTCTTAGAGCTTGCCGCCGACATTGAGAAAGACCGTTCCCGATACGTGTGTGACAGCAGGCAACAACCCTTTCTGAACCGTTTAAGTTTGGGCAGCCATGTGTGGCAACCCTCGGCATAATGATGGCGCAGGGAAATAGCGCTCATCCTCACGCATTGACAGCGGTCTGCCATATCTCACAATATCACCGTACTACAGCACTTCACCTGTCTGGCCAATCATTCTAGATCTACCGTAAAAACCGCCTACCTCATTAGCCGGATTACTGGGCCTAAACGTCCTGTCGCCCAACGAAACTGGGAAGAACGTAAAGAACGCTTTGACGTGTCAACATCAATACTTGGCGGGCTCATTCCGAGGTCGGTGAGTTTCAACCCCTCCATAGCTACTCACCCCTTGCGCGGCAGGCCCTTGTCGTGCAGCCAGGGCGTTGCTGCCGCCTTTGTTTCGCGCCAGCTGTTGACATGGGAGCGCGCTGGAGGAAGGTCTGGGACACCGTTGTGGCCATGGGCGTAGTCGATTTTGTCTGCGACGCTGACTTAACTTTTTGACGTTGTCTGGACATCATCTACAACACGCACCCACATACTCTGCGGATGCCGGTTTGATGACCTTGGGGCTTACGGTGAACTTTGAGCCGTTTTTTATTGTCAGCACTTATGTCAGTTGAACGAGGAGGTTGCCAACGCGGTGAATCCGGAGTGCCCGGTATACTCAACCATCTTTTCTTTCCACATTCTTTTCCAGAATTCGGACTGATCTTCTGTCAAGAAAAACACCCGTAATTGGAAAAGCCACCGGATATTGATAACATGGTCGTTGATGTCAGAACACTTTTTCCACCGGGTTTGACGTAACACTGCTGCGCGCGGACGCTTTCCGTTACGACTTCGCCGGTCTTTCAGCGTCGAGACCGTCCCGCACTTTTTCGCCCTGTAATGGTGTATGCCGCAAAGAATGCCCCTACCTTGCATACGCACCCTGCAGGGTGGTACGTAATA
>VOFC01003301.1_pt1 | contig 13046 bp, 17 predicted proteins | sample 5384161 | NCBI WGS metagenome assembly VOFC01 (sample SAMN12384722, study PRJNA508395) | human gut metagenome | isolation source: healthy gut B | host: Homo sapiens | reverse complement strand
AAGATTTTCGTGAAAAAAATTTTCCCTTTGCGGCGCTCAATTTTTGGTGATTCTTACACGCCTACAGCCGCCAGTCGATCGCGCGCGGCTGCCGGAGGCCTCCAGGAAGGCGTTGATCTTCGAAAACGGGCGGCTGCCGAAGAAGCCGCGGTAGGCGCTCAGCGGACTCGGGTGCGGCGCCTGCAGCACGAGGCGGGGATACGGACTGTCCGCGGCGAGGGCCGCCTTCTTCTGCGCGTGGCCGCCCCAGAGGACGAAGGCCACCGGCTGCGGCAGCGCAGCGACAGCGCGCACGGCGGCGTCGGTGAACGTCTGCCAGCCGAACGCCTGATGGCTGGCCGCCTTGCCCGCCTCCACGCTCAGGCTGCTGTTGAGCAGAAACACGCCCTGCCGCGCCCAGGCAGTCAGATCGCCGCTTTCCGGCGGCGTCACACCGCAGTCCGCCTGCAGCTCCGTCAGGATATTGCGCAGCGACGGCGGCAGCTTCACGCCCGGCTTCACGGAAAAGGCCAGCCCGTTGGCCTGCCCCGGCTCGTGATACGGGTCCTGCCCCAGGATCACGACCCGTACTGCCTCCGGCGGCGTCATGCGGAAGGCGGCAAACAGCGCCTCCCGCGGCGGATAGACCGCGGACGCGGCGTAGGCCGCGTCCACCCGCTCTGCGAGCGTCCGCCAGTACGGCTTTTCAAATTCCTCCTGCAAAAGCGCCTGCCACGCGCCAAGTTCTTCCGGTCTCATGGTACTACTCCTTATTATCTCCGGTTTTTCCGCATTTTTTCGCAATATTTATACCACAGAAAAACCCGGAACACAAGCGCCGCCCGGCGCATAGGGTTTTGCGAGGTGATCGTATGCAGATCTATGTGGTAAAGCCCGGCGATACGCTCTTTTCGATCGGTCGGGCGCTGGGGCTCGCGCCCGGCTTTCTCGCGCGGTACAACGGCCTGCAGGAGCCGTACCGGCTGGCCGTCGGTCAGAGTCTTCTGGTCTTGTATCCGGAACAAACCGTGACCGTGCAGCCCGGCGACACGCTCACGTCCATCGCCGCGAGCGCCGGGACGGATGTGGCTTCCCTGTACCGGATGAACCCGAACCTTTCCGGCTCCGACCGGATCTACCCCGGCCAGATCCTCGTGACCCAGCTCGAGCAGGCCGCGCGCCGCCCCGCGGTCGTCAGCGGCTATGCCTATCCGAATGTGTCCGAACGCGTGCTGCGCGGCATTCTGCCGTATGCCGGGGCGCTGGCCCCGTTCACCTACGGCTTTACGCCGGAAGGCGCGCTGGTGCCGATGGACGACGAGCGGCTGCTGGCACTGGCCGGAGCCTGCGGCGTGCAGCCGCTGCTGCACCTGTCGACGCTCACAGCCACCGGGACCTTCTCCGCCGCGCAGGCAACTGCGCTGCTGCGGATCCGGCCCTGCAGCAGACGCTCGCGGCCAACGTGCTGCAGACGATGCTGGAAAAGGGCTATGAGGGCCTCGACGTGGATTTTGAGTATCTCGGCCGGGACCTGGCGGAGCCCTACGCGGCGTTTATCCAGCTGCTCCGCGATACGCTCGCCCCCTACGGCCTGCCCCTCATCACCGCCCTGGCCCCCAAAACCTCCGCCGCCCAGCCCGGCACCCTCTACGAAGGCCACAACTACGCCTCCCTCTCCACCGCCAGCGACGCCGTGCTGCTGATGACATGATGGCGGTGGCGCCGGTGGGGGCGGTGCGGCGGGTGGTGGAGTTTGCGCTGACGCAGATGGACGCCGCTAAAATTTTGCTAGGCTTCCCGAACTACGCCTATGACTGGACGCTGCCGTTCACCGCGGGCGCGACGCGGGCGCAGTCGATCGGCAATGAGGCTGCGCCGCTGCTCGCCGCGCAGTACGGCGCCGAGATCCAGTTCGACACGCAGTCGCAGACGCCGTATTTCACGTACCTGGACGAAGCCGGGCAGCCGCACGAGGTCTGGTTCGAGGACGTGCGCAGCGCGCAGGCGAAGTTCGCCCCTTCTGCCGGAATACGGGCTTCTGGGCCTCGGCTACTGGAACTTCATGCGGCCGTTTACGGCCGGATTCAGCCTGCAGAACTACCTGTTTACAGCCTCCGGGCTGGGTTGACAAATTCCGGGCGGTGCAATATCATAGAAAACATCGAAAGAAAATCATCCAAAAGGGGAGAATCTTCCATGTCTGCATCCAAGGTCTTTTTTACTGATTTCCGCTGCCGTCTGGGCGTCAGCCAGCTCGACAAGCTCCGGAAGCTGCTGGAAAAATCGGAGTTCTCAAAGATCGATTTTGACGGCAAATTCGTCGCCATCAAGCTGCATTTCGGCGAGCTCGGCAATCTGTCGTTCCTGCGCGCCAACTATGCCAAGGTCGTCGCCGATTTCGTCAAGGAGCGCGGCGGCAAGCCCTTCCTCACCGACTGCAACACGCTCTACGTCGGCAGCCGCAAAAACGCGCTGGAGCACATGGATACCGCGTATCTCAACGGCTATTCCCCGTTCTCCACCGGCTGTCACATCATCATCGCCGACGGGCTCAAGGGCTCGGACGATATCGAGGTCCCGGTCGTGGGCGGCGAATACTGCAAGACCGCACGCATCGGCCGCGCCGTGATGGACGCCGATATCTTCATCTCGCTGGCGCATTTCAAGGGTCATGAGCATGCGGGCTTCGGCGGCGCGCTCAAGAACATCGGCATGGGCTGCGGCTCGCGCGCGGGCAAGATGGCCATGCACGCCGACGGCAAGCCGTATGTGCAGACCGATCTTTGCGTCGGCTGCGGTGCGTGCGCGAAGATCTGCGCCCACAACGGCCCGCGGATCGCGGACAAAAAGTGCCATATCGACCATGACGCCTGCACCGGCTGCGGCCGCTGCATCGCGATCTGTCCCAAGGACGCCATCCGGCCGGGCCTTGACTCGAGCGAGAAGATCCTCAACTGTAAGATCACCGAGTACGCCAAGGCTGTATTGGACGGGCGCCCGAGCTACTGCATCAACATCGTCCGCGACATCTCGCCCAACTGCGACTGCCACGCGGAAAACGACGTGCCCATCGTCCCCGACGTCGGCAGGTTTGCCTCCGCCGACCCGGTCGCCCTGGATCTGGCCTGCGCCGAGGCTGTCAACCGCCAGCCCGTCATGCCGAACTGCGCCATCACGGACCTGCAGCTCGAGCACGACTGCGACCGCTTCCACGCCGCGCATGACAACACGCACTGGCAGGACATGATCGAGCACGGCAAAAAAAAGCTCGGGCTCGGCTCCGACGAATATGAGATCGTGAACATCCACTGAACATCGCGCGCAAGCGGGCGGGCCCAGCCGGGTCCGCCCGCGTTTTCTGCACAAAAACGGCGTGATTTTCCAGCAATATCCGGATTTTACCGGACTTCATTACAGTTTTGTTACAAAAAAGCTCCCATTGTATTGCAATCTTGCCAGCCGCCGCTTATACTGGGTGCAACGATTCTTTATGGGGAAACTGACCGCTTTGTCATTTTCCCGGCCGGAAGGAGGCTGACGTCTTGAAAAAGTTTCTCTGTCTGCTGCTTGCGGCTGTGCTTGCGGGGCTGCTGATCCTGCCCTGCGCCGCGGCCGAGCCCACAGACTTTACCGACCGGAGCACGATCCGGAACTACAACGCCGTGCGGATGCTCGCCGACCTCGGTCTCGTCGCCGGCTATTCGGACGGCAGCTTCGGCCCGGACAAGCTGATCCGCCGCGCAGAGGTCGCCAAGCTCATGGCCCTGCTCGCCGACACGGACGCCGAGGCCCAGGGGCAGAATGCCCCCGTCCCGTTCTATGACGTCTCTGAGTCCTGGGCGCTGCCGTTCATCGCCTACTGCGCGCAGAACGAGATCGTCGCCGGCAGCAGCGGCCGCTTCCGCCCCGCCGATCATGTGACGCTGCGGGAGCTGGCACAGATGCTGCTCGTCCTGCTCGGGGAAGACAGCGCGCGCTATGTCGGCGCGGGCTGGGCGCAGAACGTCGACCAGGACGCATTTGAAAAGGGCATCTACGCGGGTCTGACCGCCGGATATGAAGAAGACGCCACGCGCGACAACGCGTGCCTGCTCATCTACAACGCCACGCTCTGCCCGAAGGTGGCCAACGCCAGTGAGAACAGTGTGCAGCGCGCTACGTGCTCGACGCGCTGATGAACCCGATGTCGTATCTCGAGATCCGCTTCGGCCTGACCCGCTATACCGCGACGCTGACCGGCAATGAGTGCGCCGATCTGACCGGCTCCTCTCCCCTGCCCGCCGGGACGAGCAAGCTCGCCGGACACAAGGCGTTCCAGGTCTCGACAGACCTGAGTCTGCTCGGCCGCAGCGTCGATATCTACGTGAAGGACGGGAAGGTCTTCGGCGTGCCCTGTTACGCGGTCGACGAGATCTACTACACCTTTGCCGACGCTTCGCAGCTCAAGGAGATCTGCCAGGGCGGCGGCTTCCGGCTGACGGACGAGACGGAGTACTATTACAACTACGCCCGCTCGTCCAAGGAGATCCTGAACGCCGTGACCGCCAACGACAAGATCACCGTGATCGACCATAATGGCGACAACGCCTTCGACGTCGTCCTCGTGACGACCAGCCGTCCGGCGACCGTCACCGCGACGAGCCCCCTGACCGTCGACGTTGGCGGCCAGAGCTACGAGGTGCAGGCCTTCAGCCAGGCAGACACGTTCGCCGTGGGCGACGCGGTCTACTACAGCCAGGTCTGCGGCAGCGGCTACATCCGCCGGTTGAACGGATGATAAGAATTACGGATACGCCTGCCTGGCGTATCCGTTTTTATGCTTTGGGCATACCCGGTTGCAAATCGGGTGGAATTGTGGTAAATTTAGAAAAAAGACACGGAATTTCCCCGGCTGCGGGATGCGCCGGGTTTCCCCTGAGCTGAGGTGATCACATGAAACGGCTGCTGCTTCTGCTGGCCTGCCTTCTGGCGCTCTGTACGACGGTGGTCGCGGCGGAGCCCGCCATTTCCGATATGAAAACCGACTGCACGCTGACCGGCAGCGGCGCGTGCCAAGTCACGCAGACCTTCACCATGGAGATCGACGGCGCGCAGACGCAGCTGCGCTTCCCGCTCGTCCCGGGCGCGAAGAAGGCCTCCGTCGCCGGCTACGACGCGCAGAAGCAGACCGACGGCGACTGCCCGGTGCTCGTGCTGAGCGACGCGTCGGGCTTTACCGGCACGCGGTCGTTCACGGTTTTGTACACGGTCTCCGGCCTCGTCAGCGAGGCCGACGGCGTGCAGACGCTGCAGTTGCCGCTGCTGAGCGCGAAATGGGCCTACCCCATCAGCCGGTATCAGTTCACCGTGACCATGCCGAAGCCGTTTGAGGGCTACCCCGCCTTCGTCAGCGGGTATTACAGCGACGTGATCTCGGACTATATCGATCTGGACGTATCCGAATCGCTCATCAGCGGTACGATCGCCACCGGGCTCAAGGACCATGAGTCGCTGGACATGACGCTGACGCTCGACAAGAGCTATTTTTCGGGCGCATACACTGCGCTCTCCTTCAGCTGGGTCGGCATGGCCGTCATCGTGGCGCTGCTGGCGCTGGCGTTCGGCTACTGGTTCGTCACGCTGCGCAGCGCACCCATCCGCACCTCGACGCGGAGGCTCCCGCCGGACGCGGCGCTGCCGTGCGATATGCCGTTTCTGGTCGGCGGCGGGCCGATCCAGTTCAACATGCTGGTCTGCCACTGGGCGAGCCTCGGGTATCTGACGATCTTCTGCGGGAAAAACGGCCGCGTCGCGCCAGCTGCCGCGTGGACATGGGCAATGAGCGCCGCCCGGCAGAGGTGCGGCTGTTCCAGATGCTGTTTTCGCAGGGCGACGTGTGCGAGGGCGCGAGCCTTTTGTACAAGCGCACGGCGGAAAAGGCGGACGCGGTGCTGCGGCGCTACTGGGTCCGCAAGCTCTACCGCAAGTCGAGCGGCAATCCGCTCCTCGCGCGGGCCTTCGGTCTGCTTGCAGGCGCACTGGCTGCGGCCGAGGCGGCAAGTCCGCTGCTGCCCGCGGGCTTTGTACGCTGGCTGCTGCTGATCGCCGCGTTTTTGATCGGCGGCGCGCTGAGCGCCGTGCTCCTGCATGCGCCGTCGGCGTATTATCAAGGGAAAAAGCTGTTTGTGGCGCTCGCGGCGCTGGCCGCGGTGGCGCTTTGACGCTCGCGCAGTTTGGCGAGGGTCTGCTCGCCGTGCTGCTCGTGATCGTGTGTCTGGTGCTGCTCGGGCTTCTGACGCTCCACGGCGGCAGGCGGACAGCCTTCGGCGACGAGATCGTCACGCAGGCGATGAGCTACCGCCGCTTCCTGCGCCGCGTCACGCAGAGCCAGCTGCTCTCGCGGCTCGCGCAGGACAGCCAGTATTTCTACCGCATCCTCCCCCTACGCCGAGGCCATCGGGCTCGGCGCGGGTCTGGCCCGACGCTCGGCAATACGGAGCTCGAGCAGTGCGACTGGTATCAGGAGCAGCAGCCCCTGCCGCGCACGGCCGCCGGGTTCTACAGTCACCTGCAGGAGGCACTGGCCCTGCTGGGCTTTTCGATCCGGAAATAAAAAAGGACGAAAAGCGCCTGCCGCAGCAGCGGCAGGCGCTTTTCATGCAATTACTGCTCCATACGCGGGCAGCAGCGGACGTATTCGTAGAACTGCGCGTTTGTCGCCTCCATATACGGCGTGACCCAGAGCGTGCCGACGCCGAGGCACAGGGAACCCACGATGATCCAGCCGAGGAAGCTCAGATCCAGCACGAACTTTTCCCACTTGTGGCCGTCCATCAGCTGGCGGCTCTCATCGATGCAGGCCTTCCAGCCGTAGTCGGGGTGGTCGAGCTTGATATAATAGGCCATGGAATAGGCATACATCTTGACGATGCCGGGGATGACGAACAGCAGCGACCACAGGAAAGTAAAGAGCGACGTCATGAGGCCGATGAGGAACGTCCCGCCGAAATCATCCTGGAAGCCGCGGAACATGTCGCCCAGCTGCACCGGCTGGTGATCCCGCGCCTGCTTGAGGAAAATAAAGGCCATGCCGTATTCCAGCGGCCCGACCACGATCAGTGCGCCGATGCCGGGCAAGATTCCCGCGGCTGCCGATTCCATCAGGCCGATCAGCAGGCACACCGCCAGCCCCATCATCCACAGGTTCTGGAAGATCCCGCCGCCGAGCTGCGCCCGCGCCCGGGCTTTTAATTCTGCACGATCCATAAAAACACGATCCTTTCTGTCATTTCCACGTTTTCGGTTTTCTTTCTTCCGGCTTCCAACATTATACGGTATGCGCGCGGAAATTGCAAGAGAGTCGGCCGCGGCCCGCGCTCAGATCCCGTCCGGCACGCCCGCCAGACACAGCGGCAGCTCCAGCCCGTTTTCCTCCAGCAGCGCCCGGTCACGCAGGATCTCCCCTGCCGCGCCGTCGGCGGCCAGACGCCCGTCGGCAAGCAGCAGCACGCGGCTGCAGGTCTCCAGCACCAGATCGAGGTCGTGCGAGGCGATGAGCTTCGTCTCCGGCCGCTGCCGCAGGACGCGGATGAGCGTGCGGCGGTTGCGCGGGTCGAGCGCGGTGGACGGCTCGTCCATCAGCAGCATCTGCGGCTGCATGGCGAGGATGGTTGCGACGGCGGCCATCCGCTTTCGCCGCCGGACATTTTATGGTTGTGCCGGTCGCGGAGATATTCCATGTGCAGCTCCGCGAGCGTTTCTCCGCCCGCTGCTCCGCGGCGGCGCGGCTCAGGCCGTAGTTCATGGGGCCGAAGACCATATCGTCGAGCACGGTGGGCATGAACATCTGGTTGTCGGCGTCCTGCAGCACATAGCCGAGCTTCCGGCGCACCTCCGGGAGGGTCTTCCGCGTGACCGGGATGCCGTCCACGGTGATGCTGCCCGTATAGGGAAGCAGGCCGAGCGCGGCCCTCATGAGCGTGGACTTGCCCGCGCCGTTGGCGCCGATGAGCCCGACCTGCTCGCCGCTGCAGATCTGAAACGACAGCTCCCGCAAAACCGGCGTATCGCCGTAGAATACACAGACATGATCAAAAACCAGCATCATCTTCGCCTCTTTTCAGACAATAGGAGCCCGCGAGCGCGGACAGATCGACCAGCCGCCGCGGCAGCAGCATCAGCGCCGGGCACAAGATCGCATACGGCCAGGACGCGGCCGAGCCTTTGCGGGGCGGACGGCGTAGGAGAAGTCCCCGCAGAAGCCGCGCAGTTCCATGCTTCATACAGCGCCTCCGCCCGGTCCATGCCGCAGCAGCAGCTGACCGAGGAACGAGCCCCAGGCGGAGATATTGGCGCACGCCCTTCTGCCCCGGCGCGCGGAGGCCGTGTGGCTCCTCCTGCATGACGGAGACCTCCGGAGAGCAGGACCCTGATATACCGGAACGTCAGCAGCAGCAGGCTCCGTGGATTGCTCCGGTATGTGCAGCTGCCGAAGGCGCGGCAGATCCCTCGATCGTCGGTGGCCATGAGCAGGAAACGACGCGAGCAGGCAGAAAACGCCCTTCATCACCAGCGTCAGCATTGAGACGACGCCGCCGGAGACGGCAAGCGTGCCGATTTCTGCGTCACGATCTGCCGGTCAAAATCGATTGAGCAGCCCCACCGCGCACACCAGCGGCAGCACGAGCCGCAGCTTCTGAAAGCAGGTGCAGCGCGATGCCCGCGATAGCCCGCGACCGGCTTGGTACGCGCCGCCCGATAATGGGGTATCAAATTTGTAACTAGTTGCCTTAGAACGACTGCCGTCAATAGAACGTGCAGTGGAAATTTTATAGACCTTACCTTCTTTGCAGGGAGCACCAAAGGCTCCCCTGAAAGGGGAGCTGGCAGCCGCATGGCTGACTGAGAGGTGGATGCAAATTTGTTGCAACCTCTCCGTCTCGGCTTCGCCGAGCCACCTCCCTTTCAGGGGGAGGCTTTGACTGCGTGCGGGTTATTTTACCCCGCTGAAGCCTGCTTTTTCCTGATTTCTTTCTTGCGGTGCGGCCGGCGAGGCTGATGATGGCGGCGGCGAGGGGGCGGCGACCAGGGCGCAGCCGACGAGGCCGGAGACGGAGGTGCCTGCGCCTGTCACTGCCGGCGAAGTTATAATCCGGCAGCAGGGACGTCTTTTCCTGCACGGCGGCCGCTTTTTTCCGCGGCGGCGCTTTCAGCGCCATGGAAACTCTTCATCGAGACCCATATTGGCCGAGTATCCGGCCTCTTCATTGCCCAACAGCGACCATTCCAGCCGTCGGGGTTGGAGCTTGCCAGCAGCGACAGGCCGCCGCCGATGACCAGCGCCGCGGCATAGGATCGCCAGCGTGGCTCTGCGCGAGCAGCGGTTTTTCGCGCCGGAAGCGGACGCGCGCACTGCAGCAGCTCCGGCCGCGTCTGGTAGACGAACAACAGGACTTGCCGCCGTGATGCCGCCCTCGACCAGGCCGATGGCCAGATGGATCGGCTGCATCAGCGCCGCGAACGCGCCGAACGGCAGGGCTGTGATACCGGAGAGCGACGTCTCCACCCACGACGGAGAGCGCACCGAGCTGCAGCGTCACGAGCGCAGCCAGGATCGACCCAGCACCAGCTTCGTCCGGCCCTTACCGGAGGAGCTTGCCCTACATGCGGCCGGTAGATGAGAAATAGCCCGAAGCAGCCGTAGAACGCCATATTCCACACGTTTGCCCCCAACGCCAGCGAACCGCCGTCGGCGAGGAGCAGCGCCTGGATGGCGGGGATCACGATCATCGACAAAAATCCGCCCAGGGCCCGGGATGGCGCTCAGCAGCATGCCGCCGCAGAGGTGTCGGACGAGCCGGTGCCGGGAATGGTATAGTTGATCATCTGGCCCGCGAAGACGAGCGCGGACGCGACGGCCATCGTCGGCAGCTTTTTTTACTTTGCAAGCTCCGGCGCGGCGGCCTCTTCCTTAATGGAGCTGGACCAGCGAAACGCCCGCCACGGCCGCGGAAGCCGCGTACATCGTGACGGCCACTGCCGGGGATACCAGCGCGTCAGCCATGTGCATAGTGTTTTCCTCCAAAAAAGTTTTTCTTGCTGCTGCTATACCGGACCCATCGGCCCGGCGAAAGCTCCCCGGGGATACCGGGCGCAAAAAAATCTCCGCAGGGGTGCGTCAAACAATACAAATCGCAGGGAGCAAATTTGTGGAAGACTACCGAAAAAACAAAAATCGCAAGATTGTCCGGGTGAAAAAAAAGCAAACGGGGCGTTGAATAAACGCCGCATTTCGCTATCATGGAGGTACAGGGCAGCGGTTTTCTGACAAAAGCTGCCCGACGGCAAAAAGCATATCTGTACCACGTGTACGACTATACGAACAAGTCAAACAGGAGGATTTTACGATGGCTACTTTCCGCTTCACCGCAGGCCCGTGGAACATCCATGAGGGCAACGAGACCTTTGGCCCCGGCCATCGCAAAACATTCCGCTGGAAGAAAATGAAGAAATATGCCGAGATCGGCCTGGCCGGCATGCAGTTCCATGACGACGACGCAGTTCCCGACATGAACAACATGACCGAAGCAGATCATCGACTACGCCAAGGACGTCAAGGCGATGCTCGACAAGTACGGTCTGTTCGCAGGTTCGTCGCTCCGCGTCTGTGGTTCGACAAGCGCACGAATGACGGTGGCTTCACCGCTTCCCGCAAGGGAAGACCGCGAATTGCCCAGTGGCGTGCCCGCCGCTCCTGCGATATCGCCAAGGCACTCGGCACCAAGAAGATCCAGCTGTGGCTGGCCCGTGAAGGCACCCTCTGCGCCGAAGGCAAGAACCCCGTCGAGATGACCCTCCAGCTGCGCGACGCGTTCAACGACATCCTGACCTATCGTGACGATGCGCTGATCCTTGTCGAGCCGAAGCCCAATGAGCCCATCGACCGCTCCATCTGCGGCACTGCCGGCAACGCACTGGCTGTCGGCGCTTACACTGTCGATCCGAACCGTGTCGGCCTGTGCATCGAATCCGCGCACTCCATCCTCGCCGGCCTCGATCCCGCCAACGACATGGAGTCCTTCGGCGTCGACAACCTGCGCAACGCCTTCAACCAGGTCAAGGTCCTGTACGAAAACAACTACGGCGACCGCGGCAGCGAATGCGTCGGTCTTGACGTCAAAGGCCATGCGTACTAGCCAACCGACGAGGACTGCTATCGGTCACCTCATCGCTCAAGCGCATCTTTGAGCTGCTGCTGGACAAGGTCAATACTGACTATGAGTTCCAGAGCACCTGCGTCAAGAACAGGACTTCGAAAGCTTGAAATGTACGTCATGGAGCTCTCATGGGCATCAAGTAAGACCCTCTCAAAACTGCATAAAGCTGGACCTGTGTCCGGAGGCTTTTTGCGCGGTAAAACGGCGGACACTGTCGCGTCCGCCGTTTTTTGACCGGGAAGGAAAGAAAGAATGAAGAAATACAGGGAGGAAAACCATTGGTCGAGGAAGTGGGCAATTTATGCTCGAAGCCGCCGAAGCGGAGGCCGAACGGCCAGGGGCCGCTGAAGATGGCGAAGCCGATGTTGTCGATGGACGCGGTGGAGGAAGAAGAGGAACTGGAATACTTGGCGTTGGTGATGCCGATGACCTCACCGTAGAGGGTAAAGAGCGCACCGCCGGAGTTGCCGGAGTTGATGGCGCAGTCCGTCTGAATGAGGTCCATGGTCAGGGTTCCGAGAGGGTGACCTCCCGGTCCTTGGCGCTGACAAGACCCGCGGTGAGGGAGAAGGTCAGCTCGCCCAGAGGGTTGCCGATGGCCACCACGCTGTCGCCCACGTTCAGGTTGTCGGAGTCGCCCAGAACCACCGGGGACAGCCCTCGGCGTCCACCTTCAGGACGGCCACGTCGTTGCTTTCGTCGTAGCCGATGAGGGTCGCGTCATAGGTGTCGCCGTTGGCGTACATGGCTACGGTGATGCTGTTGGAGTTTTCCACCACGTGGTAGTTGGTCAGGATATAGCCGTCCTCCGTGAGGATGAAGCCGGAACCGGCCGCGGCGGAGGTGGTCTGGAAGCCCCAGTAGTTGGTGGTGAAGGTGCAGCAGCTGCTGCGTTTAGTTCTTGTTTTTGCTTTCAGCATGCCGCATAATTCTGAAATCATCCTTGAAAAATAGCAAAGAACGAATTGTAAAGAAAACATGAAAAGAATTTCAGCTTCCTTTCAGGAAGGAGGGATAGTATAATGGTGTTGATTCTCTGACGCACCTCCGGCCGCGCGAACCTTGGCTCCCCCTTTCAGGGGCCAGTTCCCTATCAGGAAATGTCCCGAAAAGGGACAAAAGGGAATTAGGGATGCTGTCTGCGAAGCGAACTGAGAGGAGTCGCTACTGGGTTGCATAGAAAAAATCCAAACCACAAATTCGGTTTGCGGTTTGGAAAGGAAAAACGAGCACAGAGGATAAGAACGTCGCTTGCGGCGGCTCGTTCCGTCGCAGTCATTTCTGACCTCCTCCGGCACCAATCTTTTTTCTCTCGCAAGAGAAAAAGACTGGGGAGAAAAAGTGCTTGGACGCGTTTGGTGCATTCTGCATCGTCATTCCACACGATAGTCACCTCACGGGCGTCTTACTACGCGCCGCCTGATACGAGGGTGCCAAATTTGATACTGGTTGCCTCAGAACAGGCGCCACTCAATACAAAGGTGCGGTGCAGTTTGATGGATCATTTCCCTGCTTGCAGGGACAACGCTGGGGGCCGCTCTGCTTCTGCCCAAAGTTCTTTCCGGCAGATCAGACAGAGCAGGCACGCGCTGCAGGACGCACCCAAAGGCTCTTCCAGGAGCTGCAGGCTACACCAGGATGGCGACGAGAGGTTGTCTCTTCCCGGCACAGAGCCTCTCCGTCTCGAGCGCGCCAGGCCACCTCCCCTGGAAGGGGGAGGCTTTAAGAACTTTCTGCGCTACTCGATGGCTTCCCCTCATGGGGAGAGAAAGCTTTCAGGAGAAAGGTATCCATTTACCAACCCAAAGAGGACACACATATGAAGATTCTGATCAGTGGAAGATGAAAAAAAGCTGCTGGCGGATTCGCTGC
>VOFC01003606.1_pt1 | contig 13056 bp, 22 predicted proteins | sample 5384161 | NCBI WGS metagenome assembly VOFC01 (sample SAMN12384722, study PRJNA508395) | human gut metagenome | isolation source: healthy gut B | host: Homo sapiens | reverse complement strand
CTGTTGTGCTTCGTTCAGGTGCGTGACTGCTAACGCCCCAACCAGAAGACTGGCGGAAGCTCTCATAGGCCTCAAACCTTCCACTTCAGCGTTGAAATTGAGATAAACTGTAATCAAACGTCAATTACAGCAGCCCTTTTTGCAGTTCATACTGAAGGGACGGACGGGTCGCAGCCGGCCCGATAATGCGTCCCAATGCGCCGATCCGCCAGCTTAACAGCATAACCGGACACCGGATCACTAAGTCTACTTTTTGTTTTCTCACTCCACCCGTCGGTATGCTTGTTCAAAGCTCCCACTTCTGCCTTTGCACTCTTCAAGATAGTTTCAACCATTCTGAGGCTCTGGCGCCTCGATACCCTTTCAGGCGACCGCCCCAGTCAAACTCACACAAGCATTGTCCTGGCCGGATCTTCTCACGGCTGGATTCAAAGCTTAATTACCGGTGGTATCCCAACGGCGGCATCATGGCTGCTGACAACCGCCATTTTTTATTACGTAACACTCAACAAAATGTGGTCCTCCGAACATTGTGTCTTCCGTTTTATAATTCCACCATTTTTTTCTCAATTTGACCGCGGATTTCATTTTTTTCTTTCTGCTATTTCACCAACATTTCGAACTTTCCACCATATCGCATCTGGATTAGGTACATCTGTAACTGCTTCAAAATGCAACTTCATACCATGTGGAATCAACCTATAAAATTGTGGATATGTTTCCAGAAACCTACTCAAAAACTGCTTTCGTATTCCTTTTGCTTCCACCTGACATCTGATATCCACATTATAGCAATCGTTAATTGGTACCAAATCTTCAATATACTCTTCTGTATCCATAAATGCCGATTTTTGTATTGATGCATATTCACATAACGATTCCGTTAATTCCGTCCAAAAATCATGTTTAAAAAATTCCTCCCATGCTGCCACAGCTTCTTTATATGTGCAATCATCATCCTCCAAAACACTGAGTTTTTCAAGCTTATCGCTCAGTCTTGAAAGCCAATTATTCATTTTATCATAATGATTTTGCGCCGAAAGTAATGATATCTCTGGATCTGTCGGATTATACACTTCTACTGTTTTTTCCAAACGGTCTTTGATGTTAATCATTGTATAATAGAATATTTCGTCTAATCTATCATACTCGCTAGCAAAAACCTCATCACACAAAACAGATTGTATCAACCCACCAGGCATATTCACCATCCACTTCGTGATTTACAAAACATTTTTGACAATCTTACAACTTGTCTTAATTCAGTTCCATTTGCTTTTACTTCATCTTGGAACCACTTAGTTATTGCTGCAGGATCACGAGCTGTCCAATTACTTCCCCCAGAATGCTCATATGAATATTCAGTAGACCCCTCCGTTTTAAATCTCCTATAAACAGCGAAATCAACATGATAATTATCCGCATACTGAATTCTTACGCAATTAGTTTTACACTCTGGTGGCTCTTTTAATTGACCACATTTTCTTTTCAAGAGCATCTCGTACCAATCGTCTTGCCTGCAATGGCGATAAATTCCCCAATATTGCTCTGATCAAATACAATTGCAACATCAATATCACAATCATTCTCATCATTTTGTACAACTGTGGCCATTGCCATGCTGCCCTGAACTCTTGTCTCTGCTATTGCATAACTGGTATCGTTTTCTTGATTATACAGAGCCAATCCCTCTTTCAGTCGCTTGATATTTACATCCTTTTTTTCTCTTAATTTTTTGCTGTTTATCAAATTACACCAAATGGATATTTTGGTGTTTCTGAGCTTACAAAATGATAAGAAATAATCTGCGGCAATCGGTGTGTGTTCAACGCAAATTTCTTTCCAATCTCAATAGATAAACAACTTGGTATTGATGCAACCAAATGTACTTTTGCAAATGGACGGATATATGGCCGTTCAGGTCTTTACCATCGTGTTCGATGGGAACGGGTGTTGCCCTGAACGCATCGCCACCAAAAAAAGCTATAGGTCTTAGCGAGGTCTTTCGAGCTTAGTCCTAAGCTTGTTCTCCGCACTTGGTGAGGTTCTTTCGAACCTAGTATGAGAACATCCTCTACTTGATAACCCAACAATAGACAACAGTAAAATTCGCTTTACTTCTTTCTTCCGTTTTTCTTCCTTAGAAAGGAGGTGATCCAGCCGCACCTTCCGATACGGCTACCTTGTTACGACTTCACCCCAGTCATCGGTCCCGCCTTCGGCAGCTCCCTCCTTACGGTTGGGTCACTGACTTCGGGCGTTACCAACTCCCATGGTGTGACGGGCGGTGTGTACAAGACCCGGGAACGTATTCACCGCGACATGCTGATTCGCGATTACTAGCGATTCCAGCTTCATGTAGTCGAGTTGCAGACTACAATCCGAACTGAGACGTTATTTTTGGGATTTGCCCACCCTCGCGGGTTCGCTTCCCTTTGTTTACGCCATTGTAGCACGTGTGTAGCCCAAATCATAAGGGGCATGATGATTTGACGTCATCCCCACCTTCCTCCAGGTTATCCCTGGCAGTCTCTCCAGAGTGCCCGGCCTTACCGCTGGCTACTGAAGATAGGGGTTGCGCTCGTTGCGGGACTTAACCCAACATCTCACGACACGAGCTGACGACAACCATGCACCACCTGTCACCGGTGTTCCGAAGAAAAGCAGACATTACTCTGCCGTCACCGGGATGTCAAGAGTAGGTAAGGTTCTTCGCGTTGCTTCGAATTAAGCCACATGCTCCACCGCTTGTGCGGGTCCCCGTCAATTCCTTTGAGTTTCATTCTTGCGAACGTACTCCCCAGGTGGACTACTTATTGCGTTGGCTGCGGCACCGAATGGCTTTGCCACCCGACACCTAGTAGTCATCGTTTACGGCGTGGACTACCAGGGTATCTAATCCTGTTTGCTCCCCCACGCTTTCGAGCCTCAACGTCAGTTACCGTCCAGTAAGCCGCCTTCGCCACTGGTGTTCCTCTAATATCTACGCATTTCACCGCTACACTAGGAATTCCGCTTACCTCTCCGGCACTCCAGATCAACAGTTTCCAATGCAGTCCCGGAGTTGAGCCCCGGGTTTTCACATCAGACTTGCTGCTCCGTCTACGCTCCCTTTACACCCAGTAAATCCGGATAACGCTTGCCCCCTACGTATTACCGCGGCTGCTGGCACGTAGTTAGCCGGGGCTTCTTAGTCAGGTACCGTCATTTTTCTTCCCTGCTGATAGAGCTTTACATACCGAAATACTTCTTCGCTCACGCGGCGTCGCTGCATCAGGGTTTCCCCATTGTGCAATATTCCCCACTGCTGCCTCCCGTAGGAGTTTGGGCCGTGTCTCAGTCCCAATGTGGCCGGTCACCCTCTCAGGTCGGCTACTGATCGTCGCCTTGGTAGGCCGTTACCCCACCAACTAACTAATCAGACGCGGGTCCATCTCATACCACCGGAGTTTTTACCCCTGCACCATGCAGTGCTGTGGTCTTATGCGGTATTAGCAGTCATTTCTAACTGTTATCCCCCTGTATGAGGCAGGTTACCCGCGTTACTCACCCGTCCGCCGCTCAGTCAAATAGGAAATCATCCGAAGAATCTTTCCTAAGTGCTTCGCTCGACTTGCATGTGTTAAGCACGCCGCCAGCGTTCATCCTGAGCCAGGATCAAACTCTCGTTAAAAGTGTTTGTATCCAGTTCAGAATCAACATACTAGCTAATTCTTCCCTTTTACTGTTGTTTGGTTTGTTTAAAACCGTTCTTAAAAATCTTCTCTTAAAAGAAATTTTCAAGGGTTATTGTTGTCTATTGTTCAATTATCAAGGTTCTTTTTGTGTTTTTTCAAGCGACAGCTTTTATATTTTATCAAAAGCTTTTCTCTTTGTCAAGAACTTTTTTAACTTTTTCAAAGTTTTTTACTTGCTCTACTCGTTCTCACGAGTCAGCTTAGATATAATACCATTTGTTCTTCTCAATGTCAATACTTTTTTCCAAAAAGTTTTTCATTTTTCTTTTGAACCAGTCTTATATCATCTTTGATATCATTTTGTAACTCTTACATAAAAAACTACTGGCTCGGATATATCAAACGGAGAAAGATTTGAACCCTCGCGCCGGTCACCCGACCTATACCCTTAGCAGGGGGCACCTCTTCAGCCTCTTGAGTATTTCTCCTGACTGAACTCTACTGTATTTCTACAGTATTTATTCAATTAGCACCAACAGTGCGAGGTTTATTATACAAAAGTTCTTCTTTTTGTCAATCCCTTTTTATATTTTTTTTTGTAAAAAGGATCCTCCCCTTATAAATGTCCACTTTACTTTTTTAATATAATTCTTCTCATAAGCAACGACTTGCACCACAATCTCACATACACTTTATACCCCTGCCTTTCTTACAGTCGATATATTTTTCATCTCTGTAAACTCCCTCCAATACTCCTAATACCTGCTCTTTTTTTACGCCATATTCTTTTATATACTGGTTATCACCACAAAGTACATAACTGTCGGCACCGACTTCCAGAATACGGTGAAGAACTAATTTGCCGCCCACTCTCCGGTACAAAATAACATCCCGGCATTTTGCTTCTCCCTGGTACTTTCTCACGACGATAATATCTCTCTGTGGTCTTATGAACGGGAGCATACTTGTCCCCAAAAGGTGCTGTCATTAAATAACCTTTTTCTTCCAAGACTTTTTCTATATTCAGCTTTTCCTGTTCTTTATCCGATTTTTTTGTATTTCCATATTTTCTGCTCTGCCTGCTCCTTATATCCATTTTTATTACATAAGTACTTTTTTATTTCATGATGCCAGGGGCAAAGGTCTAAGCTCACATGAGCTTGCTCATAGGTGGGTGAAAGACCTTAGGGCCCGCCCCGATATGAGCATAAAAAATGGGATGATAATCCCACGATATGCGAATATTGGGTAGGATTGTGGGAGTGCGTAGCACGGAGCAATCCGTAGGCATCAAAGTCGGGGGCTTTTTGACCCCGACATCATTTCATTATAAAGGAAATAAATAAAAAAGCTACAGCAAATTCATCCTGTGACAAATCTGCTGTAGCTCATAATTACCTCTGCATATCTCTGTTTTTTATTCTACCGGATCACTATAATCTAATGAATTGGATTCTGTACCATTATCCGAGAATGGTGCCTTAACATCATTATCTCCGGCATTGCTTGCACAGATAATATCCTCGCCATTTAATATTACAATCTCCATAGATGGCTCACTATATACTCTTTTTTTCATAACTCTTCCTTCCCTTAATCGGTCTTTGTTAATTCGTTCACGTATTTCTTTTCAGTTTCTGATCCGCTGTTCTTAATTTTTTTCTGCAATACTACTTACGCTGTTCTGATCAACATATGCTCCCATCTTGCTATACGTCTTGCCATCTTTTGTATATTTCACCAGAACTCTGGCAAAAATATCTCTATCAAAATTAGCTTTTGCAATATTCGTAAATACAATGTTGGAACGGATATACCCTTGCTTCGTTGCTGTCGGATTTTCTATCTTCTTTGTATTCGCACCCGGTGTTAAGCTCAACCTCAGATCATTGGCAGTAGTTCCATAATACCATGCACAGCTGTCAAAAGTTGTATCTGCGGGCAACTTGAAGTCATATCCAAAACGCATACTTGTCTTCGTATAATCTGTCTCACCATTTGCCGTGATCATTCTGAGAGAACCACCACGCCGCATATCTTCAAATACATATTTGACTTTTGCCGTTCCGTTTTTCTAGAACAGTGTCCTCACTGACCGGAATGACTTTATTATTTCCAGTATTTTCATCGATATTGACTGTTACAGCTTCCGGAGCTGTTACAATACTTGCATTTGTAGCAGGGTTTACTGTAACTGTCTCTGTATATGTATTCTTGTCTAAATGAGTTTCAGGATCCTGCTTAGTTTCTGTATTCCACGTTGTAGCAAGCGTATAGGCAGGTGTCACTGCTGGCGTTGCTGAAAGATCAAAAACTTTTGTTGCATTATTTTCATCTGATAAAGCCGATACTAATGCTGAATAATTACCTTGATTACTTGTCACGCTATTACCTAAATGGGAATATATTTTCAAATCTTTAATATAACCAAATAGTCCTGTGTTACCTATCTGTACATTTGCATCTTTATGTACAATTGCTGCACCTACATTGCTGTTGCCATAAGCAGTATTGGAATTCCATCCATCGCTCTTAGATGTTCCATTAATCCAAAAGCTTTTGTCGCAGTTGTTCCATCATACATTGCAGTTACTGTAATCCATTTATTCAAGTACGTTGCATCAGTAAAATTGCAACCAACTTCCTTCAACGAGCATCCCCTAAACTATCCGGACCTGTAACCCAAAATTTAATTCTATATATCGTATGATTGTTCCATGTTTGTCTTTTATAAGCAATCTTATACTGATCGCCCTTAGCAACAATAACCGAATCAGCATCTGAAGGAAGGTCTTTCAGCTTAATTTGAAATTGAATTAATACTGAATCTTCCTTATTATTTTCTCCCGTAATATCAAGCTTGTCTCCGCTTGTACTCGTAACAGTTACAGGGTGAGATAAATCAAGTTCATTTTTATCTGTTACCACAGCATCGCTCATCGTTGCCGGATTCGCTGATATATCCTGTACACTTTTTATTACTGTACCCGGCTCTGAAGTTGTTGCATCTGCATTTGTTCCACCTGCACTTGTTGGAGCAGTAAGGTTAATATCTATATCTTTTAATTCATAAACCTTAATCTCTCTCGCACATACCAACGCATCTTCGCCTGCCGTACTAGTACCCGCTTGGTTATTATATACAGTCTTTCCCACCAGCTTAAAATGAGTAGCCTCTACAGCAGTATCCAACACGATATCTGATGCTGCAGAAGTAGCTGCTAAAATTCCCTCTTTTGCAATCTGCCAGTCATTTGCTCCTGGTTCTTGATTCGGATTATCCATATTCGCATAATACAGGACATAATCTGCAATATTACTTACATTATTGTCCGTATATCTTCCCATATATGTTACTTGTGCCAGCATAATTTTTTCGACCAAATCCAGAACCAATCAAGGTCTGTTCGAATCGTCGATGGTTTCTTCATATCCGCGATTGACAGGACTATAATTGATAGATGTACCTGCTATTCTTCCGCCACTAGTATTTGTATAACGCGAATGCCACATACCACCAGTAATTTTGTCCGAACTCGTTCCCAGCCTTTCATCCCCGTCAAATGCATACTCTGCCTGACCATCAATATTCTTTGTGTAATTGCTGGCACTATCCCAACTGATCGCCGGATCCATCTCACTGTTACACATCGCATTTGCTCAGCACATTCTGATCCACCTGCACCAGAACTTTCCTTTTTCCGGTTTAGTACTCGTTGCCTCTTCTGTCTGCGTTGACGTTTCCCCCTCAGCTTTCGCTACTCTTGGGAAACTTGCTGTCGTGAGTACCATGGCTGCTGCCATGCACACCACCCCAATCTCTGTAACCTCTTTTTGTTCATTCCTTTCTTTTTCCTCCTTATATGTAAAAAATTTCTGGAAGTTCACATTATACTGTATTGTATTTATGATGCCAGGGTCAAAGGTCTAAGCCCACATGAGCTTGCTCATAGGTGGGTGAAAGACCTTAGGACCCCCCGATATGAGCATAAAAAGTGGGATGATAATCCCACGATATGCGAAGATTGGGTAGGACTGTGGAAGTGCGTAGCACGGAGCAATCCGCAGGCATCAAAGTCGGGGGCTTTGACCCCGACATCTATTTATTCTTCTAAAAAAACCATTTTTCCTGCATCTGTCCGATTAAACTCTGAACATCTGCTGTGACCTTTTCCTCACTGACTTCATAATCTTCAACCATGCTGCGGATAATCTCTTCCTGATCCATGCCTTTCTGCAATCTTATCCAAATTTCTTTGCCGGTATCATTCAGCATAATCATGCCACGAAATTTTTTTGGCGGCTGCCCCTGTAGCAACTACAACGGATCTGCCTGCGACATCCCGCAATACAAATCCCTTTTTTATCTTCATCTTCGTCCCTCCCGCAGCAATCAATTATCTTTTTATTCTGAACTCTTTTTTAATAATATCCTGTCCAATATTCACCATTTTCATCTGGTCCGGTTGGCTCTGTCGGAGTTGTCGGTTCTGATGGCTTTGTCTCCGGCAGATTCACATCATTATCCGGATTACCGGTTCCCGGATTTGTATTTCCACCGGTATTGGAACCATTATTACCATTATTTGAGCCGTTATTACCTGAATTAGAGCCGTTATTTGATCCATTATTTTCCGGCTTTGAACTGCTATTTGATCCATTATTTCCAGTGTTAGAACCGGTATTGGAACTGTTCCCCGGTTTCCATGTACTGTTAGAACCATTGGTTGTAGTATTTCCTGTATTCCCAGAAGATGAAGAACTTTGCTGATGAGCTGCTGCTCTTCTTCCGGGTGGATTTCTTTTGCCTCATTCTTTGTCAGATCCAATGTAGGCAGAGTCTCTTCCTTTTTATCCTCTTCTTTAACGGAATCGTCCTTTTTTGCATCACTCTTCTGATCCGTCTTTTCCTTTTCTCTGTCTTATCCGAATCTTTTGATCCATCCTCTGACTTGTCAGTCGTATCTGTCATAGCAACATCGAAGCCATTTTTTCCTTATCGGCAGTCTTATTCGATACCCGCACAATTCCATATGCAGCCATTCCGATGACGCAGACGAGTACCACGGATAAAGCTATTAACTGCTTTCTTCTTGCACTCATAATCCCTCCTGCTTTTCTCTTTTTTTATTTCCTTTTTATAAGCAACAATCACAACACATTCCGAATGCATTGTGACCAAGTTATTACTATACTATTTTATAGTACTATTTTTTCCTGACATTTTTCAATCCGTTTACCTGTATTTTTTGTCAAATTTTTCTTATTTTTATGTGGCTATTTGTGTTATAGTAAGGTGTGGAGGGCTTTCCTTTATGAAACTTACTTGAAGTGATTGCCAGGGAAAATGATTTTTTTCAAGCTGAACTTTATAAAAACTCTCAGACTGTCATTGAAAGAAAAAAAGAACGTCCTCTACTACGATTGCACCAGTAAAATTTTTTTAAAAAATAAGGAGTATCCTATGAGCAGATCGAGAAGACGAAAAAAATGAATCCCAAAAAGAAAAAAGCAACTGATCATTATATCGGTGATCGCCGTTTGTGTTCTGGCAATAGCCGCATTTGCAGCCATTCGCATTACTTCAGGAACATCCGATAAGAAGACTGAATCCACTTCTAAAGATAAAAAATCTGATAAGAAAAAGAGTGATTCAAAAGATTCCGATAATTCCTTGCCGGATCTTGACCTGACCGACGGAAAGAACGATGATTCCAACAAGGATGGACAGTCTTCAGCCTCCGGCAGCAAATCAGGTAGCAAGAGCAAAGGAAATAACAGTTCTTCCAATAATTCAAGCAACAATTCCGGTAATAGCGGAAATGCATCCAACAGTACTTCCGGCAACAAGGCCGACAATGATACTACAATCCCGGGCATTTCCGATGGTACCGATACGATCCCGGACAATTCTGTTGATGTCGACGATGACGAAGAGAGCTGGACAGGATATTATTAAAATTGGGAGTTAAATGATTCTGATTCTATTTATTCTCCTACATTCGCATCGATCGTTTCCTGGATCTGCTTTTTCTACCAGTGCCGCAATCTCGGTTGTCTTCATCTCTTTGTAATCTTCATATTCCAACGGCTTAAGGAAATGTACCTGTACTGTTACAGGGCGGATCGTATTCCGGTCAAATGGCACGAAAGAATTAATCAGTGCCACCGGAACGATCGGGCATTTTGCCTTTGTTGCAGCTTTAAAACTTCCACCTTTAAATGTACCGATTTTATTTCCATTTTTAGAACGTGTACCTTCCGGGAAAATCAGGTAGTTTCTTCCTTTTTTCAACTTCTTTCGATACATCTATGATCACTTTCATCGCCTGACGCACATCTTCTCTGTCCAGCAGGAATGCCTTAAGACACGAAAAAGACCTGCTTTAAAATGGAATATTTCCCACTTCTTTTTTAGCCACGACTGAAAATGGCCGTGGACACGCTTCTATCATCGCCAACACATCATACAGACCCTGATGGTTTGGGAAAAACATAAAAACCATTCTCTGCCGGTATATTTTCACTTCCATGCACATCTATTTTTTACATTTCCGCCTTTATTTGCATGCAGATCTACCCACCGGATAAATGAATATTGTTCTTCTTCTGTATATTTATCTGTATGAGACGCCCGATAGCACAGCTTACACCATGCCCATGGAACAAACCAGAGATTTCTGAATACCATCAAAAGGATTCTCTTCATGAATCTTATTCCTCCACTTTTCTGTATTCTTTGATCGCAGTTTCATACAGATTATTTCCCTCACTGTCGATCACAACGATCGCCGGAAAGTTTTCTACTGTGAGCTTTCTGATTGCCTCTGTTCCAAGATCGTCATAAGCGACCACCTCTGCGGAAGTAATACATTTGGAAAGAAGAGCTCCTGCTCCTCCTACCGCCGCAAAATATACTGAACCATTTCTCACGATCGCATCGATAACAGCCTGGCTTCTTTTGCCTTTTCCAACCATTGCTCCCAGTCCAAGATCCAGCAGCTGCGGTGCGTATTTATCCATTCTGCTTGCTGTTGTCGGACCTGCTGATCCGATTGGTCTGCCTTCTCTTGCCGGTGAAGGCCCCATATAATAGATCGCTTGATCCTTCCAGTCAACCGGCAGTTCTCCACCCTTCTGAAGAATCTCATACATTCTTTTATGTGCCGCATCTCTCGCGGTATACATCGTCCCTGTTATATATACATAGTCTCCTGCATGTAATGATCTTGCAGTTTCTTTTTTGATTGATCGGTGCTGTAATATGCCTGTCCATAAAATCTTCCTCTTTTTCATCACTCTGTCCACGATGAAAGCTCGTGGAATTATATTGTTCTTATTGCATGACGATTGACATGGCAGCATATATTTACCGCAACAGGAAGTCCTGCAATATGAGTCGGATAAGTATTGATATTCACTGCCATTGCTGTCGTTGTGCCGCCAAGACCTCCCGGTCCGATTCCAAGACCGTTGATCTTTTCAAGCAGCTCTTCCTCCAGATCTTTCACATAAGGTATCTCTGAATGGCTTCCGACTTCTCTTGTAAGTGCTTCTTTTGCCATCAGTGCGCATTTTTCAAATGTACCGCCAATTCCCACGCCGACAACCATCGGAGGACAGGCATTCGGACCTGCATCCTGAACAGCTGTCAGAATTGCATTCTTCACACCTTCAATCCCATCGGCAGGCTTCAGCATAAAGACACGGCTCATATTTTCACTGCCGAACCCTTTCGGTGCAACCTTGATCTTCACCCGGTCACCTTCCACGATCCTGATATGAAGAACCGCAGGAGTATTATCTTTTGTGTTTTTTCGCGGATCAATGGATCCCCTACAACGGATTTACGGAGATATCCTTCCACATATCCCTGCCGTACACCTTCATTTACTGCTTCTTCCAGGCTGCCGCCTTCAAAATGTACCTCCTGTCCGATCTCCAGAAAATACAACTGCCATTCCTGTATCCTGACAGATCGGGATCATATCCTGTGCGGCTATCTCAAGATTTTCCTGAAGCTGTCCAAGGATCTGCTTTCCAAGCGGTGACTTTTCGTTCTGCTGTGCCTGCTTCATTGCTTCTGCCATATCCGGTGACAGAAAATGATTTGCTTCAATGCACATTTCTTTGATCTTTTCTGTAATTTCTGATAACTGTACTGTCCGAATCATATTGTCTCCTTTTTACGAAACAGGTACGCCCGGAAGCGTACCTGCATCATTTAATTCAATCTCAATCTTTCTGTTCGTGCGATGATACTGATGGTATCTGACCCCTGCTGCATCCATCATTCTTTTTTGATGCCATAACCGCCGGAGTATGTGCGTACTTATCACAGTCATAGATCACCTCTTTGATCCCTGACTGTATGATAGCTTTTGCACATTCGTTGCACGGGAAAAAGACACGTAAAGTTTCGCTCCCGCAAGACTGCCGCCACTGTAGTTCAAAATTGCATTCAGCTCGCTGTGCGTCGTATAAACATACTTTGTATCCAGCGGATCTTCTCCTTCTCTCGCCCATGGGAACTCGTCATCTGAACAGCCGATCGGCAGTCCGTTGTATCCCATGGACAGTATCTTATTGTCCTGACTCACGATACAGGCCCCCACCTGCGTATTCGGATCTTTTGAACGCATTCCCGAAAGCATCGCAACACCCATAAAATATTCATCCCATGATAAATAATCTGTTCTCTTATCAGACATCTGCATCAGCTCCTTCGTCTGTCCTCTTATTTTGTACCGAAGATACGGTCTCCCGCATCACCGAGTCCCGGTACGATATAACCATGATCGTTCAGTTTCTCATCCAGAGAACCGATATAGAGATCTACATCAGGATGCTCTTTTTTCATACGCTCAACACCTTCCGGTGCTGCGATAATGCATACAAAACGGATATGCTTTACGCCTTTATCTTTCAGCATCTGAATCGCTGCCACACTGGAACCGCCTGTTGCAAGCATCGGATCTACTACGAAAACTTCCCTCTCTTCACAGTCTGCCGGTAATTTGCAGTAATACTCTACCGGTTCAAGTGTCTCCGGATCACGATAAAGTCCGATATGACCTACCTTTGCTGCCGGAATCAGTGTCAGGAATCCGTCAACCATTCCAAGTCCTGCACGAAGGATCGGCACGATCGCCAGTTTCTTTCCTGCAAGAGACTTTCCTGTCATCTCACAGATCGGGGTCTTGATCTGAACATCTTCAAGTTTCAGATCTCTGGTTGCCTCATAACACATCAACTGTGCAATCTCTCCGATCATCTCGCGAAATTCTTTCGTTCCAACTTCCTCGCTGCGGATATAACTGATTTTGTGCGCGATCAACGGGTGATCCATTACATGTACTTTTGCCATTATTCTTCTCCT
>VOFC01003239.1_pt1 | contig 13103 bp, 17 predicted proteins | sample 5384161 | NCBI WGS metagenome assembly VOFC01 (sample SAMN12384722, study PRJNA508395) | human gut metagenome | isolation source: healthy gut B | host: Homo sapiens | reverse complement strand
TCAAGCCAACGAAAGGAAGCGATCTTATAGGTATTCTCATCTATGGAGCAGTATTCAAATTTGTAGATATCGTTCTCGCCCTGCAGATTCTTTCGGATATTTTCCGGTGAGAACACTGCGTCCACCGCCGCCAATGGCTCCAACGTCTTATACCTTACAGCCACCTGCTCCACAAAACCATGGTAGGTTCCCGTCGGCGCGTATATCATTTCACCTTGCAGATTATAGAACCGATACCGGTCATTCTCCAGATCGCAGACGACAAAGCGGTCCAGCAGACGCACCATACTCTTGATCAAAAGATCCATCGATGCGTTATCTGAGGCCATCTGCATCCGCCGTGCCGTCTCTGCTTTGGACTCTGTGATGTCTCAAAGGTGTTCTTTTCCAGATTTACATAGTATTCGCAGAGGTTTGCGCTGGTAAATGCACGATGAAATGCCGCTGCCCGCTGCGCCTGCATCCGGCTTCTTTTTCCGCGTCAATATTGCTGATGATTCCGGCAATTCGATTGGCCGAGCCATCCAGACGGCGTATCACCTCCGCCGATGCCCGGAACCAGTGGTATTGGCCATCCTGTATTTTCAGTCGGTACTCAACATTATACTTTGTAGTATTGGTTTTGTCCGCAATCGTTTCCAAAAGCAGCTGCATTACCCGGTCATAGTCCTCCGGGTGCAGAAGGTTCGACCACGAATCCAGTTTGTTCGGAAAATCCAGAATGTCACGATATCCAAGGATCTGCCGGAACGCATGGCTCCAGTTTCATTGACGATTTCACCGTTTTCATTGCACTCAAAGTACCACAGCGCAGAATGAATGGATTCATTGACTAACGCAAGATTTTCATACGCCCAGTTCATCTGTACCGACAGGACCCAGATCGGTGTTCCATCCGTATCGACTGCATCTTTTTTGTAGAGACGCACATAGACGGGAGACCCATCTGCTGTAAGGATCCGGCCTTCTCCCTCGCCTTGGAGCTGACGAAAGTGTGTATTGTCGAGGAATGCGGCATCTTTCTTATAGAAAAAGATTCTTCAGTGAACCCTTTGTCTGCTCCATCAGGGATTCATAGCTGTGGTTCAGATTATGCAGCAACAGATCACTGACCGACAGGATCGACAATTCGGCATCATAGTACCCGGTAATGGTTCCGACACCGCCATTATGATAGATCGTCTCCTGCATGGCCTGAAATGCATCTTTTCCCAGCCTTACCGTATCGGAAGTGTAGATTTCATCTGTAAGTCTTCTATCGAATTTCATTTTCATCCTCGTAGGGTTTTGATTCTGCCGCGCACTTCAATTCTGGTATGTCTTTTATGGTCAACTGGCATACCGATTTGTGATCAATCTTGTACAGTATAGCTAGTATAGTATACTTGCGCAGTGTTTCGATTTCAAGCGCTAATTGGCATTGGCTGTGTAAAAAAGAGAGGCCAATCTGCGTAAAAATTTGCGCAAGTTGATCCCTGTACTTTTCTACGATCCGGCTATCCGTATAGACAGCCGCCCCTGCGATGCGGTATACTCGAACCAGAGCAACATTTTCAGGAGGGAAAATCATGGCAGAAGAAACCAACAAGGTCGTCATTGTTACCGGAGGAAGCTCCGGCATCGGACGGTGCACGGCATCTGCGCTGAAAGAGAACGGCTGCATCGTCTATGAGTTCAGCCGCAGAAGTATCCCTATGGAGGGTGTCACCCATCTGTCTGTCGATGTGACCGATGAAGATGCGGTCAACGCCGCTGTGCAGCAGGTCATCCAAAAAGAGACCAAAATTGATGCAGTGATCAACTGTGCAGGCTTTGGCATTTCCGGTGCGGTAGAGTTTACGTCCATGGAGCAAGCCAAAGCACAGTTTGACGTGAACTTTTTCGGGACAGTCACTGTAAATAAAGCGGTTCTCCCCTTCCTACGCCATCAAGGGAAGGGGCATATTGTGAACATCAGCTCTGTTGCTGCCGTAGCGCACATTCCGTTCCAGACCTTCTACTCGGCAAGCAAGGCCGCCGTTTCTTCTTACTCTTACGCTCTGGCAAATGAAGTTAAACCCTATGGCATCCATGTTACCGTCGTAGAATTGGGTGACATCTGCACCGGATTTACAAAGGCACGTCAGAAAAGCATTCTCGGCGATGATGAATACGGTGGGCGTATCTCCCGGAGCGTCAGTCAGATGGAGCATGACGAGCAAAACGGCATGGACCCGGAATGCATTGGACGGTACATCGCCGGTATTGTGGAGAAAAAGAACCCGGCAATCGTTTATGTTGCCGGCGCACAGTATAAATTCCTGAGCCTTTTGTGCAAGCTCCTGCCTGCCGCAGCACGCGGAAAGATCGTAGGAAAAATATACGGGTAACCTAATTGACAACCATCGACGAACGCACTTTTCCTCCACGCCCCCACTCCGTGGAACAGCAAACAAGCCAGACCCGCCGGTCTGGCTTGTTTGCAATATCAAAATAAATGTTTCCGCTGAATATACCCAAGGTGCAGCGGAGGACCTTCTGAATCAAAAACTCTCACTCAGCTCACATATCTATCGGTCGCGCTGATGATGTTGGCATTGCCTTCCAGACTTTCATACACGTTCACGACGGCATAGTGCATCTCAGCACCCGGATAAACCGTGGTTGCTTCGCACAGGATGCGGTAGTTCGTGCCTGCCACGGTCTGGGTGCTCAACAGAGCCACCGGCACATAGTCCACGCCCACAAAGCCCTCGGTGGCCTTGTTGAACGCCGCCGTGGCTTCCTCCGTCATGGCGGGGGACTCCGCTTCCTGGCAGGTGCCCACAGCGCCTTCTTCATAGTCCAGATTTGTCAGGCACAGTGGATCGCCGATGTCCAGAATTTCTGCTTTGCTCAGCCAGCTGTGCTGCAGCGTGACCACAACATACTCTTCCTGTGCGCCCGGCACGACAACAGTCGCCTTGCACAGAATGCGGTACTGGGTGCCGAAGCCGGTGGTGCGGCTTGCCAGCAGGGCTACAGGCGTATAGGAAACGCCCGCCAGACCATCAAAGGCCTTATCGAACACTTTGCGGACTTTCTCGGTCAGTGCCGGGTCGGAAGCACGCTTCCAACTGCTGGAAATACAGTTTTCCTCAGCCACAGCAGAAACCGGTTCCACCGTCTCTGCCGAAAGTGCGTATGCCTGTACTGCACCGCCTGCCAGCAGGGAAAAAGAGCCATCACAGCCGTCATGCAAACAGAAACCGTCTTTTTCACAGTATTGTCTCCTCTTCTTATTGTGTGTCGCTGCGGAGCCGAGAGAGCGGTTCCTTTTTTCTGCTTCAGAGGGTGTCATGTGAGGGTTGACCGTATGTACCACTCTTTACGCCGACATCCCGAACCCATGGGACCGTCTGCGTTGGTGCCGCTATGGTCTTGACCTGCTGCAAAAAGAGGTTGCTGCCATGGTGGGCATAGAGGAATGGCTCTATCAGGATCTGGAAAGCAGCATATTTCACCGCAGTTTTACACCGGAACTTGCGGACAAGCTCGCCGCCCTTTACAGCATCCCGGTGGAGGATATTCTGGACGACTACACCCTGTTTCTGCACCGGGGCGGAGGAGTCTTCCTCCGCAGATACCGGGATGCAAAGGGCTGGAACCGTCAGCAACTTGCCGACCACGCAAAGGTCAGCCGGACAAGCATCCGCTGCTGGGAAAACGGACAAAAGACCATCAGTCAGAAGTGCTTTTTGCCATCTGGTGGAAAACCTTGGTTCCGATTTTCCATCTATGCTTCGCATGTGAGGTATGGTAATTTTTCTCCGGTCAAACGAAAAAAAAAGCTCGTCTGCAAGCCACGATATGTGGCAGCGCAGACGGGCTTTCGTTATGGAATCATTCTGTTTCAATTATTCTGATATTCGCTCTGACTTACATGGCGTTCCGTAAAACACGCAGTCGTTCTTCAAACGTTGCTTTCCATGCCGGATGCTCGGAGAATACGGTGTGCTCCACCTGACGGACTTGGTTCAGTCCGATGTTCCGCACCGCTTCCACTGCAGCATCTTTTTGGCTCAGATGGCGTTTTCCCACGGTCAGACAGTTTGCGCCTTCTGGCGTGTCGTACTGCTGAAACGCCCGGTTGAAGTCCATCAGGTCATGCAGACGGATGGGCTGATTGGTTTCGTTGTCTACCAGCAGACCCCAATTTTCCCAATGACGGTCAGTATTGCCCACCAGATAATCCAGAATGTTCATCATATAGTAGCTGGGAGCATCCAGCTCTAAGATCTTATCCAGCGTGTTCCAATCATGGTTCGTGCAGTAGACGTCATAGGCTGCATAGGTCACAAGACTGTATCGCTGAGATGTCATGATTTTGCTGATAGAAACCGGCTCATTTTCAAACATTCCCTGCTCATACAGTACCTGATGGCAGTCAAAGCACCGGCAGATTTTGCTTGCCAGCACTTCACGTTCCACCGCATCCCTGCCGCCATCCTTGTAAAGATAGAATCCATCCTCTTTTCGCACCCACGCCTTGGGGTACAAGCCGCCCGTAGACAGGTCATTTGCCAGAAGATGGGCGTTTGTCACCGTCATTTGGTGCCCCCGCAGCGCAATATCCACAAGCGCATTGCTTAAGGAGTGTGCAAAAAGGTTGATATCCTCGAATCGAATCTTCTCGTTTTCTTCTTTCACCCAGAACACGTCCAGCAAAGACAGACAATGGTAGGATAATGCAATCTGTGCTCGTTCCCTGTCCGTAACACTCTGAGATGCACCGATACTGTTCAGGATTTCCTTGGCGTAGGTGCGATCCAATGTCAACATCCGGGAGGCGCACCAATAGTAAAAGTTCGTTACATTATTGATGCGCTCGTCAAAATCATCCGATTCCACCAGAACCAGATCATAGGGCATGAAATCCTCGAGGCAGACCCTGCATTTCCCTGTCGTGCTGAGTTGTGCCACACAGCTTTCCCGGTGCATGATCTCGTAAAACATGGTTTTCATCCCTCCCTGCGTTCTGTGTCTTGCTCTGTATTTATATTACCTTCTTTTTTCACGGAACACAAGAGCTTTTACTTTTCAAAAAGCTTTTTCTGCTGTTCCATCAGGACGGTTTCGATACGCTCCTTCAGCAAAAAGCGGAACCGTTTTGCGTGTTACGCAATGTCACAGAATACCATATTGGCCGCCAACAATCAACCGTTTTGTTGTGTCGGCAGCATTTCAAAACACTTATGTAACACAAAAAGCCCCACGCTCAACACTGCCTCTAATCCGACTATCTCTGGTCGGAGCAGAAAAGCATAGGTTGAGCGTGGGGCTTTGTTTATCGGCTCGGCTGCCAGCCGGGCTTTTGGTGTTCCTTGGGTTTGTAAGTTCCTTTGGTAGTATCGATCACCGCCTGCAGCAATTCGAGCTTCTGCCATGTGGGGCAGTTCAGACGGTCGATTTTTTCGATCACATAGTTGGCGTGGGCGGTTGCGACCCGTTTTCCGAGTTCGTCCCATCCCTCTTTCGTTTTGGGGTAATGTACCACCACTTCAATGGGGGCACTCTTTCGCATGGCTCACTCACCTCCGGTCACATCGCTATCACCTCATTTTTACGGGTTACTGGTTGTCCGCTATTCGCTGCGGTTTCCGCTCAGAACGTTCAGAGCCAGACTGACCAGCAAAGCCATATCAATGCGGAGCATTTCAGCCTTGCTGGCATAGCCCATAAAGCGTTCGATGCGGGATTTATCGATCGTGAAGATCTGCTCCAGAAGAATCATGGACGGTTCTTCAAAGGCCGGGTTAGAATCCACCAGCACATGGGTGGGCTGGTTTTTTCTTCTTTTCCGTCCGGGTGGTAACAGTTGCAACGATCAATGTAGGCGAATGACGGTTTCCAATGTTGTTCTGCAGAACCACCACAGGGCGTTTCCCGCCCTGTTCCGAGCCGATATGCGGCTCCATGTCTGCATAGTAGTCAAACCCATATCGTGTCTGGCAATACGTGCAGACATCCTTGACGAGCTGCCTGGGGTCGGCTCTGCGGAGATGGACGCCCTTTGCGTCCAAAAATGCCCCTCGGCAGACGGCGCACAAAGTTGTCAGGGTGGATTCATCCACCTTTTTTGTGGTCTTGCGGTTCATTTGCGTACTCCTTTTCGGTGATATATAAAAACGCCGTCCGTGGTTACCCTCGAACGGCGTTTGGAAAAGGTTTTGTATGGTTTCTCTTAATTTGCCCCCGGCACCCCTGAGAAAGGGAAACATTCAGGCGTTGGATTTGCAACTCCATTGGCCTCTCGGCCACCCCGTCTTCTTTATGACCGGGCCGCGAATTACGGAAGTATCATTATCTGGAAGTACCTGAAGCTGCATATTCAATTTTCAAGGTCCGCCCGGCTGCGGCTCCCGCTCCCTTTCGGAGGTGGGCCGCTGCCGTGACAATAGTGTATCGTACTTTCGAGCAAAAGTTTATGGACTCGTAGTCCAAGTCACCCACCCTCTTAGTCCATATATTGTATACAACAGTCCCAAAAAGCAAAAAAATCCCGCCTGAAAAGCAAAACCTTCGCTTTGCCCTCAGACGGGATGTCTTTCTATGCGACTTCTATAAATTCAAAAACCATTGTCCAGCATTTCCGCGCTCAGGCTGCCCGCATCCGGGGTGCCTGTCATGATGCCGCACGCTCCGTGCGCTACCATTTCGCGGGCGCGCTGCCCGGCTTTTCCTGCCAGCTACGGTCCGCTGAGAAAGACAACGCCTTTTCCCGGCTGGGGAAAGCATCCGGCTGCACACAGTCCGCAAAATGCGGCGGCACCAGCAGCAGCCATGGCCCGCCCAGCTGGATCTGCTGTAGCTGACGAAGGAAATGCGCATCGCCGGAAAATTGCATGGGTTTTACCGCAATTTGATTGCAACCGCCTTGAAATTATCTTACAATCATAAATACTTTCTTTTCACAAGAGAATCGAGGAACAAAAAAATGACATATAAAGATATCAAACACAACGAACTGCTGAAAAAGGGCAACCAGAATCTGGGCCTGCTGGGCTATACCGACCACTCGCAGGCTCATTGCGTCCGGGTAGCAGAAACCGCTGCGCAGATCCTGAAAAAATTCGGTTATTCGGAACATGACATCGAGCTAGCCCGGATCGCAGGCTATATGCACGACATCGGAAATGCCATCAACCGGAACCGCCACGCCGAATACGGTGGGCTGCTGGCCAACGAGATTCTCAAACAATATGACCTAAGCATTCCGGACCGCATCACCATCGTGTCTGCCATTTCCAATCACGATGAATCTACCGGCGGAGCTGTGGACCCCATCTCGGCAGCCCTCATCATCGGTGATAAGACCGATGTGCGCCGCAGCCGCGTGCGGGAAAAACCGAAGGCAACCTTTGATATCCATGACCGGGTCAATTACGCGGTGACAGACCAAACTCTGAAAATCAACACCGAGAAAAAGGTCATCTCGCTGAATCTGCAGATCGACACCGACATTTGCAGCATGTACGAATATTTTGAGATTTTCCTGCAGCGGATGCTGATGTGCCGCGGGGCTGCCGATATGCTGGGAGCAACCTTCAAGTTAACGGCCAATGGGGCCAAAGTTCTTTAATGTTTAGCCATCTCCTTAAAGAACAGGAACCAGCCTTTACAATAAAAAACAAAAGTCCCGCCTGAAAGTAAAGCTTTCACTTTCAGGCAGGATGTCTTTCAATATGACTGCTATGGCGGCATGCGTGACCATGAACTCTGCACGATGTCAAGTCCTAGACAACTTTTTGCAAATACAGATCTTCAATGATGGTGGTTTCATCGTATGCAGCAACTGTGCAGGCGATCCCTGTTCTGCTACTACTCCATCTTTGAGCACCACAATCTTACCTGCACTGGAAACAGTGCGCATCCGGTGGGCGATGATGAGGACGGTTTTATTTTTTATCAGCCGGGATATTCAAGACTCCTTTTTTATTGAGTGTGACTTCTCTCATAAACCGCAGCCGCGATGCACCAGACCATAATGGCACTGTTCGTGCTGCTCTGGCTCATCACGGACATCCATGTAGCCACCGGCACCTGCATCGCTTGGGCAATATCCGGGACGCCTGCCAGCAGAATGTTCCATATGACCGGGTGAAAAGCCAGCATCCACCGGGAATACCGTGTCTTGCCCGCAAGCAGCATCACGAAATGGATGCCGAAAGCCAGTATCATCGGAACGTACATCGGCGCAATGGCGGGGAGCATGCCGTCCTGATAGACCGTGACCGCCGCGATAGCCGCTTCCTCTCCGATGCGCGGGCCCAGATAGGTGGTGAACCACGCCATGGTTGCCACCCAGGTATGGATAGTCAGCGCCACTGCAACGGTGAAAATTCCGCACAGATACTGAATGATCTTTGTTTTTCTGTACTTTGTATCAATGTCCGCATTCAGCGCTTTTACTACGAAGTAATAGAGAAAGCCGCCGACCGCTCCCAGCCCAACGGTAAGCACAGGCTTCCACAGCCCGTAGGAGCCGGACAGATAATAGGCTCTGTTGAAAAGACCGGTGTCCGTTTCCTGAAGTGGAATGCAGCCCAGCAACCAGTCCCCGGCAGCCATAAATCCGCATCCGACTGCGCCAAGAATGCACCAGCGAATCAGCTTTTTCGGTTTCTCCGTCTTTATCTTTTTTGCCTCCGATTGCAGTTCATGATTCTGCTTTTCATTTGGGCAATTTCCAACTTCTTAGAAAATCAAATGGACAATACCGCCGACAATTGCCGCTCCCGCAACCCAGATCAGCGCCAGTATGCTTCGCTTTTTCAGCACCTGCCTCCAGGTCTGCACGAACGGCGCATCTTCAAGCCCTGGCAGCACCCAAAACTGGCTGTGCCCGACCCATAGCTTGTCGATTACAACGCCGTCATAGATATTCATAACCTCAAGAAACAGCAGCGCCTGCCAATAGGCCTCACCAAAGGAGGAAGCCCTGTTCCACATACCGATGATCAGCACAAGAGCAGCAAGCATCACGATAAAGAACGGTATCATAAAGCATTTTCGTTTCCGGTTCATCGTATTGCGGTCGATCAGTCCCAGTTCGATGGCGCGATCCTGCACCTCCTTGGGATAAAAGTACAGTCCATTGACCGCCCCGCCGATCACAGCGATTTTTACCATTGCGGTAAACAGCAGGCAATAAATCAACAATTGCAGTATGATCATTGTTTTTCCCTTCTCAGTCTGCGTGCGAATCGGGCATATGCTCCCATTTCCTTCGTCTTCCATCGTCGCTGTCATGCAAAAATCGCAGCGGCACAGCGTCATGGGCAGCCGTGCATTCTGTGTCATCGCTGTCGCAAAAGCAGGTGTCGTGATAGGGACACTTCATCATATCCACACGCCAGACGCCGTTACCGGTCTGCAGCTCTTTTGGGGCAAAGCCCGCCGCCGGGCCAAAAATGCTCCGGGTGGATTTGACAAAAACGCCGGGAACAAGGCGGTAAAGCCCCGGTATGTGCAGCAGGGCGGCAAGCTGTTTGTGGCTCGTTCTCGCCAAGTGCTCCACATAGCCGTGAACGGTTTGCAGTGCCTCCTCTTTCGACATGACCCGCTGCAAGGTCTCGTAGGCCGAAATGCCCGGCAAGATCTGCCGCTTGAGGTGGTACTGCTTTTCCTTGCTTGCACCCGCGTTTTCAGCCAGCAGCGCACTCAGGCGCATATCGAAAGCGGCGTTCAGCTGCTTTGCCTGCGCGGGAAAGCGCAGTGCCACAGTCTCCCGGAAATCACGGGAAAGATAGGTTTCCTTCCTCTTCATCGTCCGTTACCCTTTCTTTTTGTACCCGCAGTCGCAGTAGGATCCGCCGGAAGCAAGGGTATACTGCCGCACAAAATTTGTCACACCGCCTGCTTCGCTCATGGTGTAGTCCAGATGGCACAAAGCAGGGGTCAGGTCATACAGCCCCAGCTCCTTCATCAGCACACAGATGCCGCATTTGGTAAAGCGTCCCTCGTAGCCGCTGCCATCCGGGTATTCGTAAAACTCCATGTTCCACGAGTAGGGGTTGCGGTCGGCGGCTTTCAGGGCGGCAGTGGCTTTCATGGCGGCAATATCCTTTGCGGTGAACTTGCTTTTTCCGCTTTTGCGGCAGAACCACTGCATGGGCGCTGTCATCATGGATCTTGCGTAGTAATCCGTCAGGCTGTCCACCTCCGGGCGCTGCGGCATGGAGAGAATGAACGCCCCGATCATCGCGCAGTTGACAAGATTCATTTTGAAGCGGTCAGCTTTTTCAAACTCCGGCAGCCTGCGGATGATCTGCCGGTATTGCGGCTTTGCCTTTTTCGTGATGGCTCTTGCGGTGGCTGCATCATAGCCCAGCACAGCGGTCAGTTGTTTTTGAAAGGAGCCTGAAAACAGCACCCACATTCCCATAGGCATCCCGGCGTATTTCATTGCAGATACCTCCCGGCTTCCGTTTCCAGTGCCTGCCACACCGGGTAGGCTGCGCCATGCTCATCGAAAAACTTTTTGAGATCCCGGTTTAGTGCGCTCATTTCGTCGATGGCGTTCATAGCATGGTCGGAGGCGCAGAGCTTGCCCAGCGAAGTGGCACACATCAGCTTGAAAAAGCGCAGGCAGGTCTTGCGGTATTTCTCCCCTTCAAAGTCTGCATCCTCCTTGGGCAGAATGGTGTGCCCGGCATCTCGGATGGCGCGGTATCCCTCGATGTTGGCATCCAGCAGACGGTTCAGGTACGCGGTATCGCCCCGGAGCTTTTTCAGGTCGCCGTCTGTCTTATAGCAGGCGAAGGCCGCAGGCATCACAAACGCGGCATGGCAGAGCAGATAGTCCTCCATGTTCGGCTCGTAAACGACCTTATATTTTGTGCCGTGGAAGATGCGCCCGATCAACTGTTTATTGGACGTTGCACCCGTCAGCTGCCCGATGGTGATCTTCTTCAGGTCGATGGAGACCACCCGGTCAGCCTCCCGATGCCCGGCAGAAAGCGCAAAGGCAAACAGGACGTTCTTTTCCGGCAGTGCCGCCGCCAGCGCCCTCGCCTGCACATTGTTCCCCACAAAAACGATGTTCTTCGTCCGATTCGCCCGCAGCGTGTCCAGAGCGGAATCCAGCTGTGTATAGCGCAGGACCACAAAGATCACATCGTACATTGCATCCGGTGCAAGTTCAGTCACCACCGGAATGCGGCTGACCGAGGTGCGGAGCGAAAATTTGTCCTTGATCCGCAGGCCGTTCCGCTTGATCTCCGCTGCCCAGTTTCCCCGCGCAAGCAGGGTGACATCCTTTCCGGCGCGCAGCAGATTTCTTGCCAGATTGCAGCCCAGAACGCCCGCACCATATACCAGAATTTTCATTGCTTGCCTCCAAATCTGATCTTCACGATCTGCATTTTCATCCCGTTGTCCCCGACCCTTGCAAGAAACCGGAAAAAGCCGCTGACAGAAGGGTCTTTCAAATCGTTGTAACCCATCATATAGCCCCTGCTGGATACTTGCAAACGGCTGTCCCATGGGGAAAGCTCGCTTTTCGCATCCGAAATCGCGAAATATGCTCCCACATCCTTGATTTTCGCCGTCCTGAGCCACGTTTTGGCGATCATCTTCACCGCCGTACGGTTGGCAGCATCAAAGACCAGCACTCCGCCGGGGAAAGCGTCCGCCATTCCCTGCACCAGTTCCCGAACCTGCTCCGTCAGGAAGTAATAGAACACTCCGGAGGCAAAGAACATGTCAAACCATGCGGGGTCTTTCAGGTCGCAGGGGATGTTTTGCTCCCGCTCCCCGGCGGGCAGCAGCAGCTGACGCAAGGCAATCACATCCGGGAAGTCCAGATTGTATAACTTGCATCTGCCGTTGTCACAGACTCTGCCGGTGTTATCCAGCCCGCAGCCCAGATTGACTACCGCCGCACAGGGGTGGTTTTTCAGGTACGCCTGCACCTCAAAGGCAAGGTCATTCTGCCGCATGGCGACCTCCAGCGCACCGAACCGCTGCATCATGCTGCGGGAATTTTTCTCTGCCTGCGACGCCCACTGCACCGGGTGACAGGCCAGCAATTCCTCGTGCTGTTTCTGATAATGCCTTTTCATTCTATAAAACCGCTTTCAGCGGTCCTTTTCTGCAGACGATACGCCCTGCCGTTTCCTGTGCCATGGATGGCATCCCAAAGAGATCATTTTACAGCTCTGCCCGTCACCCCAGTACATCCAGACAGGTAATATCTGATTTTTGGCAGCGTCTTGTAAAGCGGCATGGTCAGAAACATACCCGATGCCCACCGGCACCTCCAGCAGCTTGCCGGAAAAATGCTCCGATGGATGCCGGACAGCGCCGCCCCAGAATTTTTTCCAGACGTCCTCCGGGATATGGGCACCGAATAGTTAAGCTAACTTTCTGCTCTATAAAAAGCACCGCCCGACTTCTCAGCGGTCCTTCTTTCCGCCAAAATAATACGCCCTGCTGTTGTCTCTGTCAAGATGTTTAGGCGTTTTCGGAGATTCCGAAAGAGATTTCGTTATCGAAGTCTCCCTTATTGGAGCTTCCTCTGCCGCATGAAAGATGCAAATCGTTTCCTGCATCGAAAAAATTCACCTCTGCAAACTTGTCTGGTTTCTGCTTGACAATGCCCTGTGGGAGTGCTATTTTTAATTTCACAAATTTGTTTCGCCTAACCATCTGAGGGGGTACTTCCCCTGCTTTTTTTGCGCCGATTGTTAGGATAAAGCTAACTGTTTTTTCAAAACTGAGATAGAGGTGTGTTACCATGAGATTGAAAAAAGTATTTGCAGGTACACTTGCTACCGCTATGTTGGTGTGTGCCGTGGCAGTTCCGGCCTTCGCTGCGGAAGGCGTGGAGCAGGAGAACTGCCTGCCCTCCAGCTATGTCCAGATGAACATCCCCTACGCCGACTTCTACAAGGCTGCCGGTGTGGACACCGCATCTGAGATCGATGCGGTTTCCAGCGCCACCAAAAACAAGACCCGTGCAGGCAACCTTGCCGCCGGTTCCTACCACGTCAACACCGATGGCACCGACATCACCGGCGTTTCTTGCCCGGTCAAGGTGCTGACCCCGTGGGCACTGAAGAACGCAAAGCAGGTCACCGATG
>VOFC01004513.1_pt1 | contig 13104 bp, 18 predicted proteins | sample 5384161 | NCBI WGS metagenome assembly VOFC01 (sample SAMN12384722, study PRJNA508395) | human gut metagenome | isolation source: healthy gut B | host: Homo sapiens | reverse complement strand
AAGCCTGCGCTGGGTGGCAGAGACCGTCAATAGCCACGCCCATCTGCGCATCCTTCTGCCACAGAACAGGTGCTTGCCGGAACCTTTCGCAGCCCTTTTCCGCGTCAGCCGGAACCAAGGTGTGGTAACAACTCAACTGCGCTGCTCGTCCTCGGCCAGTGCGCTGATCCGCTTGCCCATGGCCTTGACCAGCGGAACGACGAGCGCATTCCCCATGGTGAAATAGCGCAGTCGTTCCGGCATCCCGGCTGTCCAATCATCTGGGAAGCCGTTGAGCCGTTCGCATTCGATGGGCGTTAGCGTACGCAGCCGTTGGGTCCGTGGGTCTGCGACTACATGGGTGCTGCGGGGAAACGGAGCCTTCGCTGGTGAGCATCGTGCGGGCAGGAAAGTCGGAACGATCGGGAAACGCCATGGAGCCTTCCGAAAAGAAATAAGTAGAACCGTTCCTACGGTGGCGGGTCTCCTGCTTTGCGCCCTTGAGATACCGCCAGTGGTCGATGTCGGCGGCGGAAAGGAAATATCGCTCTGCAAGTGGGGCGGTCTCCAGCACGGAGCAGAGCGGCTTATATGGGAATTGAAGGGGATGCTCTCGACGGAATAAAAGCGTCCGTTGACCATGAGCCCGAGGCGTAGAAGTGGCAGGATTGTGCGGCAGACGATCCTTCAAATCGAGATAACGAAACTCATCGAGCCATCCCTCGCTGTATTTCCGTTCAAAACCATACAAAGGGAAAGATGGGGGCAAAGAAGCCGTCCTGCAGGAGCAACTGGTGGGCACCTTTCAGACCCTCCACACAGATGAGGTCCGCCGCTTTTCGGAACAGGGCGGTGTCGTTTCGGAAGGCAAAGAGAAAGGTGCGCCGCCTGCGCTGTGCTTCGCCATAGTCGGCGGCATTTATCACCCGCCATTCGACGGCATAGCCTGCTTCATAGAAGCACCGTAGGATGATGGAAAAGTCACGCCCTTTTTGCCATGCTGGAGACTTGATGAGCCGGTCTACGTTTTCCAAAAGGACATAGCGGGGCCTGTGTGTCCGTAGGATAGCGTTGATCTCCCCACCAAAGAACGCCCTTCTTCCCTTCTATCCCTCGTGCGCCCTTTTTGGCGATGGAGTAATCCTGACAGGGAAAGCCACCGACCAAAAGGTCGTGTGGAGGGATGTTTCCTTTGGCGACCACGATGTCCTGACAAACGTGTTCTGGACGATGCCCGAAATGCCGTTCGTAGCACTCGAAAGCAAATTGGGAACGCATGGATGGTTCCCACTGATTCGCCCAGACAGTCTGAAAGCAGGAGGAAGCCTGCTCCAGTCCAGGCGAAAGCCGCCGACCCCGGCGAAAAGCTCAACAACACGGATCTGCTCCATGATAGGGCACCTCTTGATCGTGACGAAAAAAGCATAAAAACCAAGGCCGACTATGCAGCCTTGGTTTTTGTTATAAGATATCCAGTAATTGCTTGCCCATCTGGGTGATGAGCGGAACGACAAGGGCATTGCCCATGATGAAGTAACGCTGACGCTTCGGCATCCCAGTGTCGGTCCAGCCCGTCGGGAAACCGTTCATGCGTTCGCACTCCTCCGGCAGCAGGATGCGTAACTTCCCTGTTTTAGGGTCGATGATCGCATGGGAGCTGCGGTTCTTGGTGCCCTCACTGGTGAGCATCGTACGACCGGGACGGTCGAGAGGATCTGGGAACGCAATGGGACCTTCGGAAAAGGTGTAGGAGTAGCCGGTCTTGGAAGTGCGCTCGATGGTCTTGGCACCCTTCATGTACTTCCACTTCTCCGATCCTCATCCTCGATGAAGAAGCTTTTGTCGATATCGCCGTTGACAACGATATCGCCGAGCAGCATCGGTTCCTTGCCGTTCGGGACGGCTTCCAGAGAGAAGATCTTTACCGTTGCACAGCACACGCCGCTGTTGTAGAAAGCGGCTCTGAAACGGTTCGTTACATCAACAGTGTCGGTATATTCATTGAAATCGACGGTGGTCACTTTCTTGGGGTCTGCGACCTCAGAATGCACCGGGAACGCATGGGCAAAGAAGCCCTCCTGCATCAGCCAGACACGACTGTCCTTTGTGTCCGCAGAGAAACACGAGGTCATACGCTTATACTGCTTGGTGGTGTTCTTGAATGCAAAGATGAAGGTACGCCGTCTGCGCTGGACGCAGCCATAGTCTGCGGCATTGATTACGCGCCATTCGATGCCATAGCCTTCTTCCTGTAGGCATTTCAGGATGATGCCGAAATCACGGCCACGCTGGGATGCAGGAGACTTCAGAAGACGATCTACGTTTTCCAGCAGGACATAGTTCGGATGATTCTTCTGGATGATCTGATAGATGACCACCAGAGGACGCCCTTTTTTGCCTTCGATGCCTTTGGCACCTGTGCTGGCAACGGAATAGTCCTGACATGGAAAACCGCCCACCAGAAGGTCGTGCGGCGGCACTTGATCGATAACAGTGGCGATGTCTGCGTTCACACAGTGGGAATCTTCGCCAAAGTTCTTGTGTAGCACTTATAAGCCCATTGACCAGCTTGGCCGGGTTCCCATTGGTTTGCCCAAATCGTTTTGAATCTTTCGGAACAACGCTCTAATCCAACGCGGAAACCGCCAACGCCGGCAAATAGCTCGACAACACGGATATCGCTATTTGCTGACACTTTCATAACACCTCATTTTGTGATATACTTAGTAATAAGTATACAATTTTTCGTTAAAAGATCAAGACTTTTTTGAAAGTTTTTATAGAAAGCCTTTTTTTATATCGGTGGGCTTTCTATGGTTCGATATGATTATAGCAAAAATAGATAAAAAGATCGAAGCTATTTTTTTGAGGAGGTCAAGAGGTGTGATGGAGCAGCGGAAGTACAAGACCAAGCAGGGAAGTTCTCATTCGCGGACAGGAAGCGGTGGGTAAAACGCTGGGCGAGATCGACAAGACCGGGCGTATCGCCACAGGTAAAGGTGCAATCGGCACGGTGGTAGAAGAAAGCTGGTTCAGGTACAAGCCCAATAGCAAACCCGCCCCGGACTTTGAAGAAGCTGGCGTGGAGCTGAAAGTGACTCCCCTATCGCCAGGACACCTCGTGGCATTCAGGCCAAGGAACGGTTGGTCTGCGATATGCTGAACTATGAAGAAGAATATGGCAAGACCTTCGAGACCAGTGCTTTCTGGACAAAGTGCGCCTGTATGCTCTGATGTCCTATGAACACAAGGATGGTGTTCCAAAAAGTCGATTTCACCATCGACAAGGCGGTGCTGTTCCAGTTTCCGGACGAAGATTTAGAGGTCATCCGTAATGACTGGAAAATCTTGATGGACAAGATCAAGGCAGGACAGGCACACCTGATCAGTGAGGGTGATACCATGTATCTGGCAGCGTGTCCGAAAGGCCGCAACTCGCAGGATACCCGGTCGCAGCCATTCAGCCCTATCCCGGCCATGAAGCGGGCGTACTCGCTGAAGTCCAGCTATATGACGCAGATCCTGCGGCGGTACATCTTCGGGGACGAACCCTGTGAGAAGATCATCCAAGACCCGGCAGCGTTAAGAACGACCAGCTTTGAGGACTGGTTTATCGCAAAAAGTCCGGCCTTATGTGGGTATGAGCAGGACGGAACTTAAGGCACGGCTGGGCGTAGAAACGAATGCCAAGAACCTCAACGAGCTTTTTAGTGGCAGCGATGCTTGGCGTGAAAGGGCATCTGTCGAACACAGAGGAATTCCAAAAGGCAGGCATCCAACTCAAGACCATTGCCATTGAACCGAATGGCAGTATAAAAGAGAGCATGTCCTTCCCTGTGATGAACTTCTGTGCAATGATGAACGAAACATGGGAAGAGTCTGCGCTCTATGACCTTCTTGCACCGACCAAATTCCTGTTCATCATCTTCCAAAGTCGAGGGACGGCGAGTGCTACTTCCAGAGGGTGAAATTCTGGAATATCCCGGCAGAGGATCTGGAAGAGGTGCATCATGTGTGGCAGCGTACGGTCGATACTCTGCGGGAGGGCGTTCATATCTGGAAAGACGCCAGCGGGCGGAATCGCAATAACTTGCCTAAGGCATCGGAAAGTCGTGTAGCTCACGTTCGTCCTCATGGAAAGGACAGCATGGACACGGCTCCCCTGCCCACTGGCGGCACGATGACGAAGCAGTGCTTCTGGCTGAACAATTCGTATGTAGCAAAACAAATTGGAAAGGAATAAAATATGCCGCCGATTTTAAACCAAGATATTCGAGAAAGAGTACGTACTACCATTTCTAAAAAGAGCACCACAAAATACAACAAAACAGATAAAATTAGAAAATATTGAGAACTTCAATAATCTTTCAAGAGAGGGACTCGAAAAACGGGAATATTGAAAGGCGAATACTATTATATGAAACGCATTCTCATGAAAAAGTATATATGCAATATCCCGGAATTGAGAGTAAAAGAAATGGGCAACGTAATTTTTGTTAGACGCACGTCCGATTATACAAAAAGTCTGACGGTGAGATTGTGCCAGATATGAATTTTGGTCGGATTTGGGATATCATCGACAGAATCGGACAAGGGCATCAAGCAAATCTCGATGTATTAGCTGTTCTTTTTTAAGAATAGCATATATGATTGGATATCAACATAACGATACAGAATATTTGAGCGAAACCATAAATGTTATAACAGGCGAAGTAATCGAATCGAGCATGACACGCTTTTGTTGGAATTCACTTATTCTTGACCCGGATGTTGTAGAAACCCTTGGTGATAGTTTTGGATTGTTGGGAGGTGTTTCACTAGAAGGATTTTTGTATTATAATGATTTGCTTGCCCAAAATGAGGATTGCAAATATTCATATTTGAAAGGACAGCAGTGGGATTTTAAGTCCGGAAGAATCAATAATTGTCTTTCGCATTTGACGGTTATAAAGCGCATATGCAGGGACATATGGGAATTTCAGAACTGATCAATAAGTTTCAACACGGAGGTGTAGCACCACTGGCTCAAAATAAATTTAATGAAGTATGCGGTGATTTGGTGATACAAGAATAATGAAACATCCGAAATCATATGACACGACCCCGGAAACATCCAAGCGGATGTCTCGTGTCCACCTGAAGCAAGGCAAGGCGGAAGTGCTTTTGGCGAAGCGTCTGTGGCATCTGGGGTTTCGGTATAGGCTAAACGATAAGCGTCTCCCCCGGCTCTCCCGACATTGCCGTCCTGAGATATAATATCGCTATCTTCGTGGATGGTGAGTTTTGGCATGGGCAGAACTGGGAAGAACGCAAGCCGAGGCTGAAACGTAACCGGGAGTACTGGATAGCCAAAATCGAGGAGAATATCTCACGAGATATTCGATGATAAGGCTTTGCGAGCGCAAGACTGGTATGTTATCCACTTCTGGGAGAAAGAAGTGTTGAAAGATACGGATGGGTGCATTAATGCGATTCAGGAGTTGGTAGAACAAAGGATTGAGGAGAGGATGGATGAAGTAAAGGAGGAGTATCATGAGTGAAATAAAAACATCGGCGAAGGGAGTCGATTATGCGGATCCGTGTACATTGCAGATAAAGAAAAGAGTATATTCACAGGCACTGCTTATGCGGATTCCACATGACCATACTGATGTGCAGGATATTTCATTGAAAATCGGACGGTATAATATTCCTTACGGCCTAGAAAGTAAAAAAGCCTAAAAGCGAATTGACGCTGAATAATGAAGAACTTGATGCGTTGATTCGTTATATTTCTGAGAATTATAAACCACTGATGCTAGGGCAGGGAGAATATATAAATGTTTCAGAGGAAAGCGCAACCTTGGTCGAGAATTTTAAGCGGCTAATAGAAGGTCAAAGTGATACCGCGCGTATGCTGATTGAAAATGGGATTTTGTCGGATAATGTTTTTCTTGCGGCCAGTGTTATAAAAAAAGCGCGACGCACTTATTGAACTTCAGGGAAAAACTTCAGGAAGAACAGCCGGAAAGATACTGGCAAGAGTGGTTTACAAGGAATAAGTGGGTCCTAGGATGCGATTTTGCACAAATCATTGATGAGCGCGTGATTGATACAGAGAATATTGCGGATTACATTATGAAGTCATATGATGGCTTTGTTGATTTAGTAGAGATAAAGAAACCAAATGGGTTGCCGTTTTGGGCGCCCTCTCAGCACCATCTGCGCGTACTCCAAAGGCTTATTGTAGAGCAGCCAGTCCAGCTCTGCCCGTTGTGCAGGGGTGTTGCCGTACTCGTCCTCCACGGCGACGCAGTCGATGGCAAGAGTGGTGCCATCCTCAAACCGGGCTTCCACCCGATTGGTGTCCATGTTATAGCGGCAGGAAAGCAATTTCGTCATAGTCGTATCCTCCAAGACTTGATTTATGGTGTGCGGTCGCTCGAACCAATGCCGTCAAGTCGTTGTCGGATGAAGTGGTTTTTAGTTTGTCTGAGAGTAAGTGCACGGTTTCTGCACGGTTTCTGCACGGTTTCAAAACGTGCAAAGGGTGCAAATCGTTGCAAAATCGGACAAAGGGTGCAGAAACTCGAAGCTCAAATTTTGTGGGTGGTTTCAAACCAATCCACAAAGACGGTGGGATTTACAGGAAAAAATACCACTGTATGTGAAATTCGTCAAGAGGGTTTTGGAAAATCCCTATTCTCACACTCATCCACCCTATCATGTGGGAACCACGGGCATGATCTTTGTGATCATGCGTTCTCCCAAAATGCTGACCCCAAATGAATACGATGTGTTTTTCAGCTTTCTGGAAAACACGGTGATGAAAAAACGCATACTGACAGTAAAAACCGCTCCGAGCGTTCTGCCCGGAGCGGTTTTGCGTCAGCAGTATTTATGCAGAACGGTCATAGACGGAGGGAGAAGTCATGCGTCCTTGCACAGCTTGGTCAATTCTTCGATGGCGGCATCCTCGTCCGGGCCATCGGCGGCGATGGTCACGGTCTCGCCGCACTTCACGGCCAGACCCATTACGGCAAAAAGCATCTTCTTCATGTCGGCGACTTTGCCGTTCTTTAGTCATAGTGACTTTGCTCTCAAAGCCTTTGGCAGCTTTGCTCAGGATACCGGCGGGACGGGCGTGCAGACCTTCTTTGTCCTGAATGGTGATATCGATGCTCTTCATAAAAAAATCTCTCCTTTTTGGAATCGTTATTGTAAGTGCTCCAGCACATAGTTCATATCGGAAGTGGTCTTGAGCTGTTCCAGCGCATCCTCGTCTTCCAAAATCTCGCAGACATTGCCCAGCAGGTCGAGATGGTCGTTGCCGACACCGGCAATGCCGAACACGAGGTAGGCTTTTTCATCGCCGAAGTCCACGCCCTGCGGATATTGCAGCAGGACAACGCCGGACTTTTTAACGGTGCCCTTCTTCTGGCTGGTGCCGTGGGGAATGGCTACGCCCATGCCCATGTAGGTGCTCACCAGCTTTTCGCGCTCCACCATGGCATCGGCGTAACTGTCATCCACATAGCCGCGCTTTGCCAGCAGCGCACCGGCGGCACGGATGGCCTCCTCCTTGGTGACGGAGGGCAGACCCAGCTGGATGTCCTCCGCCTGGATCTTCATCACGGAACCGTTGGCTTTGGAAGCCTCGGTCACGGCAGCCGCCAGAGGGGCTACGGCTGCATTGCGCAGGTCGGATACGATCTCCTCATTGGCGGCAGCTTCGGCCTTGGCATCCAGTGCCGGGGTAGTGGAGGTCAGTGCATTGTACAATGCGTCCAGATGCGGATCGCAAGGAAGTTATCCAATGTAACAAGCTGTGCCTGCGGGGCGCACTTGGCGGCACGGTCAGCCAGAACGCGCTGGCAGACCACCACGTCCGCGTCGGCGGGGATGGTATCCACGCTGGAGTTGGTCACGGTCAAGTCGGGGCGCTCCGCCTTAATGCGGTTGTGGAACTTGGTAGCACCCATGGCGCTGGAACCCATACCGGCATCGCAGGCAAAGACGATCTTGCGGATCTGACCGACATTTACGGCAGTAGGCTCAGGAATCTCGCCCTTAGCCTGTGCCTTCATCTCCTTCATTTCATTCTGGGCATCGGTCAGGCTCTTGGTGTGACCGGAGGTCGCTTTCAGAATGACCGAGGACAGGATAAAGGAGACAGCACCGGCGATGACAACGCCCAGCAGAACGGTGAGAATGGAATCCCGGGGGAGCCATTGCCATGTAGGCGATGATGGAACCGGGAGAAGCAGGACCGGACAGACCTGCACCGGTCATAGAGTAGAACAGGATGGCACAGAAGTTGCCCACGATGGGGGCGATGATGATCACGGGGTTCATCAGGATGTAGGGGAAGTAGATCTCGTGGATGCCGCCCAGCAGGTGGATGATCACAGCACCGGGAGCGGACTGGCGGGTGGTGTCGTCCTTGCAGAAGAAGCAGTAGGCCAGCAGGACACCAAGACCGGGACCGGGGTTGGCTTCCAGCATATACATGATGGAACGACCGGTCTCAGCAGCCTGACTTGCACCGATGGGGCTGAAGATGCCGTGGTTGATGGCGTTGTTCAGGAACAATACCTTGGCAGGCTCAATAAAGATGGACACCAGCGGCAGCAGGCTGTGCGCCACAAGGAAGTCCACACCGGCGGTCAGCACGGTGAGGATGGCAGTCATGAACGGGCCGATGACGTAGTAGCCGAGGATGGCCAGCAACATACCCAGAATGCCGATGGAGAAGTTGTTGATCAGCATCTCGAAACCGGCGGGGATATGGCCTTCCACCTTCTTATCGAATTGCTTGATGACCCAGCCGGCCAGAGGGCCCATGACCATGGCGCCCATCAGCATGGTGTAGTCCGAGCCGCAGATGCAGCCCACCACGGCGGCGCTGGCTGAAAGCATCGGGGTCAGCCGCCGCACCGTGCTGCGGGAGCTGCCCGCTGTGGAGCAGTGGATGCAGGCTGCCGGGGCGCATTTTGTGCGAAATCCCGGCAAGGGTCTGCTGCTGGATGAAGCGCCGGAGCGGCGAGACGCACTGCGCACCCAGCTGAACAGCGGCGACAGGAAAAAACTTTCCCGCGCAGAGCGGCGGCAGCAGCTTTTGACAAGGCTGCTCAGCGAGCAGGAGCCCTGCAAAACAGCGGTACTGGCACGGGCGCTTGGCGTTTCGGAAAGCACGCTGTCTGCAGACTTGGATGAACTTGAGACCAAGCTACACCCCTACCGGGTGGAGATGTTCCGCCGCCCCGGCGTGGGGTCTGGCTGCAGGGGATGCTTCTTCCTACCGGAGGGTGGTGTCTGCCCTGCTGCGCAGCAGTATGCCGGAAAAGGAACTGGCAGAGGTGCTCTGCGGACGGATGCCGGAAAACGAGATCTTCTCGACCCTGCTGGATACAAAAACGGCCGAAAAGGTCTGGGCGGTTTTGCAGCAGTTTGAACAGGAAGAACAGCTCCATCTGCCGGATGCAGGTTTTCTGGCGCTGGCGATCCATTGCACCCCGACCATTCAGCAGCTGCGGCAGGGCGGCGACAAGGGGCAGCGCCCCCCAGAGGGCTGCGCCCGGCGGGCAATCATGCTGCCCGGCTGGTGGCGGCGCTGAACCGCGCTTTCGGGCTGACCCTGCCGCCTGAGGAAGCGCAGTATCTGGAACTGTATCTCTCCGCCTATCTGGGCGCAGAGGACCCTTGGGGTAGCGCACAGGAGATGGAGTTGCGGAATCTGGAAGCCGCCCTTATCCGGGAAATGGAAAAGGCGCTGCACACAGACCTTTCCGGTTACACCTCCCTGCGGGATGACCTGTACTGCCACCTGCGCCCCATGCTGCTGCGGGTGGAGCAGAACATTCGTACCGAAAACCCCCAGCTGGACACCATCCGCACCGACTACCCCGGCCTGTGGAAAGCCACCCGCGCCGCCTGTGATGCGGTGCAGCAGCAATTCGTCCTGCCCGCCATCTCGGACGACGAAGCGGCCTACCTTGCCATGCACTTTGGTGCAGTGCTGGAACAGAATGCCATGTTCCGGCTGCGGCTGCGGGTGGTAGTGGCCTGTCCGCTGGGCATGGGTTCCAGCCGCTTTCTGGCTTCCCGGCTGGGAAACGAGTTTCCCTCTTTGCAGGTGGAGGGGTGCTGCTCGGTGCGGGGAGCTGAACGCCGCCGACCTGCGTCGGAGAAAAAATCGACTTCATTATCTCCACCGTGCCGCTGGAACTGGATTACCCGGCGGTGTGCATCAGCCCTTCCCTGCTGGAACCGGATCGTGCCGTGCTGAAGGACGCTATCACGCGGTACAGCCAGAACCGCGCAGAAACCGGAACCGGCGGTGCAGCCTGTGCAGGATGCACCGCACGCAGGCTCTAAGCTGCAGTATTATGCGCGCCTGACCCGGTCCATGACCGGGCTGCTGGAATATCTGACCATCCAGCCCGTCAAGGCTCCCGGCAGCCGCGCTGCCCTCATCCATGCAGCGGCGCAGCTGTTCTGCCCGCAGGAAGCGGACGCCCGGCTGGTGGAGCAGCAGCTTCGCCGCCGTGAAACGCTGGGCGATACCTACATCAAATCCCTGTATGCCCTGCTGCTCCATTGCAGGACAAGTGCGGTAAGGACTGCCGCTTGGGCTATCTGCAGGCACAGCCGCCGGTCTATGAGCCGGGGCGCATCGTGCTGGGGCACTGGTGCTGCTGGCTCCGGACGACGGGAACGGCGTCCCGGTGGAGGTCATGCAGAATGTCAGCAGGGCAGCTGATCGAAACGCCCCGGCTGATGGAGCACTGCTCACAAGCGTGTGCATCCGGATGTGGCGGAGCATCCCGCCATCATGGGTCACGAGTTCGCCGGTGATATCGTCAAGGTGGGCAAGGCGCATCAGGACAAGTTCAAGCCCGGTATGCAGTTTCGCCCAGCAGCCCGCCCTGAACTACAAGGGCACCATGTGGGAGCCCCGGATATTCCTACGAATTCTTCGGCGGCGACGCCACTTACTGTATCATCCCCGCCGAGGTCATGGAACTGGGGCTGCCTGCTGGAGTACAAGGGCCGTGCTGCACTACGAGGCTTCTCTGGCCGAGCCTATGAGCTGCTGCATCGGCGCCTTCCATGCCTGCTATCACACCAAGATGGGCGATTATCATCACGAAATGGGCATCAAGAAGGGTGGCAAGCTGGCGATTCTGGCCGGTGCAGGCCCCATGGGCCTGGGTGCTCCTGACTCACGCACTGCACCGTGATGTGCGCCCCGGCATGGTGGTGGTCACCGATATCAACGAGGATCGTCTGGCCCGTGCGGAGTCCCTCTTCCCCCGAAGGAGGTCAAGGAGAAGGACGGCATCGACCTGTACTTCGTCAATACCGCCAACATGGCAGACCCCGCTGCCGAGCTGCGGAAGCCGACCGGCGGTACCGGCTTTGATGATGTGTTCTGCTTCGCCCCCGTGGGCGCCGTGCTGGAGCTTTCCAGTGCCATTCTGGGCCGGGACGGCTGCCTGAATTTCTTTGCCGGTCCTACCGACAAGCAGTTCAGCGCCAAGATGAATTTCTACGATGTGCATTATAACTCCACCCATGTGATGGGCACCACCGGCGGTAATACCGCCGACATGATCGAGTCGCTGGAACTGACCGCCGCTAAGCGCATCGATCCGGCGGTCATGGTCACCCACATCGGCGGCCTGGACTGCGCTGCGGAGACCACCCTGAATCTGCCGAAGATCCCCCGGCGGCAAAAAGCCGATCTACACCCACCTGACCATGCCCCCCCTCATCGCCCTGACCGATCTGCGCGTGCCAAGGGCGAACAGGACAACGACCCCCGCTATACCGCACTGGCTGACATCGTGGATGCCCACAACGGCCTGTGGTGCCCGGAAGCAGAGGAATATCTGCTGGCAAACTTCAACCCGGAGGACTAAGCAGAACGTGCCATGGGACAGGACAAACGCAGACAGGAGGAATCCCCATGGAACAACGCCGCAATCAAATCGTGGAGCTGGTGAACCTGCAAAGGCAGCATTAGCTTTGCCCAGCTCAAGGAAGCTTTCCTTCCGTTTCCGAAATGACCCTGCGCACCGACCTGAAAGCACTGGATGAAGCCCGCCGTGTGGTGCGGGTGCATGGCGGTGTCAAGTCGGTGGAGCAGGTGGTAGGCACAGACGACCTGCTGAGCCGCCGTGCCGCCCGCAATGCCGAAGCAAAGCGATCATTGCCGAAAAAGCCGCTGCTTTGCTGCGCCCCAACACCACCCTGTTTCTGGATTCCGGCAGCACCGCCACAGCAGTGGCCCGGTGCATCGGATCAGCCCATGCTCATCTACACCAGCGGCTCGAGCTGCGCCATGGAGCCGGCAAAGCTGGAAAGCCCAATGTATCCCTGCCGGGCGGCAGACTGAACCGGTTCAGCCTGAGCGTCTGCGGTGCACAGAGCATCCAGACGATGGAGGGCATCAACTTTGATCGCTGCTGCTGGGCGTGACCAGTTACAGCCCGGAAACCGGTTTTACCTGCGGCGTGGAGGATGAAGCACGGCTCAAGCAGACCGTGCTCCGCCGCTGTGACTGTGAGCAGAAAGCCGTGCTGCTGGATTCCTCCAAGAACCAATTATAGAAAAGGATGATTTCCAATGGCGCGCAGATACGACAGCAAAGAAGCAAAACGGCGGATACTGACCGCCTGTGTCCGGCTTTTTCTGGAAAAAGGCTACACGAACACCAAGGTGGCAGAGGCAAGGCCGCTAGGCTGGGATGCCTACGATACCTGCTCCCGCTGCAACTACAGCACCTATGTGGAACTGCCCATCGATCCGGACAATCACGATCTGGTGCATCACGAAGCGAAAGCTCCGACCTGCACGGAAATCGGCTGGGATGCCTACGATACCTGCAAGCGCTGCGACTACAGTACCTATGTGGAACTGGCCATTGATCCGGACAACCACGATCTGGTGCATCACGAAGCGAAAGCTCCGACCTGCACGGAAATCGGCTGGAACGCCTACGATACATGCAAGCGCTGCAACTACAGTACCTATGTGGAACTGGCCATCGATCCGGACAATCACGATCTGGTGCATCACGAAGCGAAAGCTCCGACCTGCACGGAAATCGGCTGGGATGCCTACCGGAAATCGGCTGGAACG
>VOFC01006244.1_pt1 | contig 13105 bp, 24 predicted proteins | sample 5384161 | NCBI WGS metagenome assembly VOFC01 (sample SAMN12384722, study PRJNA508395) | human gut metagenome | isolation source: healthy gut B | host: Homo sapiens | reverse complement strand
AACAAAGACTTATTTGATTTCTCCTCATCACAGCGAATATAATGAAGGAAATGTCATGACAGAATACGAGGAGAAATTCTCAGCCAAAGGAAATCCAATCTGCCGTTTAGTAGCATATCGTCATGCCAAGTAAAAAGGATTGCATAAAATAAACAAAAAAGTGGTAATATAATCATGAAACAAGGAAAGTTTCGATGCAAGATCCAGTTGTTTCTATATTTGCATCCATGTATGAACAGATGGGTCTGTCAATTTTTTCAGTCACTAGACGAAGCAAAACGATGTTTAAATAAATAGCAAAGGATAGGTGAATTATTATGGAATATACATTTACAAGTGATAATTTTGAAGAAGAAGTATTAAAAAGTGATGTGCCAGTATTAGTAGATATGTTTGCAACATGGTGCGGACCTTGTAAGATGATGGCACCGGTGGTAGCACAATTAGCTGAAGAATATGAAGGAACTGTAAAAAGTCGGAAAACTTGATATCGATCAGAATGTTGATATCGTAGCACAGTACAAGATCATGTCAGTTCCAACATTTTTAGTGATCAAAGATGGAGAGGTTAAGGCAAAACTGATCGGAGCAGTATCCAAAGAAGAATTAGTCGAAGCGATCGATCAGGCAAAGTAGTAAGATGAATATATTAAATATTGAACATATCAGCAAAATTTATGGAGAGAAAGTCATTTTTGATGACGTATCTCTTGGAATCCACAGTGGCGATAAGATTGGTGTGATCGGGGTCAACGGTACAGGAAAGACTACATTATTAAAGATCATTGCCAAGATCAACGAGCCAGACAAAGGACAGATTATCTGTGGAAATGGAATCCGTGTATCTTATCTTCCACAGAATCCAGAATTTCCGAAGAGACAAAGCATTCTTGAATATGTGATGGATGGAAAAGAACATCAGGACTGGAAGACAGAGAGTGAAGCAAAAACGATCCTCACAAAACTTGGAATCTATGATTTTGATGAAGGATGTAATCATTTATCTGGAGGCCAGAAGAAGAGAGTTGCACTCGCAAGAACTTTAGTAGATCCAACCGAAGTACTGATCCTGATGAGCCAACCAAACCACTTAGATAACGATATGGTTCTATGGCTGGAAGAATTCTTAAACAGCTTTAGAGGTGTATTGATCATGGTAACCCATGACCGTTATTTCTTAGATCGTGTAACGAATAAGATCGTAGAGATCGACAAAGGAAAGCTTTTACGAATACGATACCAACTATTCTGGATTCGTAGAGTTAAAAGTCCAGCGCGAAGAGATGGAACTAGCGACAGAACGTAAGCGCCAGAGTTTACTCCGCGTGGAAATGGAATGGATGAAACAGGGAATCAAAGCGAGAGGAACGAGACAGAGAGCCAGAACGGAACGTTTTGAAGAACTTAAGAATGCCAAAGGTCCATCCATGCAGCAAAATGTTGAGATGGATTCGATCAGCAGCCGTCTTGGAAAGACAACGATCGAGTTAGAACACATTTCCAAAGGATTTGGTGACAAACATCTGATCAATGATTTCTCTTACATCGTATTAAGAGATGACAGGATTGGATTTATCGGATCAAATGGCTGTGGAAAATCAACTTTGATGAAGATGATCATGGGAATCTTAAAGCCGGACGAAGGAAACATTACGATCGGTGACACCGTAAAGATCGGGTATTTTGCACAGGAAAATGAAGATATGACAGGAGATATCCGTGTCATTGATTATATCAGAAATGTCGCAGAATACATCCAGACAACGAAAGGGCAGGCAAGTGCATCCCAGATGCTAGACCGTTTCCTGTTCCCGCCAGAACTTCAATACACACCGCTTGATAAACTTTCTGGAGGAGAACAGAGACGTCTCTACTTATTAAAAGTATTGATGGAAGCACCGAATGTTCTGATCCTCGATGAGCCGACCAACGACCTTGACATCCAGACATTAACGATCTTAGAAGATTATCTGGATACGTTCGCAGGAATCGTGATCACAGTATCTCATGACCGATATTTTCTTGATCGTATTGTAAACAGGATCTTTGCGTTTGAAGAAGGTGGACATTTAAAACAGTACGAAGGCGGTTATACGGATTATCTGGAGAAAGTAAAGCCAATTGCGAAACAAGAGAAAAGTAAACCAGAGAAAAAGAAAATAATGGAAAGAAATTCCAGAAAGAACACCAAAAGAAGCTCAAGTTTACATACAAAGAACAAAAAAGAATTTGAAACGATTGATGATGATATTGCGAAACTGGAGGAAAAAATAGAACAGTTAGATGAAGAAATCATAGAAAATGCAACGAATTCTGGTAAATTAGCAGAGCTTACGCAGCAAAAAGAAAAAGACAGAAGAAGCTTTGAATGAAAAGATGGACCGTTGGGTATATTTAAATGATCTGGCAGAACAGATAGCGAATCAATAACAAAAAGAGGATTGACTCACAAATATCATATGAGTCAATCCTCTTATTATGTTAAGCTTCTTTTTCTAACTTAATATTCTTCTTATACAATCGATAATCCACCCAGTTTCCGATCAAAAAATTGAACTGTAGCAAAAAACGGAACTCCAAGGAACATTCCAAGTGGACCGAAATAAGCGCCACCGACAGTGATGGAAAATAAAATCAGTAGTGGACGAACTCCGGTAGATTCTCCAAGGATCTTAGGTCCAAGGATCAGACCGTCAAACTGCTGCAGGACAAAAACCATGATAATAAAGATCAGGCACTTCGTCGGGCTTACGATAAAAGAAATAAAAAGCACCGGGAACTGCACCAATGATCGGTCCAAAATAAGGAATCATATTTGTGACACCGATAATAACACTGATCAATACGGTATAAGGAAGTTTTAAAATAGTCATCGCAACAAAAGCCAGTAAACCAATGATCAGAGAATCAATGGATTTTCCGATAATGAAACCAGAAAAAATATTATGACAATCTTTTAAAGTGCGAAGTACACGATAAGAGAAATTTTCATTAAAGATTGCAAGAACCAATCGTTTTCCAGCATTTTTTAAAATAAATTTATCGATTGTCATATAAATAGAAACAATAAATGCGATAAACAGGTTAAATAATCCCTTGGCAAAAGACATGGAAGCCTCATAAAGCATAGGGACGATATTGGTCAGAAGATTGTTGGTCAGTTCGAAAAGCTTTGGTAATGTCTTTGTCTCGATCATATCGGCAATCTGACCAGGAAACATATCTGTGCTGTTCTCACGATAATGTTCAAAAATCGACATTATCGATTTATAAATATCGGGAATCATCAGGGATAGTTCACGAATACTGTCATATAACTGTGGAATGATAAATCGAAGACATACAATGATAAAACCAACCATGACAAGATAACTGATCAAAATGGCGAGTCCACGCTGTGTACTGGCAGATTTCTTCTTTAAAAGTTTTATTGATACATTTCTTTGAAAGAAAGCTACAACAGGGTTTAAAATATAGGCAATCAGAAATCCCATAAAAAATGGAAATAAGATTTCCCATAATTGAGAGATCAGTTTGCTTGTATTAGACCATTGTGTTATAAAGCGGAAGATCACACATCCGATCAGGATAACAGCAATGGTATAGATAGAAATCGTAAAATACTTTTTATTCGATTCGAATTTGTGGTTGCTTGGCATTTGAGACTCCTCTTAGAATGATAGTTAATCAGTAATATCATCTATTATAGACGTTTCAAGATCAGTTACAAGACAATATAAGATTTAAATAAAAGAAAAACACCATCCCCGGCTACAAAATCAACCAAAAACAGTGCTTTAGTACGCGATGAGGGGTTCGAACCCTCGACACCCTGATTAAGAGTCAGGTGCTCTACCAACTGAGCTAATCACGCTTAAATTATGTTGTTTTTACTGCGCTTCCTTAACGCAAGATTTATTATATACGAATGTTTTAAGAAATGCAAGCATTATTTTTAATTTTTTTTATTTTTTTTACAAAAAAATTTAAAGAAAGTTAATAACGGTACAAAAAAAGCCCGAAATATGGTATTCTAGAGACTGGAAAGGGGATAAAATTTCATGGATAAAATAGCGGTCGCACAGACAACATCTTCCGGAAACTGGAGAGAAAATATAGAAAAAAGCAAAACAATATATAAAGAAAAGCAACAGAAGAAGAGGCAGTTATGATCATTTTTCCAGAATATTTCATGAATTATTATCCGGATGCTGAACACAACTATACAAAAAAAGGCACAAAGCTTGCATGGCGAATTTGTACAGGCAATGAAGATGCTTGCAAAAGAGTTTAAGATGTGGATCATTTTTGGGATGAATGAACAGACTGTGGATGAAACAAAAACTACAATACAATGGTAATCCTGAATGACCTGGGAGAACTTGTGTCTGATTATAAAAAGACACATTTGTTTAATGCATATAAATGGAATGAATCAATGAATACGCTTAAGGGGGATTGTTTGTTTACACCGATTAAGACACCTGCAGGTGTGATCGGACTTGGAATCTGTTATGATCTCAGATTTCCGGAACTTGCAAGATATGAAGCATTATCTGGAACTCAGGTCATGTTGTATCCAGCGGCATGGGTTAAGGGTAAAGGAAAATTTATGCAGTGGGAGACACTTCTTCGGGCAAAAGCTATTGAAAATGAGATGTATGTTTTAGGATGTTGTCATTACAGTAAGGAACATTACATGGGAAGAAGTACTGGATTTGCACCAGATGGAACCAGATTGTATTTAGGAGAAGAAAAGGAAGAGCTGCTCTATGCACAGATAGATAAAGAACAGATTCAAAATATAAGAACAGCCAATCCTGTCTTTGAAAACAGGAGAAAAGATCTCTACGATTAAATAAAATAATACAGATCAAGGTAGGAATCAGAAAGAGGTAGTATCATATGGAAGATAGAAGAAGTATAGCAAAGAAGGCAGCAATAGGAGTCGCACTGGTGATCGCAGCTGCGGGAGCTGTATTATTCTATAAGAATAATATTGCGATGAATCCAGGTGACACATTATTAAAATATATGTCATATGCAGAAGATGGAAAGTATGAAAAAAGATGTACGATCTTTTGAATGAAGAAAGCCAAAAAGTATTTCAAAAGAAGAATTTATCAAGAGAAATAAAAATATTTATAAAGGGAATCAGGGTCCAAACGATCGATGCTGATGTAACTTCAAAGAAGAGATCAACAACCGTGACATATCACGTAAAAATGCAGACAAATGCTGGAATTATTGCCTATAATAACCGTACAGATTTTGTCAAAGAAAATCATAGATATCGCATAGATTGGGATGACTCCGTTATTTTTCCGCAATTAGGAGCAGAAGACAAAAAGTCAGAGTAAAAACTTTATATGCCAAAAGAGGAAAGATCAAAGATGCACAGGGAAATGCACTTTGCTGTACAGGGTAAGATCTATTCTGTAGGATTTGTTCCTGGGAAGATGGACGGTAATTCCGTAAAACTTGCGGCAAAGAAATTAGGATTATCCAAAGAAGAGATTCAGAAGAAACTTGATCAAAAAATGGGTGACGGATGATTCTTTTGTACCATTGATCAAATTAAAAGAATATTCAGAAGATCTTCTCGATGTGAAAGGGATCATTGTTTCCACAGAAACTGGGAGAATCTATCCACTTGGAGAGGCAGCAGCACATCTTATCGGTTATATACAAAATGGCGAAGGAAAAGCAGGACTTGAGAAATTATATGATGAGCAGCTTTCTGGCATGAATGGCTTAGAGATATACATAGAAGATTCTAATGGACAGAAAAACAGTCACTGGCGGTTAGATCTCAGACAGATGGAAAGGATTTAACAACAACGATCAACAGTAGTTTGCAAAAGGCTATTTACGAACAGTATAAAAATGATAAAAGTGCTCATGTTGCATTGAATCCTTCAACAGGAGAGGTCAAGGCACTTGTAAGTACTCCGTCTTATGATGCACAGGCATTTATCTTAGGAATGAGCCAGAAGAAATGGAATGTGATCAATAGCGATCAAAGACTGCCAATGCAAAATCGCTTTTTAAAGCAACATTTGCACCAGGATCATCCATCAAACCGATCATAGCAGCGATAGGACTAAGCCAGAATAAATTTCGTGCAAATGATGACTTTGGAAACAGTGGAAAACGCTGGCAGAAGGATAAAAAGCTGGGGTGGTTATTATGTAACAACATTGCACGATTATAATGGGCATAATCTGCAAAATGCAATGATCTATTCTGACAATATTTATTTTGCAAAAGCAGCCCTGAAGATAGGAAAATATACCTTGAAGGATCAGCTTGACAACTTAGGTTTTGGAGAAAGTCTGAAATTTACATTTGGACTAAACGCTTCATCCTATGGAAGTGAAGGATTTACTTCCGATATTCAGTTAGCTGACAGTGGATATGGACAGGGGAAAAATGATGGTAAACCCGGTACATATGGCAGCAATCTACACAGCATTTTCTAATAATGGTAATATGCTGAAACCGTATCTGGTCAAAGAAAACGGATCAAAAAACAAGTATTAAAGGAAACTATATTTACCAAACAAGCTGTGAATACCGTAAATGAAGCTATGCGACAAGTAATCAGAGATCCCTCTGGTACGGGACACGCAGCGAACATAGAAGGGGTAGATCTTCGAGGAAAGACAGGAACTGCAGAGATCAAACAATCACAGACAGACACAAAAAGGAACAGAAATCGGCTGGTTTGTGACCATAATGCCAGCAACAAACAATAGGGAAGCATTGGAACTGGTATCCATGACAGAAAACGTGAAGAAACGAGGCGGAAGTGGATACGTGGTCAATAAAACAAAGAAGATCATGGAAGAATACCTGCAGTAGATCAGCTGCAGGTATTCTTCCATGATCGATGATGCAATTATAAAATAAAATTTATAATTTCTTTACAACCAATTCATTGCTATTCTGCATAGGTTTGCGTATAATTACCATTATACTTAAATGTGATATCCATAATAGAACAGATATCAAAGAAGGAGAAGTCTATGAGAGATAAATTCAACCAATTCATGCAGGGCAGATACGGAAATGACGATCTGAACCGCTTTTTAATGAAGATTATTTTAGCAGCATTTGTACTATCACTATTTACAGGAAGAATCGTATTTGGCGGCGTAGTATCACTTAGCCGTATTTTTTATTGATTGCATTAGCACTTTTGATTTATTGCTATATCCGTATGTTTTCAAGAAACATCTATAAACGAGCCGAAGAAAACAGATGGTTCCTGAATAAAACATCCAATATGCGGGGGACTCTGGAGCAATAGAAAATACAAAGCACAGCAGATGAAGAACTACCATATTTACAAATGTCCAGGATGTGGACAGAAGATCAGAATTCCAAGAGGAAAAGGAAAGATAGAAGTTCGTTGTCCAAAGTGTCGTACCACATTCGTAAAGAGGAGCTAAAATGTTTGGGTATATCATTGTCAACAAACCAGAGATGAAATTCCGCGAATTCGATGTCTATCACGGATACTATTGTGGTTTGTGCAGAAAATTAAAAGAACATTATGGAAAGTTTGGTCAGATTACACTTTCCTATGATATGGTCTTTGTATTGATGACCTTAACTAGTCTTTATGAATTAGAAACAACAAAAGAGTATGAAGCGATGTGTCACACATCCATTGCAAAAACATGAGGAAAGAGTAAACAATATCACGGATTATGTCGCGCACATGAATATTTTGTTAACTTATTACAAATGTAAAGATGATTGGAATGATGACCGCAAATTAGAGAAGTTGGTATTAGAAAAAATTTTATACCATAAAAGTAGGTTTTCCAGAAATTTTATAGGGAAAAATGGAATAAGATCAATGATATATTAGAAAAGCTGTCAGAAGAAGAGAAAAAAAGACAATCAGGATATCGACCAGATGTCAGGGATGTTTGGAAAGGTCATGGCAGAGATCATGTTGTATCAGGATGATGAGTGGAAAGAACTTCTGAATCAATTTGGATTTTTCCTTGGTAAATTCATTTATTTGATGGATGCATATGAAGATATTGAAGATGATCTGAAGAATCACAACTATAATCCACTGAAAAATATATATACAAAACCGGAATTTGAAGATATGATCCATCAGATTCTAACGATGATGATGGCAGAGTGTTCGAAAAGCTTTTTGAACAGCTTCCACTGATCGATGATATAGATATATTGAGAAATGTCTTATATTCCGGAGTATGGTATCGATACGAACAGGTACGAGAGAAACGAGAAAAGAAAAGGAAGAAAAGAATGTCTGATCCATATGAAATTCTAGGAGTGCAAAGAGGTGCTTCAGAAGAAGAAATAAAAAAGCATATAAAAGATTAAGCAGAAAATACCATCCAGATGCCAATCTTGATAATCCAAAGGCAGCTGAGGAGAAATTTAAAGAGCTACAGCAAGCTTATCAACAGGTTATGAAGGAGAAAACAACCGGATACAGCCAAAGTTCTTATGGTGGATACCAGAGTCAGGGGAATCCTTATGGTGGACAAGGGAATCCATATGGAAATCAACAAGGAAATCCGTATGGAGAATGGAATCCATTTGAGGATATTTTTGGACAATTTAGTGGCTATTACACAAATGGTGGAGCTCAGCAAAGACAGAAGACAACGACAGGATATGAGAAGGACACGCATTTAAGAGCAGCAGGTAATTATGTAAGGAATGGTTATTATCAGGAAGCAAGGAATGTTTTAGATGGCATGGAACCAGCCAGAAGAAATGCGAGATGGTACTATTACAGTGCAGCTGCCAATCAAGGCCTTGGAAATAATGTAACTGCTATGGAACATGCAAAACAGGCAGTTTCCATGGAACCTGATAATTATGAATATCAGATGTTATTACAACAGCTGCAAGGAAATGGTTCTTGGTATCAGCAAAGACAAAGTACTTATCAGAATCCATATTCCACAGGTGGAGACTGGTGTATGAAGATGTGCATGTTAAATTTGATGTGCAACTGTTGTCTCGGTGGCAGATACTGGTGTTGATCTGTAAAAACAACACTGATTTAGGAGGAAGACTATGAGCAAAGTAATAGGAATAGATTTGGGAACAACAAATTCTTGTGTAGCAGTGATGGAAGGTGGAGTACCAGTTGTGATCTCAAATGCAGAAGGTGGAAGAACCACGCCATCAATAGTGGCATTTGCGAAAAATGGAGAACGACTGGTTGGAGATCCAGCAAAACGACAGGCGGTAACGAATGTGAGTCGTACAGTTGCATCCGTAAAACGTCAGATGGGAACAGATCGTAAAGTAAAAATTGATGGGAAGAAATATACACCAGAAGAAATTTCAGCGATGATCCTGGCCAAATTAAAAAAGGATGCAGAAAGCTATCTCGGGAAGAAGTAACGAGAGCCGTGATCACAGTACCAGCTTATTTTAGCGATGCTCAGAGACAGGCTACAAAGAATGCTGGAAAGATTGCGGGATTAAGTGTGGAACGTATCATTAACGAACCGACATCTGCTGCATTGGCGTATGGACTAGACAAATCCGTATCCCAGAAGATCATGGTATATGATCTTGGTGGAGGAACTTTTGACGTTTCGGTGATCGAGATTGGTGGGAGTTGTCGAAGTACTGGCAACGGCTGGAAATAATCATCTTGGAGGAGATGATTTTGATCAAAGGATCATGAATTATCTGATCGGGGAATTTAAAAAGCAGAAGGGATCGATCTGTCCAAAGATCAGACAGCTGTTCAGAGAATCAAAGAAGAGGCAGAAAAAAGCAAAGAAAAAAATTATCTTCTTCTATGACTGTACAGATTAATCTGCCATTTATCGCAGTAGGGAAAGATGGCCCTAAACATATGGATATCACATTAACCAGATCCAAATTTGAAGAACTGACTTCAGATTTGATCGATCAGACAGCAGGACCAGTTCATCAGGCGTTATCTGATGATGCAGGAATCAGTACCAGCGAACTTCATATGGTACTGTTAGTCGGCGGTTCTACCAGAATGCCGGCAGTTTCAGAGAAAGTAAGACAGTTAACAGGCAAAGAACCAAGCAAGAACATGAATCCAGATGAATGTGTAGCCCTGGGTGCAGCAATCCAGGGTGGAAAGATTGCTGGGGAAGCAGGGTTAAATGAGATTTTATTAATGGATGTCACACCATTGTCTTTATCTATTGAAACAGCAGGAGGTGTTGCAACCAGACTGATCGACCGAAATTCCACAATCCCGACAAGATACAGTCAGATTTTTACGACAGCAGCCAATTTTCAGACAACCGTAGAGATCAAGGTTCTGCAAGGGGAACGTGCCATGGCAAGGGACAATCAGGTCCTTGGAACTTTTAAATTAAAAGGGATCAAGAGAGCCATGCGAGGAGTACCACAGATCGAGGTAACATTTGATATTGATGTCAATGGAATTCTGAATGTATCTGCCAAAGATCTTGCAACAGGAAAAGAACAATCCATTACGATCACAGCAAGTTCTAATATGTCAGATAAAGACATTGAACGAGCAATGGAAGATGCTAAGGTATATGAATCCGAAGATCAGGAAAAAACGTGATGCGATCGGAAGTTATAATGAGGGAGAAAATATGCTTTATAAGGGTGAGGCACATTTAGCCCAGCATAAAAAAGAATTATCCAGAGAACAAAGATCAGAGTTGAAATCAGCAATTAGTGATCTGAAACATTCGATGAAACGGATCAAACCACAAAATATTACAGAAGAACAAGGCAGAGCGATCAAAGAAGCATCGGAACGTGTAAAATCAGTTGATACGATAGGAAAGTGTTTGGACCGATTGTATTAATGGATATGAAAATAGAATAAAAGATATAAAAATGGGAAGATTAATGACTATAAAAGCAGAAAATATAGTGATAAATCTTCTCATTTTTTACTATAGACAAATCTATTGTATAGGTGTATGATGCAAATAGTTAGTTAAGACTAACCTAAGGAGGAATCAATGAGATATCAAGTAGAATTAAGTCATGTAAAATGGAAAAAATGTATGCAGATGCAGATGGCGATGCATTGTGCACCTGTGCTTGCAGGGCTAAAGCCATCCAATGCAGTAACTCTCGACTATATTGACTCAAAAGAATTAATTCAGTCACTTGCGGGAAGTGATATCAAGTGTGGACTGATCTATTCAGGAAATGGTAAATGTCTCTGGCTGCTGTATCGTGAACAGCAAGTTAACCAGTATCTGATGGATCCAGAAAACACAAAGATTTTTAAAACACTGCGGCTATTCATCCTTTCAGATTCAAAATATCCTTTATACACTTAAGAATCGTTACAGGCTTTACAAAGCAGGGCAGGCAGATTTTCCACATGAACTTGGCTTAATTCTCGGATATCCATTATGTGATGTGATCGGATTTATCAAAAACAATGGACAAAATTGTTTATATTGCAGCTACTGGAAGGTTTACGACAACCTTTCTCAGACGAAAAAAAAAGATCTTTGAAGTTTATGATAAAGTTCGTTTCCAGATGGTCAAACTTGTGGAATACGGAAAGAGTTTTAAAGAACTCGTCGACATGTACACAAATTATCAGGTACCTAGGTATGCTTAACTAAAAAATAAAACATTCAAACAAAAAAAAGAAAGACAATCATTAGGGAGGATAAGTCATGAGCGAAGTAATCGTTGCATTTTGGACAGGAACAGGAAATACAGCAGAAATGGCAGAATATGTTGCAGAGGGAATCAAAGAAGGCGGAGCTGAGGCAAAAAGTTGTTTCTGTAGATGATATCAGCGCAGCAGATTTAAAAGATGCAAAAGCATTTGCACTTGGATGCCCATCTATGGGAGTTGAACAGTTAGAAGAATCAACAATGGAACCATTTGTTGAAGAAGTCTGCGGATTCGCTTCAGGAAAAACAATCGGATTATTCGGATCTTACGGATGGGGAGACGGAGAATGGATGAGAAACTGGGTAGAGCAGATGGAAGGAGCAGGAGCAACTGTTGTTGGCGGAGAAGACGCAATCTGTCAGGAAGCTCCAGATGAAGATGCTCAGGATGAATTAAAAGCCATGGGTAAACAGCTGGCAGCAATCTAATTTATAAATAAAGAATAAGAAAATAAACAGCCGGGCGTATGGATCATATGTCCGGCTGTATTAAAAACAAGGCAATATCTAGAAGGAGGAAACACAAAATGAGTATTGTAATTATTGGAGGACATGACCGCATGGTACGTCAGTATGAAACAATCTGTAAGAAGCATAACTGCAAGGCAAAGATATTTACACAGATGCCATCATGTCTGAATAAGAAAATTGGTAACCCGGATTTAGTCGTATTATTTACGAACACAGTTTCACACAAAATGGTACGTTGTGCTGTCAGTGAAGCAAAGAATAAAAATATTGAAGTAGTAAGAAGTCACTCAAGCAGTCAGGCTGCATTAACAGAAATTTTAGAGCAACGTTGTGAAATTGCATAACGAAAAAATATAAAAAACCCCTTGACAGTATTTTGAAGTTAGAATATACTAACAAATTGTAAAAAGGAAATTAGTTTACACTAACAAAAGATAAGATAGTTACAACTAACAATGATAGAATAGAGAAAAAAAGGGAAGATATCATGCCTTTAATTATGGTTGGAATTGGAGAAACATGTACAATTCAGAGAATCGGTGGAAGTGAAGAAACAGAAGATTCTTATCAAACCTCGGTTTTGTACAGGGAGCAGAAGTAACTGTATTATCAGCAATCGGAGGAAATGTCATTGTGAACATTAAAGACTCCAGAGTTGCAATTAATAAGGATATGGCTGACATATTATGGTTTAATATGTTTGTTATATTGCGTTTATAGGAATAAATTGTCACGTAGCGGTTTATTTGATAGATGCTTGATAGATTTGAAGACAATGAAATATTGAGAAGAAAGGAGATATGACCATGACTTTTTAGGAGACGCAGCAGTTGGAAGCACAGTTATAGTTGCAAAGATCGATGGAGACGGTGCTTACAAACGTCGTATTATGGATATGGGAATCACAAAAAAGGAAGCAAAATTTTCATCCGCAAAGTAGCTCCTCTTGGAGATC
>VOFC01003590.1_pt1 | contig 13116 bp, 19 predicted proteins | sample 5384161 | NCBI WGS metagenome assembly VOFC01 (sample SAMN12384722, study PRJNA508395) | human gut metagenome | isolation source: healthy gut B | host: Homo sapiens | reverse complement strand
ATGAAAACATATAATAGAAAAAAATTGGAGGTGATATTTAACTCACTTCTTGTAAATTTACTGTAAAAAGAATTTTTTTTTATGAAAGATGCACAATGTTACCTGATAAATATTGATGAATGATTCAATTATCTGTATATTTTTATTAAGAGAAAAATTATGTTTGTCAAAATACTGCACAAAAGAGCTGATTTTATACAAGTAAGGACAGAAGGAGGAGCTTTATGACAGAGAAAAAAAATCAATATCACATTTTTTTAAGCCGGGAATAGTTCTTGTGCTGGGAATATGGATGCTTTTTTGGGTATTCAAACCACTGTATATGCAGAAGAATCCGGAGATGATGGAGCAGTCGTGGCTCTGGATGGAACAGAACAAAAACAGACCAAATGATACACGTAAGCCGGCGGCATATATTGTAAAAGCAGCGTTGGACCCGGAAAAGCTGGTTGCAGGTTCATCTGTGTGGTGTTTTTCCGACATTTTTGAGGAATTTTCTGAAATTCCGGAAGAATTTCACGGAGGATTTGGACTGCTGACACACAGTGGGATACCGAAACCTGCCTATTATGCTATGAAAATGCTGGCAGAATTGTGTGATAACAGAATTGTTCTGGATAAAGACGCTTCCGATGGCGAGATGGGTATAGCAGCATTTGAGGATGTGGACAAGATGCAGATTCTATTGTTCCGTCAAAAGATGAAAAATGAGGTTTTACCGAAAGAACATATTGAGGTTGAGGTTGCACTTGAGCGAAATCCCAAAGAGGTATTTCTGGAACGCATTGATGAGGAACATTGTAATCCGCTTCAGCTATGGGAAGAAATGGGCAGTCCCCAAGAACTGACAAACAAACAGAAAGAGATGCTGCTTGGAGAGACAGCGCTCAAAATGGAGGGAGTATCGTATGAATACACGGAACATCGTCTTACTTTGAAAGCAGAAATGGGTGTAAATGATGTATGGATTTACGCTCTGTTTTTGATTATTTTATATTTTTCGATAGGCAGAAGGGGACATCCAAAGCGTTGTTTAAAAAGCTTGCTAAAATGCGAGGCAGCGGTAAAGCCACACAGATATCCAATGTTCTCTAAAGTCAGGTCTGTTTCGTTAAGATATTGGGCGGCTTTGTCAAGACGGATATTCATAAGCAGAGAATTAAAGGTTTTCCCTGTTTTTTCTTTTACGATTCTGCATACGTACTGTTTACTAAAGTGAATTGTGTCTGCTGTGGATGCCAGATCTGCTGTCTGGTAATTTTGTGTTAGATAATTGAGTATTTCTTGATACTTTATATCGCTTCGGCTGACCTTAACTGATGATTTGATTTTTACACTTTGATCACGCAGTATAGTAGCAAATAACAGAGAAAGATAATTCTTCATCACTGTATTGCAATATTTATCCTGATTAATATATTCGGCAAATAGAGCCAGAAAAAGATCCCGAATATTATCGTGGTTGGAGGTATGTATGGCGAGATAAGAGGTATAATCCTCGGAGTCTAATGTTGTCTGTGATATAAAAGTAGTCAGAGTGGTGTCTCCTAGAAAAATGTTCGTGTATTCTGATATAACAAAAAGAACGGCGAAGATTTAGGAAGAGACAGAGACTCTCCACGTCGACGGAAATCGCATAATATACCTCAGGAGGTATAATGTAAAAGTCTCCCCGCCGGAGGTGAAACAATTCTGTATCAAATTCTAAAGTACCTTTGCCTTCCATGAGATATATAACTGCGTAATAGTTGCATTTATGCCGTAATGAATTGGGAAAGTTAAATTGTTTTGCTACAGTAAAGTCACATCCGGACAGAATATTGAAGTAATCTGTTATTTCTTCCAGTTCCGTAATATATTTTGGCATTGTTATATTGCCATCCATGGGAGATGGAAAATAAAATCGGGAAAGATTTTGGCTTTTGATGATATAGTTGTCGAAAAATTCAAGATAAGTATCATATTTTAAAAAGTTTTTCTGTGATCTGGAATATTCCATAAAAGAAATTTCAAGATTATTCAGATTCTGCAGTATATGATATACCTGTGTTCCGTCTATGAGCTTCATTCAGATAACCCTCCATCCATATTATTTATAGTATAACCTGTCGAAAAATAAATAACAAGATGTTTCATGAGAGATAAATTAATCCTTCAATATTAACAGGTTTACAGAGAAAGTGTAGGACAGTGATTCTCTCAAACCAGAGGAGGATATAAAATATTTGTAAATGAAGGAGGTTCAGGAAATGAGTGCACAGATGAAAAGATTAAACATTGCCGATGAAAAATTTTCCGGCAAAAGGCATTTGGTTTCTCACTTGTAAGACTGGGCAATATTCTTTGCAGGTCTCATGATTGGAGAAGTAACTTACTTTGCGACAAACAGTCTGGCGTTGACTGCTGCGGCGATTTCTACGGGTGTTGCGATCAAGACGGCGATTGATGCGGTAACAGATTTGATTATGGGGACGATTGTTGACCGGACGCATACGAAATATGGAAAAGCCAGACCATACGTGCTGGCGGGGAATCCTGATGTGGATTACCCTAATCGCATGTTTCGCGGTTCCAACAAGCTGGTTTGCAGGAATGGCACCGGAGCGGAGAAACCTTTGGATGGTTGTGTACATAACAGTGTTTAATGCATTACATAGTGCGATATTTTCCACAATTGTAAACATTGCTTATGAGACACATATTAAGCGATCTATTGTTAAGGAAGAAAACCGGATTAAATCTTTGACAGTGATAGGAATCATTTATGCTGTCGGATCTTTGGTACTACAGATGGTGCTTCCCGCAATCATTAACATTTTCCATGGATCCCAGACCGGGTTTGTGCTAATGGCAGTGGTAACAGCAATTTTCGGTATTATCGCGTGTATAGTCTGCTTTTTTTCTGTCCGGAATATACAGAGGAAGAGCTGGCTGCATTTGGAGGATACGATGTAGAGGGAGGCAAACAAAAAGATTCCGATCAGCGAGTTTTTAAAAAGATGTTCTGAAGAATAAATACCTAGTGATGTATACTTGTATCAATTTTTTTTATACATGGTTATTCTGATGAGTTCTTTTACAACAGGACAGTATTATTTTCAGTATGTATTTGGCAACCTTGGGACGTTTTCTATTGTTATGGTAATGTCGGCAATTTTGCTTCCGTTGTATTTCTTTATTCCAAAGATCTGTAAACGTTTTGGTGTAGCAGCAGTGATCCGGACAACGATGATCATTGCAGTAATTGGAGTTTTGATACGTGTTGTTGCGCCGAGTTTATTGCCGACACAGTGTATCGGATATTTGTGCGTAAGTCTTCCGAATATTTTTGTGGCATGTGTTGGTTCCCAGATTAATTTCGAGTGCATGGAGTATGGCCGTTATAAGACGGGGGGTTATTGCTGAAGGTATGTATTCGGCATTTGTAAGTTTTGCACAGAAAATGGCGACCAGTTTGAGCAGCCTTATTATCGGAGTGATCCTGTCTGTTAGTGGATGTGACTATTTGACCGCTGCTGTTGTCAATAATGGTTTTACGGATTGGTCAGAACTTTCAGCTTTAGGAACTGAAGGATATGAAAAATATGTAGAGGGAGGAACACATACAGTAGAAGCGGCAATGTCGGGAATCAATTTTGCTTATAACTGGATGCCATTGATTTTCCTTGTAATCTGCATAATTCTGTTTTGTTTCTTCCACCTTGAAAGAGATTTGAAAAGAACTGCGTGTCGCAAATGGTCTGAATGAGGACGGAAGTATGAAAAATAAATAGTATATTAGTAATGATATGAACCGGTTAAAAGCGTCGAGGGTATTTCCGCGGCGCTTTGAATTTAAATATAGGGTATGGAAAGGAAGAAAATTATGAAAAATTATAAGCTTTAATCAAAAATGGATTTTTAAAAATGAATTAAAAAAATATTCCGGAACAGACAGTTGATCTGCCCCCATGATGCAATGCTTACAGAAAAGCGCCTTCCGGAAGGTAAAGCCGGCGCTGCAGGAGCTTATTTCCCCGGCGGAAAATACAGCTATCGAAAAGACCTGTTCGGGGCAGAAGAGTACAGGGACAAATCAGTTTATCTAGAATTTGAGGGCGTTTATATGAAATCATCGGTATATCTTAACGGAGAAAAAATAGGTGGTCATATCTATGGATATACAGGATTTTATGTTGATCTGACAGACAAGCTCCGCATTGGTAGTAATAATGAAATCAGAGTTGTAGCAGATAATACACAGATACCCAATACTCGTTGGTATTCCGGAAGTGGCATTTATCGCAATGTAAATCTGATTACGGGTGATAAACGGCATATTAAGTTAGAAGGAATCAAGGTTGTTACAGAAAGTATAGATCCTGCAGTGATTTCTGTGCAAACAGAGGTGGAAAACGATGAGGGGCTGGACATAAAAGTTGAAGTCTATGAGTATAAGAAAGGATTTGATACGACAGGTAAAGTAAAAAGGCTTGAAGCAGAAGAAATACCAATATGTACAGGGAAAGGAAGGAACTGTCATATTGAGATTCCGGATGCCAGTTTATGGGATGATGAGCATCCGAATCTGTATCAGATTCGTGTGCTCCTGATTGATGATAAGAATCAGATTGTAGATGAGCAGTCTGTAATTACAGGTATCAGAAAGCTTTTGTGGAGTGCAGAAAATGGGATTCAGATCAATGGCAGGATGGTGAAACTACGGGCGGATGCATTCATCATGATAATGGAATTCTAGGTGCGTGTGCTCCATATGCTGCCGAACTCAGAAAAGCCCAAATTTTGAAGAGAGCGGGATTTAATGCGATTCGTTCCGCTCACAATCCAATAAGCAAAGCGATGCTGGCTGCCTGTGATATGCTAGGTTTATATATCATGGATGAAACATTTGACCAGTGGAAGTGCTCTAAACTTGATTATGATTATGCGCTCTATTTTGAACAAGAATGGGAAAAAAAGATTGTCATGCCATGATATTAAAGGATCGTAATCACCCGTCAGTAATCATGTACTCAATCGGAAATGAAATCGGAGATACTGGTAAACCTGAAGGGGCGCAGATCAGCAGAATGCTGTCAGAATATTTTCGAACTCTTGACCCAACGCGTCCGACGACAAATGGAATTAATCCTGTAGTTTCAACTATAGGAGGAATTCCGGGTTCGAAAAAGTATCAGCAAACGATAAGGTTGATCCCTATGAAGAACAACAAAATTCTCAGGCAAAGGCCAGTCTTCTTGCTAATATAATAGTGACAATTGCGCCGGCTGTAGCAAAAAAATAATAGGTACACCGCGAAAAACTGAAAAGCTTCTAAAACCGTGTTTTGATGAGATAGATATTGTCGGATATAATTATGCGGAGGAATGTTATGTACCGCACCATAAAGTTGCTCAGATAGGATTATGGTGGGTACAGAAACATACCCTCAGAAATTGGCTGAACGCTGGTCGGGGAATCATGGAAAAAAACTATGTGGTCGGTGATTTTATGTGGACAGCTATAGATTATCTTGGCGAAGCAGGAGTGGGAGTACCTTTATACGGAACAAAAGCATGGCGGCTTTAACAGACCGTATCCATGTATCAGCAGCGGATGTGGGGTTATCGATCTGTTGGGACATATTGATACAGAAGCTGTTCATGCAGCGATTGCATGGGGAAAGTACGACAAGCCATATATTGCTGTACGACCGGTAAACCATTCCGGAGAAAAATATTTCTTGGGGATGTGGAGAGGTACAGATGCAACTGCCAGTTGGACATTTCCCGGATGTGAGGGCAGAAAAGCGGAGATAGAAGTATATTCTCCAGGAACATATGTTGAACTTTTCCAAGATGGAGAGTCTCTTGGAAAAAAGAGACTGGAGTATGCAAAAGCAAAATATACGATTACATACAAAAGGAACGTTAATAGCGGTAAGCTATGATGAAGCTGGAAATAAAACTGATTCCTGTACGTTGGTGTCAGCCGGTGATAACACGAAATTGACACTTAGACCGGATAAAACAGAGATGAAGGCGGACAATGAAGATATGGTTTTTGTGGATGTAAGTCTGACTGATAATATGGGAATTGTAAAAATCTGGAGGATCAAAACGTTACAGTGCAGGTGACAGGTGCTGCAAAAACTTGCAGGTATCGGAAGCGCCAACCCTATAACGGAGGAGTCTTATCTGGGAGATACCGTCTCTACATGGAACGGACGGATGGGAATTTGGATTCGAAGTAATGGGCATAAGGGAATAGCTTATATACAAGTAAAAACAGATACTTTGGAAGATACTTTGAAAATAAAAAAGTATTTTGACACAGGAAGGTAAAAAAATGGAAATAAAAAGTATCTTTATCAGGATGAAAAACAGACACCAGAAAAACAGAGCCCAAGATTTGATTGCCAGAATGAATCTTGAAGAAAAAATTAATCAATTAAGCGGTGAAATTGTTATGGATCAGATACCGGAGGGAACACTTGGACATGGTATTGGAGAGTTGGTTGTATATGCTTCAAAGGGTTCGATGGAGGAAACCGCTGAATTTATAAATACGATCCAGAAAAAAGATTATAAATAATTCTCGTTGGGGGATTCCGGTTATCGTACATGCAGAGGCATTATGCGGAGGGGTTGTTGCAGGAATGACACAATATCCATCTCCAATCGGACTCGGAGCATCTTTTATGCCTGAACTTGTAGAAAAAATGGCGGAAAATATAAAGAATGAGATGAGAAATGTTGGAATCCGTCAGGTGCTTTCTCCGGTTTTGGATTTGGCGCGTGATTTTCGTTGGGGCAGAACGAATGAAACATATGGAAATGATCCCACACTTGTATCTGCATTTGGATGTGCTCATGTGCAAGGTATGCAGACCAATGATTTAAGAAAAGGAGTAATTGCAACGTGTAAACATTTTTTGGGGTATTCGTCACCTGAAGGAGGAATTAATACAGCAAGGACTCAAACAGATAACAGGGATTTGAGAGAGAATTTTGCAAAGCCGTTTGAAGCCGCTATTCGTAAAAACAGGTTTAAAAAGCATAATGAATTCATATTCCGAATATGATGGAGAAACGATATGTGCTTCAAAGCATATATTGACGGATTTGCTGCGTGATGATCTGGGATTTGATGGCGCAGTTGTCAGTGATTATTCCTCACTAATACGGATTAAAGATAATTCACGAATGGCAGAAGATTATCAACAGGCTGGTATATTAGCACTGAAAGCGGGAATTGATGTGGAATTGCCGAAGGCTGTCTGTTATGGTTCCAATCTTCTGCAAGCGGTCAAAGAAGGTAAAATAGAAGAAAAGTATGTGAATACTGCAGTTAAAAAGAGTTCTGAAATTGAAATTTGAATTGGGATTATTTGAAAAGCCATATTGTGAATATAAGGAACTTGATTGCTTAAAGTGCTATCAATTATCAGAGAAAATGACCGAAAAGAGTATAACTCTGACTAAAAATGACGGGATTCTTCCGTTAACCGACAGGAAAATAAAAGTAGCTGTTATTGGTCCTACAGGAGATAATTTGAGAATGTTAAGCGGCTGTTATTCGGTAGCAGGTTCTATAGATATGATTTTTCAGTGGTATGTCACAAGAAGGTGTGGATAATGAAACTGCGGTTACAGTACCTGATAAATATAAGAAAATGAGTCCTGAAATATCTGCAAAGATTGATAGGATTATCCGTCAGATTTATCCAATGTCAAAAACTATATATGAAGCAATCAAAGAATATTATCCGGAAACTGAATATGTAGAAGGCTGCGATATTGGTGATAACATATATTATGATAAGGAAAAGGCTGTTGCTGCTGCAAAAAAGCAGATATCGTTATTCTGACACTCGGAGGGAAAAATGGCTGGGGATCAAATTGTACAGATGGAGAGGGGCTGGATAATACGTCAATTGGTTTACCTGGCCGACAGGAGAAATTGATGCGTGAAGTCTATAATGTAAACAGGAATGTAATAATAATCCATACGGATAATAAGCCGTTGGTCAATACTTTTGCATATGATCATATCCCGGCTATTATTGAAGGGTGGCTTCCGGGAATTTATGGTGGAGAAGTATTAGCTAAATGTGTAGCGGGAATAATTAATCCAGGAGGAAAATTATCAGTAGATATTCCGAGGAGTACAGGACAAACTCCGTATATTATTATCAACAAAACGGAAGCCGTAGTGACAGCCCGATGTATGGACTGAATAAACACGGTTACCTAAATGAATCTTGTTGTTCAGTACGTCCGTTTGGATATGGAAAATCATATACGAGTTTTTTACATATAAGTGTCAGAATATGAATGTAGATGAAGAATTGGGGCTTCCTTTGTTGACTTTTGAGGTAGAAGTGTCGAATATAGGCGAGATGGAAGGTGACGAGACAATACAATTATATGGAATTGATGAGTATGCTTCTATTATCCGGCCTCAAAAAAAATCCTGCTTGGATTTAAAAGAGTAACGCTTTGTCCGGGCGAGACGAAAAAATAATTATATCTTTTAGGCTTGACCAGATGGCGTTTCCAGATAAATGCGGAAACTGGATACTTGAAAGGGGACGCTTTATTTTTGAAATAGGTTATAGTAGCAGAGATATAATCGATACCTACGAATATACCTTAGAGTCTTCAATAGATATTGATCATACAAAACGTCCGTTTTTTGCAGAAGCATATGTAATATAGACAGTTAGGTATATGAAGAGGGGAAAAGGAGAACTGAATGTTACGCGCAATTAATTTAAAGACTGAATATTTATATAACCCAATGGGGTTGGATATTGAAAAACCACGGCTGTTCTGGAATGCAGACGGTAAGGGCATGCAGAAAGCATATGAAATAGAATATCTGTTAAACGATACTTTGCCTGTCCGTCTTCCAATAATGAAAAGTGGCAGTATGAGGACAGTATTTACACCTGAGCTCAAAAGTAGGGATAGAGTTTGCTGGAGAATCCGGCTTACAGATGAAAATAGAGAAACTGGTGAATGGAGTGAATGGGCATCATTTGAAATTGGACTTTTAAATGTTGAAGACTGGAAAGCAAAGTGGATCATGGGCGATTATGAACATAGCAGCAAGCCGGAGATACGATATCCTGTAGATTGCTTTAAAAAAGAGTTTACTGTGAAAAGCGCTTTAAAGAGGGTCAGATTGTATATTACAGCATGTGGTTTATATGAAGTTAAAATAAACGGACATAAAGTAGGCAATCGGGTATTTACACCAGGTTCCACCGCTTTTCAGAAGAGAGTGCATTATCAGACTTATGATGTTACTGAGATGATTCAAAGTGAAAACACATTTACGATTGAACTTGCAGATGGTTTTTATTCAAGCAAGACGGGATGCTTCAATAAGGCAAAAGTCTTCGGATACGAGCCTAAGATAATTGCCCAGCTTGAGCTTGTTAATGAAAAAAGACGATATAGAAATAGTTGGTACGGATGGAAGTTTTTTGTGGTCAAACGATAGTGAAATACGGTATGCTGATATGAAAGACGGAGAAACTGTAGATTCTCGTATGAGTGCAACTTATACTGGAACAGCCCGGGTGACGGAATATCAGGGGATAATCTGCGCAGATAATAATGTACCGGTGATAGAAAAAGAGCAGTTGATAAATCCAAGAGTGGTTCATTGTCCTGATGGGAATACGGTACTGGATTTTGGACAAAATATTGCTGGATATGTAGAATTTACAGTTACTGGTGCACCTGGACATAAAGTATCTTTGATATGTGGAGAAAAATTGGATGATAATGGTAATTTCACGATAAAAAATATTTTGCTTAGCGGTGATTATGATACTCAACGAATGCAGCGGAAGAATTTATTTGTGACGGCTCGACCTGAGACATATCATCCCAAATTTTCGGTAATGGGATTTCAATATGTAATGCTCCTGGACTGGCCAGAGAAAATAAAACCGGAAAATTTCCGGGCAATTGCTGTATATAGCGATATGCGTGTTACAGGGAAATTTCAATGTTCTGATTCCGGGATATGTCGTATTTTGCAAAAATACTATGTGGAGTGTAAAGGGAAATTTTCTTGACGTTCCAACAGATTGTCCAACAAGAGAGAGAGCTGGTTGGAATGGAGATGCCCAACTATTTTTTAATACAGGAAATTATCTGATGGATCAGGCGGCCTTCTTCAGGAAATGGATGAGGGATATGGCAGATTGTCAGAAAAATAACGGTATGATTTATAATATTAATCCATCGAATCCTGGAGCTGGGGCATTTATGGAATGGTTATCTGTGGAAGGCGGAGTTGGCTGGGGCGATGCCTTTTTGATGATTCCATATTTTTTACTGGAAAAGATATGGAGATGATATGCTGATTCGACTATATTGGGATCAGATGGTAAAATGCTTTGGATTTTATAAAAAACGAATTGGAAAAAAAATCTTTTTACATTGTTTAAACCGGGATACGGTAAGTATTCCAAGTATCTGTGCACATGTGGAAGAGATTTTTGGTGAGTGGACGGAACCAGACGACTGTGCACCTGGTAAAACATCACTTTTATTTCCGCATACAGAGGAAGGTACAGCTTATATTGCGTTTGATGCAGGGATTATGGCGGAGATGGCGGAGCATCTGGGATACAATGATGCTGAGATGTACAGAAAACTCCATGAAAATGTGAAACAAGCGTATCGGCATTATTTCCTTGGGGATGGTACATTTTCTACAGATAGAATGTGCAAATATGTACGTCCTGCGCGTTAGGACTTGCGGAAGGAGAAGTAAGAAAAAATTTGCTAAAGAATATTGTGCGGTTAAACAGAGAAAGAAATTATCGGATTGGCACAGGATTTCTCTCCACACCTTTTGTGCTCGGACTCCTCACCGAAGCAGGGACTCCACAAGATGCCTACCATATGCTTACAAACCCTGAGTTTGGCTGGATGCAGCAGATTAAAAAGGGGCGACAACCGTCTGGGAAAAAATTGGACAGATGATGCATCATTGAATCATTATTCTAAAGGAGCATGTTGTCAATGGCTGTTTGACTGTGTCTGTGGCATCAGACTGGATGAAAGGGAGAATCATTTTATTATTGAGCCTCATCCGGTATTTCAATTGGAAAATGCAGGTTTTGTTTATGAATCTGTCTACGGAATCGTTGAAAGTGAGTGGAAAAAAGCAAGGGGATGACTATGTATATCATATAGTAATTCCCTGTAATTGCATGGCTGAAGTAAAACTGCCGGGAGAAAAAGCCAGAAAATTGCCATGGGAAGCTATGAATTTGTACAGCCGATAAAAAAGTAGAAGATAATGTATAGAATGAAAGTGGTGATTGAAATAGATTTAATTTCAGAACAGGCTAGCTTCTACCATATATAGAACGATTGTTTTGGCGGAAGTGGTTTGTGGTGTGCATTTCCCTCTAACAGAGTTTTGCTGGGAGGGATTTTTTATGAACTAGAGCATTTTACACAGTGGGCTGCTGATTAAAAAGCGCCGATTACTGAGTTTATGGAAAGACTAAAGAAAAGTTTTATCTTTCCCTATGGATCAGTCGAGATGAAAACAGAACATTTCTTGTCTTTCGTATTGATTTGTCAAGAAGTAATATATATGAATTAAAAAGAAACATATCTTTTTTCGGCTGGCAAAGCCGGAGACAGGGATATGTTTTTTGGGTTACACAGGCAAGAAGAGCCTGTCAGAAATGCAGAAGTCCACCGGGCGGTATGGAACTTATTGAATTTCAGATCGAACGGAGGATAAATGAATGGATGAGACGTCCAAAAAGAAGAAGAGATAAAGATAACCCATATACACAGAGCTGTCGGGACGGTAGATACTACATAACATTTAAGGACGGGCAGTCGGTGAATCAGTGAAGAATTGTTTCAGATATTTGATCTATAAAATGTCAAGTAAAAACATCATTTCCCGTGCATCTGTACGAGATAACGGAATCTGTGAGGTGTGCCAATGTGGTCAACCTAATGTCAACTTAAGACAAGTGTCTGCTTAGGTTAATGAATAACGGTGCTAAATCGAGAAAAGAGGAAGGTAGATTTGAAAAAGACGAAGAGTTGACCACATTAGTGTCAGGCACCAATGTGGTCAACCTAGTGTCAACTTAAGACAAGTGTCTGGTCAGAGCAATGGCCAATGGTGTGAAATCGGGAAAAAGAGGAAAGTAGATTAGAAAAGAAGACGCACTTTAATAGGGCTTCTCAGGAAAAGCCATGTTAAAAACTATTGATTATTAGAATGCGACTTTTTTTGTTGTTAAAATGTGTTCTGCCTATTGCTTTGTTCTTTTTCGTCGAAATGTTCTTCCAGGCATAATCTGAGATCTGCATCGGAGAGTCCTATATAATCTATCAATTGCAGATAAATCGAAAAGATTAGACAAGATTTTAGGAACTATTGTTTTTGATACGTCCGATAATAAATGCCCAGTTTGCTTGGTATCGATACTTATTCGTACTTTTAGCGGTAATCTGAATTTCTTCATCAACTTGATTCTTAATAAGAGATGACAGATTTGAGAGAAGTACGTTGATATAAAATTCTTGAAGTACCGAAGTGGTTGTTGCCCCGGAAAATTCTTCAATAGCAAGACGACTTTTCAATTCCTTATATTTTGTTTCGACCGGCCAGCGATAGAAGTAAAAGCTCGCGGAACATCTTCTGAGAAATATGTGAATCAAAAAAGATTGGTGGCAAGATACTCTTTTGTTCCATCACCGAGAATAACTTCGATGACTCTTATCTTGATATCCTCAGTTCCGTCTTTTGTGTTGCCAGGAAGAACAGTGATTATGTCGCCAAAGCATTTCTTGGCAATGTTATAATTCTGCTTCAAGCGCATAAGGCAAAGGTGCTGATGCTCGACACAGTAACGAAACATATCTTCAGAATAATAGCCACGATCAAAGATTATAACGCTGTTTTGATAGATATTTAAATCTTCTAAATTATGCAAATGCTCTAAAGCAGCAGAACGTTCAGATGCAAGATATCGCTGAAAAAGAATGGACGATATAATCATCAAGAACATCATAAACAATGGAACCAAGTCCCATAGTAAAACGGCGGCTTGGATCAGGATATCAAACATTTCAC
>VOFC01002922.1_pt1 | contig 13127 bp, 25 predicted proteins | sample 5384161 | NCBI WGS metagenome assembly VOFC01 (sample SAMN12384722, study PRJNA508395) | human gut metagenome | isolation source: healthy gut B | host: Homo sapiens | reverse complement strand
TTCAAGGTGGTTTCATTTTATGTACAACAAGAAAGCAAGGTTGAAATATACCTTGCTTTTTTTTGCATAAAATAACACACAGCCCCATAAAGGAGCTGTGTGTTGTGTCGACTTATTCGTCGAAGTACTAAACACACCTGATTGTCAATCTTTTAAGCAGTTGTTATACTTTATCATCGTTTTTATATTTTCATATTTGCTATCGCCTATTCCTGGTACATTTTTAAGTCTTCGATTTTTTGAAATTTTCCATTTTCTTTTCTGTATTCTATTATTTTATTGGCGGTTGCTTCTCCTACTCCTGGCAGAGTTATAAGTTCTTCAATTTGTGCTGAGTTTATATTTATTTTGCTTTTGCCCTTCTGACATATTGTCTTTTCCTTGTGTTATATATTCTTGTTCTTCTTCATTCTTACTTGGTATATATAGTTTTTCTCCATCTTCTAACACATACGCTAAATTAAGTCTATTTTACATCTGCTTCCTCTGTCTCTCCACCAGCAGCTTCTAATGCATCTACTATTCTAGCTCCTTCTTCTAATATTATAACTCCCGGATTATTAATTGCTCCAGTTATATGCACCGTAATCTGACTTATATGTGTTTCTTCAGATTGTTCTTCATTGCCATAGTAGCTAACAGTATTTTCCTGTGTTTGTTTGTACATGTATATTCCCACAGTTGTTGCTATTATTACAACTACAACAGCTATTACTATTTTCATTTTTGTACTTTATATTTTGCAAAAATATTGCCTCCTTTCATTTTTGTATTGAATTTTTATACTTTTTAAGATATGATATACATACATTTTATAGAGGAGCTTTATATGAATTGTTTAAAAAGATATGTATAACATTGTTTTTATTTTTTGATTATTTTTGTAAGTGGTTGCACATCAACTTATGCATCCACCATACCAGACACCTATTCTTCAGCATGTTTACTAATGGAAGAAAGTACTGGAAAAAATTTTATATAGCAAGAACGCTAACAGTATAATGTATCCTGCAAGCACTACTAAAATTATGACTGCAATTCTTACTTTAGAAAAGTGTAATCTTTCTGACACAGCTGTTGTAAGCCATAACGCTGTTTTTTCTATTCCTAGCGGATACTCTACTGCAAGCCTTGTAGAGGAGAAGTTTTAACTATTGAACAGTTATTAAATGTTTTACTAATTCCTTCTGCAAAATGATGCAGCCGTCGTTTTGGCCGAACATATTGCAGATCTGTTGAAGCATTTAGCGATATGATGAATGCTAAAGCTGTTGAGTTAGGCTGTTTAAACACTCATTTTGTTAATCCTAACGGGATTCACAACGAAAACCATTATTCAACAGCATACGATTTAGCTTTAATAGGAAAGTATGCTATGCAATTTCCTACTTTTAAGGAAATTTCTTCTAAGACACGCTATACTTTGCCAATCACAAATGCTTATAGCAAGGAAGATCGTATTTTTAATACAACAAATGATCTTATTAAACCTAATTATAGTTCTTCGCCTACCAACTATTATTACAAATATGCAACTGGCGGAAAGACAGGATATACCGATCCAGCAGGTCAATGCATTGTTGCAACTGCCACAAAGGATAACATTTCTTTGATTGCAGTCACTCTTCATGGCGATTTTACAGAAGACAATCTTAGTCAAAGAGCTCTTGATTGCAAAGCTTTATTTGAATACGGATTTAATAATTTTTCTATGGTTTCTATTGCCCAAAAAGGCGATGTTGCCTCTAATATGAAGGTGCCTAATGCAACCAAAGATTCTTCGTCTTTGGATTTGCTATATTCGGATGATATTTATGCTTTTGTTCCTAACGGGTTTGATACATCTTCAGTTACTCCTAACATAAAGCTTTCGAGTACTTTTTGCACCTATAGCTCAAGACACCGTTCTTGGCACAATTTCTTATGATATTGATGGTTCAAATTATTCTTGTAATTTGTTAGCTTCACACGAAGTTTATAAAAATCAATTTGCAAAAACTGCTATGGAACTTTCTCTTTTACTTATTTTTTTTTATTATTATCTAAGGTTTTGAAACGCAAAAAGCGTAGAAAGAATTATAGAAAAAAGCCTAAAAAAAATAGGGTGAATTTTATTCCCCCTATTTTAATTATTTGTTTCTGTTTCTACTTTTGGAAATAACTCTTTTTACTAGTTCTGCAGTCTTCTTTTTGTTTGCCACATAGATTGATACTCCGTTACACATTTCTGTGGTTCCTGGTACCATTCCTGTTTTTATGTTGTCCGCATCAAACTCTACTGCTGATGGCACATATGCCTTTAGTTTTGTTAAATCCATATTTGTGTTTACGTTTTCGTTCATAATGTCTATTATTTGTTTTAACTTAAATATGTTTTGTATTTTTAAAGTTTGTTTTAAGCGTTGCTATGATAAATTCCCTTTGAGTTCTCATTCTTCCTAAATCTTGTTGTCCATAACTAGAAGGATATGTTGAACCATCGTTGTTGTGTCTAAATCGAAGCAGTTGTTCTGCTTTATTGCACCATCTATTAATTGCTCTCCTGCTTTTAAATCAATGTATAGGTTTTGGTCTGTATCTTCTGTGTAATACATATCTATTGGAACATTAAATGTTACTCCACCTATTGCATCAACTAATTTTATAAGAGCCTTAGTATCTATTATCACATAGTTTTCTAACTCTAAACCTGTTAAATCATTTATTCTATCTATTGCATCTGGTATTTTTTCCGCTTCTAAATACTGTGTTTATTTTGTAACTTGCTATGTAGTTTGATGTAGCTGTTGTTCTGTCCTTTTTCCCTACATATGTGTCTCTTGGTATTGACATTATAGATGCCTCTTGTGTTTTTGGATTATATGAGGCCACCATGATTGTATCTGCTAGTTTATAATCGTCAACTCCACTTATTCCCCAATTAGCACTTGTATTGGTTGTAAGTTTTCTATTGTTTCTGAGCTTTCTCCAAGCAATGTTGCAAGTAATGCTGACAAGGTGCCTATTCCGCTTTTGCTTTTTATTATAAAATCCATATCCTAGGTATGAGGTTCCTGCTATTAGCATTAAGCACAATATTGTTACAACTATTCTTTTTTTATTCTAGTTGCCGTTACTTTCTTTTGGTTTCTCAGTTTTTTGTTTTTTTGCTTTTGGCTTTTTTTTTTTTCTTCTTCTCTTGAATGTTTGCCTTGATTTTTTTCTTTTGCCCTTTTTTTGTTTTTCAATTAAATTACCCCCATAATTTTTTTACGTTACCTAGTATATCAAATATATCTTAATTTTTCAACATTATTTGAAGATTAATTTTAATATTATGTTATTGTTATATATTGTTGCTCCAAAGTATGATTGGCTTACAGCATTTACTATTGGATTACTTCCCCAAATTACGCTCATTAGTGATACTATTCCTAGTAAGATATAGATCACAAGTGCTCCTTTGCAATATTCCATATATTACTCCTCCTGTTTTATCAATTTGCTTAAGTATTGGTAATTTTGTAATTCCTTTGCAAATATGCTAATGATGAATAGCAATAATCTTGCAACTATGTATATTGCAATAGCTGTACCTGCTCTCATTATAGTTAGCGTTGTGCTTTTTTTTTTTTGTTCTACTATGTTGTTTCTAGCTTCTGTTGTAGCCTTATCTATTTGGTTATTTATACTATCTGCTAGAGTTGTTGGCATTTGGTCTTCGTTTGTGTTTTTCCTCTTTGCTAAAATTCTTTATTAATGTTGTTTCTATTTTTTCGTCTATTTGAGTTTTTTCCATTATTACATTTGATATTGGTTTATACAACATCACTGCTAATACAACTGCTATTGCAAAAGATGCTAACTTTATTAAGCTTCCTGCTAGTCCTCTTGCATAACCTATTATCATAAAAAGCTAATAATATAGCTATTAATATTAAGTCTACTATAACTCCCATGTTTTCTCTCCTTTAAAATTTTACTATTTCTATTTTATTTCTATATATAATTCCTGCAATTTCGTTTGATATTACTATTTCTCTTACTTCTTGCTTTGAAGTGTATTTTTTTTATCAACCATCCATTTGTATCGACAAAATGAATTTCTGATCCTAAGTTTAATGCTATTTTATCGCCACAACTATAAAGTTCTTTTGTAACTCCTGTAAAGTTATATACACTTTCTTTTAGTGAATTTGTATTTATTATTCTTAATGATGTGTTTGTGTTTAGTAATCCTTTGTTTTCTTCTGTTGTTTTTGTAACATAATTATCTAATTGAATACTCGCAAATGTTACCTTTTTTTCTGTTTTTGTATCAATTTTTGCTATTTCTTTATCTTGATTATCTTTGATAACATGTATTGAATTGTCGTACATGCAAACAAGTCTGGTTTTATTTTGGTATTTTATATTTAGTATTAAACTTTTCTGCCGGAGCTTTATATGTATATATAATTGCGTCTTGATTTTCTTGTTGATCTCCTGAATTCTTTTGTTTTTTTATCTATTGATATAATTTTTATGTTTGATTGTATTAGTGTTCCGCTTGTGTTTATTTCTGCATAACTTAGATATTTATTGTCGTCAGATATACTTGATGCAACTGCCACCGTATCAGATAAATAGTTTCTAAATATTTCATTTCCGGTTGTCTAGCAATATTATTACTGATTTGTACGCTGTTCCTGACACAATTATAGATGTATATCCATTAGCATTAATGCTTACTCTCGATATGTTGCCTTCTAAATTTTTGACCATTTAATTGTGTTATCAGAAATCATATAGGCTTTTTGTAGCATCCTGTTCTGCTATAAGTAAGTATTTACCATTACTTGCAATTATTGGCTTGCTTATTTCCAACTTTAATTCCGACTCTTTTTTCCGGTAGAGTTGTATGTTTCTAACGTGTTTTCTTTTAGTATTGCAATATATTTATAATATGAGAAAATATTTGATTTATCATAGCTTTCTATTTCTATCGTTTTTAGGTTTTCTTCGTTTATCTCTTTTCTAAGTATTTTTTCGTCTGCAAACTTTCTAAATCCTTCATTGTTGGCATATACCGCATATATTACTATTATTGCAATGACTATAACTGATAGTATTATCATACCTGTTAGTCTTTTTTTGTTTATTGTTTTCGTATCATTCTTATTAAAATATAGCAAGTTTATTTTTTCTTTTTCTCATCTTTCTTTTTCATCTTTTGCCACTTTCCTCCTTGCGGTTTTGTGTATCTTTATATTAATTTATATCAGTTTTTTTACAGTTTTTGCAATAGGGATTTTATTATTAATATAATTTGTATTATTCCAATCGCACCAAATACCGGATACAATACTGTTACAAAGGTTTCCAAATCCAATATATGAAATCGGTATTTCTAATACGCAGATTGCCAGTACTGCCATTTTGTATTCATTTTTATTTTTATGTTTTCTAATGCTCCATATCCTGCTGAAATTACAGATGTTATTATTGCTGTAATTATTGACACTCCATACATTACTTTGTCTATTTGTCCTGATAGTATTGCTAATATTGGCATTTCTACTTTTGATATATCCATGTTGGTTGATAACAACATTTGGTATATTAAATTATCAGCATTGTTAGTATTATTATTGATGATATGAAGGATATTATTTTTACGTTCTTTTTCATGTTTTATGTTTTTACTTATTGATACTATTATCGGTATAAGTATTATGCTGTTATAACTGGTATACAAAATTGCTTTTGATGATTGATGGCAAAACTTCACTTTCGGGTTGGACTTTTTTATTGTTGGTGTACTGTTTTTTTTTATTCCTATTGCAATTATTGCAATTATCATTATTGGCACTATAATTGAGTTAAGTTTTACTATTCCTTCTATGTTTTTCATCAGTATTATATATATTATTGTTCCATTATTATTGCTGTTATGATTATTGGAATTTTAAATTCCTGTTTAAAAAATGAGCATAAGCCTGCACATCATTATCCAGAAAGACGCTAGTAGGAACGTGTTTATTATTTTTTCACTATGCTTTTTGGATACTGTTTTATTTTTTGTTATATTAGATCCAAAACTGATTGTTGCTATCCACTTTTTGTGCTTTGATATTTTTATAGTCATATAAATTATTGTAGCCGTCATTATCCATACTATTATTCCTGTTAAAAAATTAATGCTGGTATTGAAATTATTATTATTTGTATTATTATTTTTTGTTGCTCTGTTGCTGTAAATGTTGATATTGTTCCTGTGTCTTTTCTTACTGTTATGTTATCTGTTCTTTGTGTTAAGTAAGAAACTGAATTTAGTGCTAAATCTCTGTTATTATAGAATGATATTCCCATTACTCTGCTTTGGCTATTTGAGTTTGTGCCATATAGTTGTATACTTAAGTCACTTGCAAATACACTATTTGCAAATATTACAGCTTTAGATGTTTTTCTTCTTCATTTACTTTTTTTTTTTAGTAGCTATAGCTCCTATAATAGCTCCTGCTGCATCTTTATCTGCATCTATTCTTGTAGTTGAGTTTATTGTTAAGTCGTTTCTTAAGAAAGAAGAACTGGTTGCAGTTATTAAATTTTCTGTAGTAACACCTAAACTTTCTAGTTCTTTATCTGATTTGAATGTTAATTTTCCTGCATTTAATAATGCTACTGCACCATCTGATGATATATATTTTGTAATTTCAGAAGAATTACTTACTTGTGGTATTACAAAGTTTGGATATCCACTTAACATACTGCTTGTTGATTCTTCGAAGACTACTTCGTTAGATTCTTCCACACCATATTGTTCTAATATTTTATTAAAGTTTGCTAAGTTTACTCCTTGAATATTTGGATCTGCAAAAATTAATAAGTTTCCGCCTTTGTTTATATAGTCTATTATTAAATCTCTTTCATATTCTGAAAAAATCTTCCTTTAATGTTGTTAATACCAATACATCACAGTCATCTGGTACTTTACCATTTACTAATAAGTCTAGCGAATTTACTGTGTTTGCCTCATTTTTTTAAATATTCTTCAAATACAGTATATTGATCTGTATATTGAACATGATTTGTAACTAAGTATATGCTTGGTGTTTTTCTAAGTTAACTGCAAGTATTGCATTTGTAAGTGCTTGTTCTGTTATGTCTATTTGTTCATATGTTGTGTTATCATATGTTGTAAGATCACTAGTCATTACTGCCTTTTTTCTATTTTCTGTTTCAACAATAACCAAACTTGAAATTCCACTTCCAAGTGCATAATCCGACTGTAAGTCTGGTCTCTTACTTACATCTGTTAATTCTTCATATGTAATATGAGAATTTTGTTTATTGTCATAGGTTTGCATATTCTTCTATTGCAGGATAATCACTCATTCCATATGCTATTATTTTTTGTATCTTGATTAACACTTTTACTTTGTCTATAGATTCTTGTGATAATGAATATAACTTGTCTTTTGTTTATATCTATATTTGCTATTTTTTAGACTTCTAACATATATGTTAAGTACTGTATATATTGCTATTATTATTACTATTAATAACATTGTTAAAAGTGTGCTTCTAAGCCATTTTCCTTTTTAAATAATTCTTTTTGTCTTTTCTTTCACAATTTTCTCCTCCTTTTTCTATTTTACTAATTTTCTTCTTTTCATTACTATCATTGTTAGTATAACAAACATTATTGTCATAGATACTAAATTTATTGTCTCTGTTATAGGGAATGTTCCTGTTGCAAAATGATAAAATAAATTTATTAATGATATTGAATTTAGTGTTGTAGAAATATTTGGAGCAAGCCATGTTAATACAAATGCTGCAATTGTTACTATTGCTGCAATTATTTGATTTTCTGTTAAGCTTGATATAAACATTCCAAAAAGCAGTATATGCCATTGACATTAGTAAAAAGCCAAACATTGCTGTTAATACTATTGGCATATCTGGAACTTTAAAAAGTAGCATAATATTGCTAAATAAATGAATGTTAATAATTCTGTAATTATAATTACTCCAACTGCTGCTAAAAATTTACCAAGTGTAATTCCTATCATACTTCTAGGTGATGTCATTAGCAGTTGCTCTGTTCCATTTTTTCTTTCTTCTGCAAACATTCTCATTGTTAATAATGGAACTATGAATATTAATGTATAAATTGCTGAATAGTAAAATACATATTGGAATGTTGTCATTCCTTGATATATTGTTGTTATATAAAATAAAATACTAAACATAGCAAGGAATATTCCTATAAAAACATAGCCTATAGGTGACAAAAATATGTTTTAAATTCCTTTTTTAATACTGCCCACATTATTTTTTACCTCCTTTTTGTTTTTTTGCTGTATTTTTTTTTCTCATTTTTGTTTGATTCTTTTTTATTTGTTTTTCTGTCTTCTTTTTCTTCTTTATTTGCTTTTCTTCTTTTTTTTGCTGGTTTATTATCTTTTTCTGTTGCTGCATCTATTAATGTTAAAAAATGCATCCTCTAAAAGATTTTTCTGCTTTTTTTAATTCGAATATTGTTATATCTTTTTTTAGGCAATATTTCAAATAATTGTTTACGTAAGTCTATATCTGCTTTAGATTCTATCATATATTGTTTTGTTCCATCTTCATTGTCTTTTTTATGAATTTTTACATTCTGTGATTTCTGGAATTTCTTTTTTTAGCTTTGTCATATTTTTTATTTTTATCTTCTACTGTAAGTAAAATTACATTTTTTCTTCTGTCTTTTTGCTCCAAGTTTTCTGGAGTATCTACTGCAATTATTTTTTCCTTTATTTATTATGATTACTCTTTCACATATTTGGCTTACTTCTGATAATATGTGTGAGCTTAATATTACTGTATGTTTTTTACCTAGGTCTTTAATTAATTTTCTTATTTCTGTTATTTGTCTTGGATCTAGTCCTACTGTTGGTTCATCTAATATATTACTTTTGGATCTCCAACTAATGCTCCTGCTAAACTTACTCTTTGCTTATAACCTCTTGATAAGTTTCGAATAAGTTTTTTAGAAACGTCTTTTAAACCTGTTTCTTCTAATACTTTTTTTCTACATTTTCCTTTTTTTCTTTTCTTTTTTTTTAGTTCTGCCATATATGTTACAAACTCTTTAACTGTTAGTTCCGTATATAAAAGGAACTCCTTCTGGCATATACCCAATTTGTTTCTTTTTGCTTTTGCAGACTGTCTTTGAACATCAAATCCATTCACTTCTATTGTTCCCTCTGTTGGTTCAATAAAACCTGTTATCATGTTCATTGTTGTTGATTTTCCAGCTCCATTAGGGCCTAAAAAATCCAACAACTTCCGTCTTTTTACTGTGAAACTTATATTATCTACTGCAACAAAGTTTCCATACTTTTTGTGACGTTTTTTACTTCTATCACTTGTTTTTCCTCCAATCTATTATTTCAAGTTTATATGTACTATATCACTATAAAAATATTACTGCAATATATTTTTTCTTATTTCACAAAATTTTTTCACAAACAGTTAACATTTTGTGCATTGTATGTGGAAAACCACAAAAATTGAGCCAATAGTTTACCTATTAGCTCTGCTTTTTTATTCATTTCCTTTTGGAATTATGGTTATTTTTTAAATTTGGAAATATCTTTTCTATGTTTTCATTCGAAAATGCCTTGTTTTTGGAATATCTCGATTGCTGTATTATTACTAATGTAATTTTTGCCTTCCATTTCTTCTTTTTCATTCTTATTTTGTATACTGTTATTCCCCAAAATGTTAATATTATTTCTAATGAAATTGCTATTGTTATTATTATATCTACAATTTTTTTATGATCTTATTTGGTTTTTATCCAATATTTTGTCCAACCATTTTTGTACAAGTTCAATAATTATTACAGTTAGTATTCCCCAAAAGTATTGATGTAAGGACGCAAGCTCTACCATTTAAGTTAAATTTTATTTCTGAATAGTTCCAGAATGTCGCTCCTAGTATTCCTTCAAACAAGAAGCTAATAGCATATTGTATCGCTGTTACCAGAACAGCTCCTAATACAACCCCATATATAAATTCTGCCAGTAAACCAACTATGCTAAAAATAATTACATACCATAAATATTTGTGAAAATTATTCTTTTACTGTACTGGTAGTGATTTTCTCCTTTTATTGATTTTTCATTTTCTTTTTTCATTTGATATCTCCTAAAATTTATTATAATTTATTTATATTTTATCTTATAATACTTCTACACCTTTATTTTTGCTAGAAATTGCTTTTTGAGCATTATGTAAATATTGGCAATTGTTCCGCCACCGCCTAAGTCTACTCTACCAAGTTCTGCTATTTGATATGTTAATTAGATTTGAAAAGAAATTTTCATTGTTAGATTCAAATATTTTCTTACATATGCAACAAATTCTGCATTTGCATCTGAACCATTTGCTTTTCCAGCAACTCCAGTATATTTTGCAATTCCAACCCCTTTATTTTTAAGAAAGATGCATTGTTTAAGGTCTGATACAGTTTAATTTCTGAAGAATATATTGGGTCAAATCCTGCATCAACATCTGCTGATAACATTTTAGAGTTGCAGAACATTTTATCTAATAAGATTTGGTCTATTTACGCCTAATTTATTTATTATTTCTGACATAAATGTTGAAAATACATTAGATTCCATTCCTGTATTTCCCATGCTTCCTATTTCTTCTTTATCTACTAACATACATACAGCTGTTTTTTTCTGGATTTTCTATGTTTAATATTGCTGTTAATGATGTATATACAGATACTTTATCATCTTGACCATATCCTACAATTAAGCTTTGGTCAAATCCTAAACTTCTGCATTTAAATGCTGGTACAAGTTCTATTTCTGCACTTAAAAAGTCTCTTTCTGTTATTCCATATTTTTGGTTTAATAAATTTAAAATATTTAATTTTACTTTTTCTGAAACTTTTTCGTCATTGTAAGGAATACTTCCTATTAATAGATTTAAGTTTTCTCCTCTACCCCATCTTTTAATTTTTTTTGCATTTGTTCTTGTGCTAAATGTGGTAAGTAAGTCTGTTATTGTAAATATTGGATCTGCTTCTTTTTCTCCTATTTCAATTTCAATTTTTTCTCCATTTGTTTTTACAATTACTCCATGTATTGCAAGTGGTATTGTCGTCCATTGATATTTTTTATTCCACCGTAATAATGTAATGTTTTTTGAAAATAAGCAAAACCTTTATCTTCGTATATAGGATTTGGCTTTAGGTCTAGCCTTGGAGAATCTGCATGAGCTCCTATTATATTTACTCCATTTTCTATATTTTCTTTTCCTATTACTACTAAAAATATTTTTTATCTCTATTTATAAAATATACTTTATCTCCTGGCTTTTAAACTTTCGTATTCTTCAATTGATTTAAAACCATGCTCTCTTGCAATTTTGCAAGAATTTTTTTTTTACTATTTCTCTTTCTGTTTTAGATTCATTTAAGAATTTTATATATCCATTGCAATAATTAAATATTGCTTTTCCTTTGTTCTTGCGATGTTTTTTTCCCATCCATTTTTTTAGTGTCAAATAATTTCTCTTTTAATTCTTCACCCATTGTTTTTTCTGCCATATACATCTTCCTTTTCTTATATTTATTTCTTTAGCAGTATATCATTATATTTTATTTTTTTTCTAGTTATTATGGAATCGATGTTTCTAATTTAACTATTGATGAAGCTAAAAGGAAGGTTTCTTCTATTATTGGCAATCACATCTCAGAAGAGATTTCTTTTGTGCATAACGATTTTCAGACAGTCATTCTTCCAGAGCAGTTTGGAGTTAGCTTTGACGTTGACAGTGCTGTTGAACAAGCTTTTATTATATTGGGAAGTCTGACAATTTAATTAAAAATAATTACACTATATTATCATTATTGCTTAAAAATTATAATATCTCGCCAAGTATTAATTATGACGAGGATTTACTAAATTCTCTTATAGATAGTATCAACGCTCAACTACCGGACAGAGTTGTTAATTCTGGATATTCTATTGATGGAACTAATTTAATTATCACTTCCGGAAAAGACGGAATTTTAATTTCAAGTTCTGATTTAAAAGACGAAATATTATCCTTCCTTAATGACATCAGTTCAAAGAATGAAACAATTAATATTCCTGTAAATAATGTTGGTGCAGAACCTATAAACTTAGATGCTATTTATAAAGATATATTTAAGTTGCCTGTTGATGCATCTTACACAACCAACCCATATGTTGTGTATCCTTCTTCTAACGGACTTGATTTTGCAATTTCTATGGAAGAAGCAAAAGCTATAATTTCTAATCAAAAGACGAATATACTATACCGTTGAAAATAACATATCCTAACGTTACTACTAACCAAATTGGTAATGAGGCTTTTCCCTGACCTGTTATCACAATTCTCTACTTCTTTTTACTAGCAGTGGTTACAACAGATCTAATAACATTATTTTGTCATCAGCAAAGTTAAACGGCCTTGTTTTAATGCCTGGCGAAGAATTTTCGTACAATCAAGCAGTTGGTCAAAGAACAAGGGCTGCTGGTTTTAGGGAAGCTGGAGCTTACTCTAATGGAAAAGTTGTCCAAGAATTGGTGGTGGTATCTGCCAGGTTTCATCAACTTTATATAATGCAGTATTATATGCAAACTTAGAGATTGTAGAAAGAACAAACCATTATTTCAATCCCGGATATGTTAAACCTGGATTAGATGCTACTGTTTCTTGGGGTGGTCCTGATTTCAGATTTAGAAACAACAGAAACTACCCTATTAGAATTGTTACAGACACTTCTGGCAAGAAATTAAAGGTATATATATATGGTCTAAAAAACAGATGATGATTGCACTGTTGTTCTTGATCCTAGATATATTTCTTCCGTTCCATACAAGACAACTTATCAAAATAATGCTTCTTTAGTTACTGGGGAAACGCGTGTTATCTCAAGGGTTCTAACGGTTGCAAACTGCAACATATAAATATGTATATGATAAAATGGAACTTTTGATTTCTTCCGAGTGTATATCACGAGATACTTACAGTCCTCACAACAAAGTAGTCGCAGTAGGGCCATAATTATAAGAACAGAAATGAGTAATTTCATTTCTGTTTTTATTTTTATAATCTGTCAATAAATT
>VOFC01006896.1_pt1 | contig 13130 bp, 21 predicted proteins | sample 5384161 | NCBI WGS metagenome assembly VOFC01 (sample SAMN12384722, study PRJNA508395) | human gut metagenome | isolation source: healthy gut B | host: Homo sapiens | reverse complement strand
GGCGACATGGTGGATTACTACACCCTCTGGGCCCACCAGATCAAAACGCCCATTGCGTCCATGCGGCTGACGCTGCAGAACGAGGACTCCGACCTGGCCAGGTCCCCTGTCCGGGGATCTGATGCGGGTGGAGCAATATGTGGAGATGGTGCTGGTATTCCTGCGGCTGGACAGCAGCACCACCGACTATGTGATCCGTGCCCACAGCCTGGACGATATCGTGCGCCCGGCGGTGCGGAAGTTCGCCGGGAGTTCATCCGCCGCCGTCTGCGGCTGGACTATCAGCCCCTGGACCGCACCGTGGTGACTGACGGCAAGTGGCTGGGCTTTGTGGTGGAGCAGGTGCTGTCCAACGCCCTGAAATACACCGCCAGCGGCTCCGTGACCATCAGCCATGGACGGAGATGACCTGTGCATCCGGGACACCGGCATGGGCATCGCACCGGAGGACCTGCCCCGGATCTTCGACCAGGGGGTTCACGGGCTCAACGGCCGCCGGGACACCCGGGCCAGCGGCATCGGGCTGTACCTTTGCCGCCGGATCTGCCGCAGCCTGGGACACACCATCCGGGCCAGCTCCGTTCCCAACCAGGGGACGGAAATTCGCATCGGTCTTGGGCCAGAAGAAAACGTTGCCGGAGTAAAATCAGATAATTGTGAACAAAAAACACGACATCCCGGCCGGGGTGTCGTGTTCTTTCATCTTAGCATTTTTCCATACACAAAACAACTAAAAATTTACACAAAATTAACACTTAAAAATTGTCCATTATTGCCATCTTGCAAGATGAAAACCAGAGGTATATAGTATGAAATGTGATTTTTCGACGCACAATTTCAAAAAATCAATGCGAACTCCGGAAAAAAGTCAACTTTTTCGGATTTCGTTTTTTTAGAAAAATTGCAGAAGCGCCAAAACCGGGCGTTTAGGAACCTGTTAAAGGCAGATTTTGCCGGAAAAGGAGGCGGAACCATGACACGAGAGGACGCAGTGGAGCGGCTGTGCGATGTACGGCGGCAGCTTTGACATCACCCGATGCGGGGGAGGAGCTTCCTCTGACGGCGAAGATGGACTTTATGTCCATAACTCCAAATATGTGCTGTCCAAAAAGCAAAGCTGTGGGAGGCCAACAGCTTTGAATATGTGTATCTGTTCAGCGTTCCGCACCTGACGAAGGAGATTTATCAGCAGTGCGAGCGCCTGGCATACGAACAGGGCATGGCCCGTATCCAGCCCGGTCCCAACCACATGTATACCTATATCTCCGCCATCTTCCTGTGCGACTCCTGCGACCCGGAGTCCCGGAAGGCCCTGAAGCGGTGCCACCGGTATCAGAGCTTCCGGCTGTCGTATTGGGGATGGATGGATTTTCACACCGCGCTGGTGGTGCTGCCGGAGGAAGCGGTCAAAGCACCAACGCCAGCGGACACAGTGCAGCGCAGGTGCTCAAACGAGCCATGTTTCATAAGCAAAAAAGAGAAAATTGTTTCGAAAGGAGAGAAGTTTATGAATGCTGCTTTGTTCCTGATCATTGGCGTTGCCGTGCTGATCGTAGGATATATTTTCTACGGCGGCTGGCTGGCCAAGAAGTGGGGCGTGGATAACTCCCGCGTCACCCCTGCCCACGAGCTGGAAGACGGCAAGGACTATTGTCCCGCCAAGGCTCCCCCGTGCTGATGGGACATCACTTTTCCTCTATCGCGGGCGCCGGCCCCATCAACGGCCCCATTCAGGCCGCCGTGTTCGGCTGGGTCCCCGTGGTGCTGTGGGTTCTCATCGGCGGTATCTTCTTCGGTGGCGTGCATGACTTCGGTGCTCTGTTCGCTTCCATTCGTCACAAGGGCCAATCTATCGGCGAGGTCATCGGCGACGCCATCGGCTCCAAGGCCAAGAAGCTGTTTATCATCTTCTCTTATCTGACCCTGATCCTGGTGGTGGCTGCCTTTGCCTCCATCGTGGCCAACACCTTCAAGGCCACCTTCAATGTGGACGGCGTGCTGATAAGGCCGCTTCCGCCGCCAACGCATCCACCGCCATCATCTCCATCATGTTCATTCTGATGGCCATCATCTTCGGCTTCTTTGTCTACCGCCGGAATGCTCCTCTGGGCATTTCCACCGTCATCGGTGTCGTCGGTATTGCCGTGTGCATGTACATCGGCCTCCAGTGGCATCCCATCTATCTCAGCGGCAACGTCTGGATGATCATCGTGGGCGTGTACATCGCCATCGCATCCGTCACCCCCGTGTGGATCCTGCTGCAGCCCCGTGACTACCTCAGCTCCTTCCTGCTGTATGGTATGATTATCCTGGCTGTTGTGGGCATCATCGGCTGCCACCCCACCGTGGATATGCCTGCCTTCACCGGCTTCAAAGGATACCCTGGCTCCCAGCGGCACCTCCCTGGGTTACATGTTCCCCGCCCTGTTCGTGACCATCGCCTGCGGCGCTGTGTCCGGCTTCCACTCTCCTGGTGGGCTCCGGCACCACTGCCAAGCAGCTGGATCAGGAAAAGGATGCCAAGCCCATCGCTTACGGCGGCATGCTCATTGAGTGCGCTCTGGCTCTGATCTCCGTGTGCGCTGTTGGCTACATCTGGGCGCAGTATGCCGACGGCACCACCGTGACCCCCACTGTGGTGTTCGCTACCGGCCTGGCCTCCATGTTCTCCGAGGTGTCCGGCAGCGGTTGCTACAACGTGGTGTATTCCATGCTGATTCTGGCCGTTTCCGCCTTCTGCCTGACCTCCGTGGATACTGCCACCCGTCTGGCCCGTTACATGTTCCAGGAGTTCTTCACCGCCCCCGGTGAGACCCGCGAGAATATGCCCGGCTGGAAAAAGGTCCTGACCAACCCCTATGTGGCAACCGCTATCACCGTAGTGGCCGGCGTCGTCCTGGGCCTGACCGGCTATGCCAAGATCTGGGCTCTGTTCGGCGCTGCCAACCAGCTGCTGGCTGCCCTGGGCCTGCTGGCTGTGTGCTGCTGGCTGGGCAAGGTTGGCCGCAACAACAAGATGTTCTACTTCCCCATGTTCTTCATGCTGATTGTGACCCTGACCTCCTGGTGTTCACCATCAAGGCCCAGTTTGCCGGTATCGCTGCCGGCGGCGAGGGTGTTGCCTGGTTCTACATCCGCGCGATCATCGCCATCCTACTGGTGGTTCTGGCCATCGTGCTGGTGGTGGAGTGCATCCAGGCCCTGTCCCGCAACAAGAAGGCTGCCGCCGCCAAGTAACGGCCGCGTGACAAACGTATAGAGACAATAAGGCCCGCGCCCGGCAGCTGCCGGGCGCGGGCCTTATTCGGCCTGCCGGGAAATCAGCCGCTGCGAGACCGGCCCGCAGATTGGCCACAGGCCCCACATCCACCGTTGGGCTGTCGGACGTATGTTCCTTAACCGTCGGGTCTGCAGAGATCGGCTCCTCTGGGGCGAGGATCGTACGAAGTATTTTTTGCGGCATACACGCCCAACGGAAGCCTCATGGGGGGCGCTGCCGTGAAAAAGAGATCGCCTCCGCCTTTGGAAAGAAAGATCGTTGCGAAAGGAAAAAACCCATCCGGGGAGTCTTTCACTTTCAATCACTGCATTTTCAGAACCTTTATGAAAGTTTTGAAAAATGCGCGGGTCGGAGCGAAATCTCTTTTGCCAAAAAAAAAAGGCACCGCTCTTTTTGACAAGCTGAGAGGAGACCCCGGACTTTTTGTCCGGGGCCTCCTCTTTATGCAGTTGAGAGTTCGGCGGAAGCCGTCACAGCCAGTTGGGCGGGACTGTGGTTTCGGTTGACTTTTCAGCGGGCCTTGCGCTTCAGGGTGACGGTCATGGGGATCATCACCACGGTGAAGGAAGCAGCCAGAACCCAAACGATGATGCTGCTGGTGTCGCCGGTCTTGGGGGCGTCGGGCTTGCCCGGCTCCTCGGGCTTGCCGGGGTTCACGGGATCGGGATTCTCGGGCTGGGCAATGCCCTCGTAGGCCGTCTCAGTGAGGCTGCGGGAGAAGATGAAGTTGCTGATGAAGGTGTACTCGTCGGTCTGGTGAATCTTGTGGTTCAGGACGTTGGCAAACAGGGCCATGTCCAGGTCGCCGTTCTGATACTCGAAGCCCACCACGCCGTTGTTGTACTGGTTGAACTGCTCGGTCCAGCCATCGTCCGTCAGGCAGATGCAGCCCTGCAGCGGGGCTTGCCGGCGTTCTGCACCAGAACGGTAGCGCCTTCGGGGATCTCGGTGAACCAATAGGTACCATACTCGTACATCACGTCGTCACCCTCGTTGATGTAGGTGGCGTTGATGAGAGTGTTGTTGGGATATACCACCCGGCCCAAGAAGTCGGTACCCATGGTCGCAGGAATCGAGCTTCACGCCCCAGACCCAGCATGAAGGCCTTTCCCTGATGGCGCCGGTGTATAGCCCATGTAGGGAGTACCGGCCTTGACAGCGCCCAGAGCCTCATCGCTGAGGGCGCTGGGGAGCCCACGATGACGTTGGCCTTGCTCAGGTCCTCGGTCATGGTAAAGCCCATGGCGGTCAGAGCCAGCCAGTCGAAGCGGTAGTTATAGGAGCCGGAGCGCAGGGTGGTCTCCACGTAGCCGGAGGTGTTGTCGGCGGGCTTGCCGGGCAGGTACACCTGGGGATTGAGGATGACGGCAGCCTTGAGTGGGCGCCGTACACGCCGGTGGCGGTCACGACATACTCATGGCGATGGTCAGGAAGTCCTCATAGGAGCACAGGAAGTTGCCCTTCTCCCTGCCCTCTGGTGATTATGGCCACGGTCTTGCCGGCCCGCAGCAGCGCGTTGACGGCAGCGGCGGAGTCGTTGGACACGTTGTCGATGATGACGTCGGCATTCTCCACGCCCTCAAACTGGGTGGCGAAGGCGGCCAGATAGGTCAGAGCCTGGGTCATAGTTGATGGTCTCGGGGCAGGCGGCCATGATGGTCTTGTAGGCAGCGGGCTCCGCCACGATGACACGGTCATAGCCCCGGGCATGGCTGCGCTGGGCGAAGCTCTCGGAGTACAGGCCCTCGCCAGACGTTGATGAAGGTGCCGTCGTACAGCTGGCTGTTAGCCAGAGAACGCTTGGCCTGATACATGGAGATGACCATGGTACCCTCGGATAGGTCACGCCGTCATAGGTGAACCTCCTTGGAGGCCACGTTGACCTTGACATCGTTGCGGGTCAGATACTTCAGCTCCGCAGCGGCGTCGAAGAGGTTCTTCTGGTTGTCACGATCCAGGGGGATGATATAGCACTCGGGATAGAAGTTGCCGTTCTGGCCCTCGCCATCGTACACGGGGCGCATCAGGTCCGCCTGCTCGCCGACCCGGTCGTACTGGTCCACATACCAGGGAGCCACGAACTCGTTGGAGTTGGTGTTGTTGACGCCGCGGGAGAACAGCTTGGCCTGGGTGGTCCAGCATGTCGATCTTATGGTTCTGGATGTACATGGCGTGGGTCATCAGGCCGTAAGGCACCACCAGCTCAGGCGACGTCACTGTACACAGGCAGCTCCCAGGTGATGCCGGCGGTGCCGATCAGGACGGGGGAACTGGGAGCCGTAGGCGGTGGTCATGTCATCCCAGGGCTCGGTCCAGGCCACACCGGAGGGGGAATCGTTGTCCACACGCAGGTAATCGCGGTAGGGCATCTCGAAGCTGTTGTGCTCGGGGTTGTTGGCGATGGCGCCCATACCCACGGCCTCGCCCAGCTGGATGAACTGCTTGGCGATCAGGTCGTACTCATAGTTGGGCTCGTGAGGAGGCGTGCAGGGCTCGATGAGCATGGCCTCCACGCGGCCGTGGATCTCGGTGAACACCATGGGGTTGAACTTATTCACCAGGGCCATGGCGTTGGCATCCTCAAACAGGGTCTGGTTGGCCTCGTCGCGGTTGGGGTCATAGCCCTGGCCGGTGGTGCGGGTCATGTGCTCGTAACCCTCGATATTCTGCTCGGGAACGATGACCATGAACACGTCGCCCAACAGCTCCTTGACGTTGACCTCATTATTCTTAACGTTGTAATACTCCTCCAGGTCCAGCTGGCCGGAATACAGGCTGCCGTTGGCCTTATAGCCATTCTCGCCGCGGATAAAGCCAATGTAGGAGGCGAAATCCTTGATCTGTTCGGGAACGGCCACGTTCTGCTTGGCCATCTCGGCCAGAAGCTGGGCCTTACCGGCGTCGGTGAAGCCCTCCAGGGTGTTGACGTTGATGGTCTCGTTCTCCAGCAGGAGGTGGGCAAACTCCAGGATACCATTGACGGCGGCATTCTCGTTGGAATGAACGTTGGAGGCGAACATGGGCACCCGCAGGTCATCGAAGTCGCCGTTGGCCAGCTTGGTCAGCGCCAGGTCGGGGGTCGGATTCCACCAGGTCGGTGTATGCCAGCCACTTGTCAACGGACTCCTTGGAGTCGGCAACGGACTCCTTGATACAGGTCATGTCGTAGCCGTCCAGGGCATCCACATCGTCGTACCCAGCTCATACGGTGCGGAAGGTGTCATGGGAACGACGCTCTTGGCAGCCACGCCTGCCACTTACTGCCGCCACGATGGCGTTGAAGTAGCCGCAGATGTCCAGATACGCACCGCCGTTGCTGTGGGGGGCGCTGTAGTCCACATCTCCGACACCGCTTTGACACGGGCATTGTAGAAGTAGCAGTTGATGTCGGGGTTCAGGGTACGACGCTCGCCGTCACGTACCAGAGAGAAGCTTTGATGGACTGCGCCTCGATGGCGGCGGTCAGCTCGTCAGCGGTCAGGGGATACGGAACCTTTACGGTGACGTCCTTGGTGTCCTCAGCCAGAGATACCTTGCCAGTCTACCGGCAGGTTGGGGTAGGTATTTGCCAGAGATTTGCCTGGAGCACGGGTGTATGCCAGATCAGCCACGCTGGCGAAGGCAGACACAGGGAATACGAGGGGAAACTGCCAGAACAAACGCGAGGATCTTTCGCCATCAGGCGGGGTCTTCTTGTTGCATAGTTGCCTCATTCTTCTCATATTGTGTTACTTCGGGTCTTGAGTCTCTGCTTGTATCCTACGCTTTTCAAAATCGGTCCGGCCCTTCGTCAGTGGGCTTTGTGCGCTCCTTCCGCCAACTGCCACCGTCAGGATGCCTGTCCGCCCTCTGCCGGCGGACCTTTCCGTCCGTTAGCGAGTATAACAGTTCTAATGTATTGTCAATATTGCTATACGGTTACTTCTGCGTAATATATTTTGTGTATTTCGCTGTCACTCCTGTCAATCAAATTGGCACGCCGCCGCTTTTTCTGTATATACTGCCGAAGTAGCCCCTCCCGATACATTGAGAGCTGCTTTTTGGCAAATTTCCACTTGTTTTTGTCAGAAAACCGTCCTTACTACGAATGTCTTGTCCCCATCCGGCGCACAGTACTGCCGCCAGACGCTGCACCAGTGCCTGCATCTTCTGCACCGGGCTCCGGCGACACACGATCGCAGGCCGCCGCCAAGGCCCGCCACCCAGCCCAGGAACTGGGGCTCACCGCCACATCCACGAAAGCCTGAAAGTGCGCCCCGTCCACCGGCAGCACCGGCACCTCCTTGCCGAACTGGTCGATGAGCACGCCCCACCATCCTTTCTCCCCCTCCAGCGTCACCTGCACCGGCTGACCGCCGTACATTCCGAACAAAACCGAGCCATCCTGAGCATCCGCTTGCCCCAACCGGGGCGCCTCCAACAGGGTGATGCGCTTCATCTTGTCACCCGATAATTTTTCACCCGGTCCGCCTCGGCGTCGTAGGCAATGAGGTAGTAGTTCTCGTCGTCCCACCGCAGATGCCATGGGCTGACGCAGTACCACCCGCCGTCCCGGCGCAGCGCTTCCCTTCTTCTCCACCGTCCACTGAAAGTACTGAAACGGATCTGCTTCCCTCTCCGATGGCGCTGTGGAGCTTGTCGATGTTGTAGTAGATACTCTCGTTCATGGTCTTGACCCGCCCGGCGATGAGTACCTGCCGCTGCAGCTGCCGGGCGTCGTGGACGCTGACCAGCGACTCCAGCTTTTTGATGAGACTGCAGGGACTTGCTCTCCGTGATGAACCGGGAGGCCTGCACCGCATCCACCAGCAGCTTCAGCTCCGGCAGCTCAAACTCCCGTGACACCAGCCGGTAGCGGTACTCCCGCCCCTCCTTCCAGCTGTCGATGTCCAGCCCGCCCAGCGCCGCAGCTCCTCCATGTCGGCGTACAGGTCTTGCGCCCGCCTGCACGCCGTAAGCCGCCAGACGCCCGTCAGCTCCGCCAGTGTCAGTCCGTGCGCCTCGTCCGTCTCCCGGTGAAAGATCTCCGCCAGATAGAGGAGCTTCCCTTCTGATTCCCGCTCTTAGCCATGTCTCCCGCCCTCCTTTTCTTCTCCATTGTACCACACTTTTTCTCATACGAAAAGCCTAACTATCCGTTTTATTGGACAGTTTCTCTTTTATAATAGCCTCAAGATCAAGCAAGGAGGCCACGGATATGAAGGGTTATTTCGTCAGCGGAGGATATATATGGGACTGGGGGCGGCAGCTATCAGCTGTTCGCCACGGAGAGCGACTATCTGGGTATCGGCAGACTGACGCATGGGGCAGGCTCTCCCCCGCATACACTCCCTTCCACAGGGCCACGCCCCCATGGGCTGGCAGACAGGAGGAGTGCTATGGAAAAAACGAGCCGTGCTGAAAAATTACGGACTTCTGGGGGCCATGCTGGCGGCCATGCTCACCGGCGGCGTCACCGAAAGCTGGCTTGGCCTGCCGCCGCCGGGACCGTCCATAATGGGGCAAATCTCATGTTCTGTGTGGTGGTGCGCCGCTGGTGTTTTCTCCATCGCCGGAGCCATCGCCGGGATGCGGAGCGTCCGCCGGGCCGGGCGCATCATGGGCGTCACGGTGCTGACCTTCGTGGTGACGGGCATCCCTCGCCGCCGTGCTGATGTTCCTGTTGATGAAGGCATTTCCCCCGTGCTGACCCCGTGGCAGTCGTCACCAGGCCGTAAGGGGTTCTTGCCGCCCCCTCGGTCAGCTGCTGGTAAATTTCTTCACCGCCGAGGAGGATTTCGTGGGCCTGCTGAGCCGCCGGGCCATGCCGCCTCTCATCGTCTTTTTCTGTGCTGCTGGGCTTCGCCGCCAATTCACCGGCGGCCCCTGACGGCCCGGTGGCCCCGTGGAATTCCCTGACGGTTGTTAATGGGGCATAGATTCAAATCCGAAAACTCAGTCATTATTTTCTCAGTAACTTTCTTAAATGGTGCTGTAAGATAATGCGGAAGAACATAGAAATCAATCAAATCAAGCCCTGCATCATCTTCTTGTGAGTAGTCCTCCGGCTTTTCATCCATTTGCTCGATATATTGGATGCTTGGGCGCATATAATTGCGCCTGCCGATTCACCGATCATCAATTTTCCATTTGCCAATTCCTTTTTCAGCAGCCATCAGTTCCCGTTTTACGGAGCTGGTCCATAAGAAAAAAGAATTTCCGCCGGTAAAATATATCACATCTGCTTCTTCAAAAACAGACTGTATCGTTGAATAAGCCTCCGTTGAAATATCAATTTCAGTTACGATTGCTCCCAACTTTTTGAATAATTTTTCGAGCCGAGCCGACATAACCGGTGTAGCCTTCACGCAGCGAAGGCGATGACACCAGAAAAGTTGCACAGCACCCCGCAGCAGCGCCGTCAGGAACGGCAGTCCCGCCTTGGCCGCCGCCGTGGCCACCACGGACTCCATGGCGCCCCGTCGAAGGTGCCTGCCGCCACGGTGATGAGCTGCCACTGACCCGGCCCCCAGCACGTTGGCCAGATACACGACGCCCCAGCTGCGGGCATCCGCCCCCACGTCAGCTGCCGCTCCAGCAGCGGGATCACCAGCAGACAGTGCCGGTAAACAGCTCGCTCCCCGCCAGCAGCACCGCCTTAAGCCCCGCCGGGAACACGCCACCCCTGGCCAGCCTGCCTCCATAGCTCACCAAAGGGGCCGAATCCCCGCCAGAGCGATGAAGGCCCCCGCCAACATCCCCAGCAGCAGTATCCTTCCCACCGGCAGCGCCGCCGCCGCCTTGCTCTTTTCCCGTCTCCACATAGCGCCGTGCCACCTCCGCCGGACTGTACATACGCATCGCTCCTCTCTATACCTACAGGCGGGCGGGGGGATCGTCCCTCCCGCCCGCCGCATCCACGCCGGTCCTGCCGGATCAATAGGATTCTCTTTCCGCACCTCCAAATGGCTCTGAGGATGGGCGCACGGGGGCAGACCTCCGGGGCCTTCTTCCCGATGACCAGATGGCCCAGTTGCGGCACTCCCCACATGGTCTCCTCGCTCTTTTCAAAGACCCGCTGCATCTCCACGTTGCTCAGCAGCGCCCGGATAAGCGCTCCTCGTGGGCCTTCTCGATGCGCCCCCACCTGCCGGAACTTCTCCGCCAGCTCCGTGAAGCCCTCCTCCCGGCCTCCTGCGCCATGCGGTCATACATATCCGTCCACTCGTAGTTCTCTCCGGCGGCGGCAGAGGCCAGATTCTCCGCCGTGGTGCCGATGCCGCCGAGGGCCTTGAACCAGATCTTCGCGTGCTCCTTTTCGTTGTTGGCGGTGGCCTGGAAAATGGCTGCGATCTGCTCATAGCCCTCCTTCTTTGGCCACGGAGGCAGAAATAGTCGTACTTGCTGCGGGCCTGAGTCTCTCCGGCAAAGGCCTCCCGCAGATTGCGCTCGGTCCTGCTTCCCTTCAGTTCCATGATAAGTCTCCTTCCCGCTCCCTGTGGGAGCCATAAAATCTTTTTTCGTTTATTATACCATACCTTTCCCCGGATTGACAATTTTATTTTGCTTGCCCGGAGGGCCGGTGGTGTAATAGTAAAAAATCACGGGGCAAAGGCCCCCGGCAAGGAGGTATCACGTTATGAAAGGGCTTTATCGGCACCGGCCACGGCCCATGCCGCCGCCCAGTCCCCCTCCCCTGCGAGTGTATGCTGTCCAACCGCAGCCCGGAAAAAGCCCAGGCTCTGGCCCAGCAGCTGGGGCCACCGTCTCCGACAATGAGACCATCGCCCGAACCTGCAGCTATATCTTCCTGGGCGTCAAGCCCAACCTCATCGTCGGCGTGCTGGCCCAGCTGGCCCCCACGCTGGCGCAGCGGACGGACAAGCCCGTGCTGGTGTCCATGGCCACCGGCGTCACCATCGCCGCGCTGGAGCAGGCTGGCTCCCGGCTGCCCCATCCTGCGTATCATGCCCAACACCGCCTGCGCCGTGGGGGCGGGGCTGACGCCGTACGATGCCAACGCCCTGCTGACGAAACCAGCTGGACGCCTTCCTGGCGGACATGGCCGCCTCCGGGCGGCTGGAGGCGCTGCCGGAGCACCTGATCGACGCGGGCAGCGCCGTGGCCGGCTGCGGCGGTGCCTTGTCAGCCTGTTTCTGGAGGGCCTGGCCGACGGTGCCGTCACCTGCGGCCTGCCCCGTGACAAGCCCAATAGCTTCGCCGCCCAGATGGTACTGGGTACGGCCCGGCTGGCCCTGGAAAGCGGCCAAGCCCTTCGGGGCCATGAAAAGGACGCCGTCTGCTCTCCCGGCGGCACCACCATCGCCGGGGTCCGGGCGCTGGAGTCCGGGGCGCTTCCGCTCGGCGCCGCCATGAACGCCGTCATTGCCGCCTATGAAAAGACGCTGGCACTGAAAAGCTGGACCCGCCCCAAACGGTCAAAGCGGATGGTGTAAAGGGGCTTGGGCCGCCGCTTCATGGCCACCCGGCAATAAACGCCCCGGCCTTGGCGGGGTCCATGCCGTTCTGCTCGTCGTGCTCCATCCGCTGGACGGACCGGCCGATGCGGCCGCCGTACACGTTTCGCCCCCCATGGTTTTTTTTGCCGGGCGGCGGTAAAGCCGGTGTGGATATCCCCGGGGCAGTACGGCGCACACCGTGATGCCAAAGGGCCGCAGCTCGTTGGCCAGGGCCATGGTATAGGCGTTGACAGCCGCCTTGCTGGCGGAGTAATACGCCTGGAAGGGGATGGGCAGGGCGCGGCCACAGAGCTCAGGTTCACAATCCTTCCCCGGCCCGCCTGGCGCATCAGTGGGCACGACGGCCTTATTCATGTTCACCATGCCGAAGAAGTTGACATCGAGCTGGCGCTTGGCCTCCGCCGTGTCGGTAAACTCCACGGCGCCGCTGATGCCGAAGCCTGCGTTATTCACCAGGATGTCGATGCGCCCGGCCCGGTCCATGATCTCCGCCACGGCAGAGCGGACCTGGTCCTCGTCGGTGATGTCGCAGCGGATGTGGTGCAGGCCCTCCACCCCTCTTCCCGGCGGGAGAGCTCATACACGTCATAGCCCGCGTCCCGCAGCGCACAGGGCGGTAGCCCGCCCGATGCCGGAGGTGCCGCCGGTGATGACAGCGACCTCACTCACGGGCCATCACCTCCCCGATGATGTCCATGGCCTCGTCCAGCAGGGCCTCCGTGTGGGTGGCCATATAGCTGGTGCGCAGCAGCGCCTCACCCCTCCGGTGTAGCCGGCGGCAGCGTGGGATTCACATACACGCCCCGGTCGTAGATCTCCCGGGCCACCTCCAGGTGCGTGTGGTACGTCTCATAGGTATAGATGGGGATGATAGGCGTGGGTGCCGTCAGCGCAGAGGGCCGGATGGTCAGCCCCCGGTCCATCAGCCCCCTCCGGGCGTACAGACTCAGCGCGCGCAGGCGCTCCGGCAGCTCCGGGTGGGCCTCCAGCTTCCGCAGGGCCGTCAGCGCCGTGGCGCAGTTGGCCGGGGGGATGGATGCCGAGAAGATGAAGGGCCGCGATGCGTGCCGCACGAAATCCGCCACCTCCGCGCTGGCGGCCATATATCCGCCCAGCGACGCCAGTGACTTGGAAAACGTGCCCATGTAGATGTCCACCTGGTCCTCCAGGCCGAAGTAGCTGGCCGTGCCCCGGCCGCCCTCGCCCAGAACGCCCAGCCCATGGGCGTCGTCCACCATGACCCGCGCCCTGTACTGTTTCGCCAGGGCGCAGATCTCCGGGAGCCTATAATCTCAGATGATGCCTTGCCTATTGTCGGATACATCTCCGACAGCTGTTCCAAATAATGTAAGTGTTCTTTATCAATTGCTATATCATTCATTTATATCTAG
>VOFC01005771.1_pt1 | contig 13131 bp, 14 predicted proteins | sample 5384161 | NCBI WGS metagenome assembly VOFC01 (sample SAMN12384722, study PRJNA508395) | human gut metagenome | isolation source: healthy gut B | host: Homo sapiens | reverse complement strand
CCATCGACGCCATCCAGGATAAGAAATAGGTTCGCCCGGGCGCTGCTTGTTACCCGAATTTGGTTGTCGCCCGGGAACATGCCGTTTTCCGAGGCTTCCTGTCGCATAAACGGCACCAAACCGTTTTACCGGAATTCCGCATTGCTCTCCTCAGGGACGAGTAAAAGGCCGGGGCCCCAAAGCCCCGGCCTTTTTTCGTCTATGTGGGAGCAGCCGTGCCGTATCCCATCGGCACTTCGCTGCCTACCGCACCCGCAGCGAGCGTCCGATGCGCAGCGTCGTGGTCGACTTGATGCCGTTCAGTCGGCAGATGTTTGTCACGGTCGTACCGTACTTGCGGGCGATGGCGCCCAGCGTGTCGCCCGACTTGATGCGGTGGTACTTCATGGCTGCCTTTTCGGCCGCCTCCTTCTTGTCCTGCTCTTCGTTTGCGATTTCGTCGTCGAAGTCCTGCCCCGCGTTCGAGTAGATGCTGAAGAACGATTTTTTCAGCAGGAAGGTCTCGCGGCACAGCAGTCCGTTCTTGAAGTCGATGAGCCGCTCGGGGTCGAACGACTGCCCGTAATAGCGGGTCTCGAAATGCAGGTGCGGCCCCGTGCTGCGCCCCGTCGAGCCGCCCAGACCGATGATCTGCCCGGCCTCCACCCACTGGTTGGGCTCGACCATGCGCTCCGAAAGGTGCCCGTAGTAGGTCTCGAGCCCGTTGTCGTGGCGGATGATGACCAGGTTGCCGTAGCCGCCCTTGTTATATTCCGAGATTCGCACCCGGCCGCAGAACGTGGCGTAAACCGGATCGCCCGTCTTGAGCGGCAGATCGACGCCCTGATGCTGGCGCCGGCGGCGCGGACCGTATTTGCCGCGCGGGTGCACCGAACCCTGGTAGGGGTAGTGGTAGCTCGTCAGCGAGTCCACCAGGTCGATGACCACCGATTTGGGCATCGACGACATGTCCACCTCCTTGTAGGGGAAGAGCGTTGTCGTATCCCAGTATTTCTCGAAGATGGTGCTGTCCTTGGCTACCTCGCGGTTGCGGACGTATTTCCACGTGTTGTTGCTGTAGAGCACCACCTGTATGGCGTCGTTGCCCGAGTCGAGCGTGTCGATGGCCACCACGTCGTTGGTGTCGAAAATCGACTCGATCTGCTTGGGCTGGAGCCGCACGCGCATTGCGACGATGGAGTCTATGGTCGCAGCCTCCCTGGGCGAGAGGGATGCGATGTGCAGCGAATCGGTTTTGCGTTCGGCCTGCGGCGCTGCGGCCGATGCCGAGAGTGCCGCAACGGCGGCCATACATGTGAGGCAGTATTTTTTCATGTGTATTTTATTGTTGTCGGATAAATTCTTCGGCGGCTTCCAGCGCCTTGTAAAATTCCTCGCCGAACCGTCGTACGATCGGCTCCCTGAGCGCCTTGTAGACCGGGATTCCCAGTTTGCGGCCGCATTCGCGCGCCGGGGCGCAGACCGACCAGCGGTGGTAGTTGAGCCCTGCCGTACCGTTCGAAAACCGCACGACGCGGATCGGATAGAGGTGGCATGAGATCGGTTTGCGGAAGGCGGTCTTGCCCTCCAGCCACGCCTTTTCGATGGCGCAGAGCGTGATGCCGTTCTCCGAGTAGGTGTAGGCACATTCCGCGTCGCCGACCAGCGGCGTGGTCAGGTCGCCGTCTTCGTCGATGACCATGAAGCCCTGCCGCTCGACGGCCTCGATGCCCTCGGGCGTCATATAGGGCTTGTAGGCCGCATATTCGCGTTCGAGTATGCCGACCTCCTCCGCTTCGAGCGGCGCCCCGGCATTCCCCTCGACGCAGCAGATACCCTTGCACTGCGCGATGTCGCAGGCGAAACATTCGCGCAGCAGGTCTGCGCTCACGATTTTGTCATCGATTTCGATCATTTGCGGCAGGTGTCGGCGATTATCAGGTCGAACATCTCTCCCAGCGACATGCCCATGGCCCGTGCCTGCTTGGGGACGATGCTCCCGGCGCTCATGCCGGGGATGGAGTTGATTTCGATCAGGTAGGGTTTGCCCTCGGGCGTGACGATGAAATCGACGCGTACGACACCCGAGCAGCGGCATGCCCTGTAAGCGATGCGGGTCATGCGGTGCAGTTCCTCCGCAATTTCCGGGGCGATGTCGGCGGGGGTTATCTCGTCCGAATAGCCTTCGGTGTATTTGGCCTGGTAGTCGAAGAAATCCTTTTTCGATACGATCTCCGTGATCGGGAACAGGTATTCCCTGCCTCCGGCCACCATCATGCCGCAGCCCATTTCACGGCCCGCGATGCACTCTTCGATCAGCACCTCGTCGCTTTGGGCGAAGGCCGCCTCGATGGCGGGCAGCACCTCGTCGCGCGTATGGACTTTCGTCACGCCGAACGAGCTGCCGCTGGCGTTGGGCTTGATGAAGAGCGGCAGTCCGAACTCCGCGACCACCCTGTCCGGGTCGGCCGTTTCGCCCTTGCAGAGGAAAATCTCACGGGCGAGGTTGATGCCGCGGCCCGCCACGGTGCGCTTGGTGGTGACTTTGTCGAAGGTGATGACCGACGAGGTCATCGAGCACGACGAATAAGGGACGCCCATCATGTCGAGGTAGCCTTGCAGCTTGCCGTCCTCGCCGGGCGTGCCGTGGATGATGATCAGGGCGTAGTCGAATGCTTTGCGCTCGCCTTCCACCGTGAGCGAAAAATCGTTCTTGTCGACCTGCCACTCGCGTCCGTCGGGGGCCGTGTAGTGCCAGTCGCGGTGGTGGAGGTCGATGACCGTGATGTCGTATTTCGTGTGGTCCAGGGCCGACTCGATCTGCGCGGCGCTCTGAAGGGCGATTTCCCGTTCGGGCGAATCTCCGCCCGCCATGAGGGCAATCTTCAGGCGTGTCATTGTCAGGGGTTGTATATGTCTTTATATCTGAATTCCAGTATTTCCTGTACCATCTGCGCATACTGCCGCGCCTCGGCGTGGCTGTCGTCTGCTTGCAGTACGCGGTTGAAGTCGTTGAGGGCTGCACCCCACTCGTTGAGGCGGTAGTGGAGCTTGCCCCGTTCCATGTAGAGCGCCGTGTTTTCCGGATCGGCGGCGATCTGTGCCGTCAGGGCCGATTTGCGGGCCGTCGGGTTCCACAGCCCCTTGCGGCGGATGTGGTCGGCGACGCCCTTGTCGAGCATCTGCGAGACATCCTCGCCCCGCCCGATGCGTTCGCGGATTTGTGTCGCGGAAAAATCCTGCAGCGGCGCGTCTTCCAGCACCATGATGCGGCCGGGGAACCTGTCCACCCTTTCGCCGCGGCGGGGATAGACGTATACCGGGTATTCGAGGATGCGGTCGTACTCTTTCCAGCCGTCGAGCCGTTCTATCTGGTCGGCGCCCATGAGGATCGAGAACTCCATATCCGCGCCGTGGTTCTCGGCCAGGTAGCGCAGCGTGTCGATCGTATACGACGGCTTGGGCAGCAGGAATTCGACGACCGAGGGTTTTATCCGGTCGGGATAGCGCGACGCCGCGCAGGCCGTCTCGGCCATTTCGAACCGATCCATCTCGGGGGCCAGCTCTTCGGCCTGTTTGTAGGGGCTCTGGGGCGAAACGACGAGCACCAGCTCGTCGCACAGTCCTTTTTCCACGGCGTATTCCGCCAGGGCGATGTGCCCTTTATGGATGGGGTTGAACGACCCGAAATAGAGCATGACGCGTTTCATGGCTGCCGTGCGATGAATTGGTCGATGATCGCAGTCGTTTCGCGGATCGCCTCGTCGAGCGAGTCGTTTACGACGATGTGGTCGAATTCGGGGGCTTTCGTCAGTTCGAATTCGGCCTTCGCCACACGGCGGTCTATCACTTCCGGGGCGTCCGTGCCGCGGCATACGAGCCTGCGGCGCAGCTCCCCGATCGAGGGCGGCATGACGAATATCGAGCAGGCGTCGTCGCCGAAGATGCGTTTGAGGTTGATCCCCCCGATGACGTCCACGTCGAAGACGATGATGTTGCCCTTGGCCCAGATGCGTTCCACCTCCGAGCGCAGCGTGCCGTAGCAAGTGCCCTTGTAAACCTCTTCCCACTCCACGAACCGGTTTTCCGCGACGGCCCGCATGAACTCTTCGTGCGTCATGAAGTGGTAGTCGCAACCGTGGCGCTCGCAGCCGCGGGGTGCGCGGCTGGTCGCCGATACCGAAAATTCGAACTGCGGGAACCGTTTCAGCAATTCGCGTACGATGGTCGTCTTCCCGGAACCGCTCGGGGCGGAGAATATGATAACCTTGCCCATTATAATATGTTCAGTACCTGTTCTTTGATCTTCTCCAGCTCGTCCTTCATCTTAACTACGAGTATCTGGATGTTCGATTCGTTGGCCTTCGAGCCCATCGTGTTGATTTCGCGGCCCATCTCCTGTGCGATGAAGCCCAGTTTGCGGCCTGCGCCCTCCTCTTGGGAGGCCACCTCGCGGAAATACCTGCAGTGGTTGGCCAGGCGTACCTTCTCTTCGGTGATATCGAGTTTTTCGAGGTAGAAGATCATCTCCTGCTCCAGCCGGTTGCGGTCGACGTCGACCCTCAGTTTTTCGAGGTTTTCCAGCAGGCGGGCCCTGACCGTCTCCGTGCGGGCCTTTTCGAAAGGCACGACCTCCTGTTTGTAGCCTTCGATCTTGTCCACGCGGCCCAGCAGGTCGGCGATCAGGATCGCGCCTTCCTGCAGGCGGAACGCGTCGAGCTGCGCCACGGCGGATTCGGTGGCGGCGACCAGCGCCGCGTGTTCCTCGTCGGAGATGCTCTCCGTTTCGGTCGATACGACATCCGGCAGGCGCATGATGGCCTGCAGGGCAGCGCTGTCCCACCCGATCCCCGCATAGTTGAGCTGGGCGTTTCGCGCCGCGTCGCGCAGTTGCCCGGCATAGGCGGCGAATACCTCTTTATTAATACGCGCCGGGGTCTCCACGGTCTGCGATTCGACGGTCACGAAGACATCGACCTTGCCGCGCTGTACCGTGCGGGTGATGATATTGCGGATTTCGTATTCCGACTGGCGGTATACGGCCGGAAGCCGCAGCCCGAGGTCGAGCTGTTTGGAGTTGAGCGAGCGGATTTCGACCGTGATCTTCTTATTTTGCAGCGTGGCTTCGCCCTTGCCGAAGCCCGTCATGGATTTTACCATTTGCGGAGGATGTTAAGTTTGGGCAAAAGTAATAAAAACAATTCAAAATGCCGAGCGTTCGGGACGCCGAGTGAAATTTCTTTGAACAAGTTTTGCACAACTGTTGTATTCTCCGGAATATTTTACCTATATTTGTGTTAGTAAACTAACAGGCTGGAGTCCGAAACACTAAATTCACATCCGAATATTATGAAAAAGCACAATTTCAACGCGGGACCCTCGATCCTCGCAGACGAAGTCATCCAGAACGCAGCAAAAGCTATCGTAGATTTCAACGGTTCGGGCCTTTCCCTGCTTTCGATTTCGCACCGGACGAAGGATTTCGAGAACGTGATGGCCGAGGCCGACGCGCTCTTCCGTGAGTTGCTCGGCATCCCCGACAACTACAAGATCTTCTATATCGGCGGCGGTGCCAGCACGTTCTTCTACGAAGTGCCCGCCAACTTCCTGGGCAGGAAGGCAGGCTATGTGAATACCGGTGTCTGGGCCAAGAAGGCCATCAAGGAAGCCAAGCGTTACGGCGAGGTCGAGCTGCTCGCTTCGTCCGAAGACCGCAATTTCACCTACATCCCCAAGGGTTTCGCGATCCCGGCCGATCTGGACTATGTGCATATCACCTCCAACAATACGATCTACGGCACCGAGTACCACGAAGACCTCGCTTCGCCCGTGCCCCTGATCGCCGACATGTCGTCGGACATCCTTTCCCGCCCGGTCGACGTTACGAAATACGCCATGATTTACGGCGGTGCGCAGAAGAACCTCGCCCCGGCCGGCGTGGCGTTCGCCATCATCCGCGAGGAGATGCTCGACCGTATCGTGCGCGACCTGCCGACGATGGTGTCGTTCCGCACCCACGTGGAGAACAACTCGATGTTCAACACGCCTCCCCGTCTTCCCGATCTACGTGCTCAAGGAGACGCTGCGCTGGCTGAAATCCATCGGCGGCGTGCCGGAGATCTACCGCCGCAACCAGGAGAAGGCCGCGCTGCTCTACGACGAGATCGACCGCAACCCGCTCTTCCGCGGTACGGTCGAGAAGGAGGACCGCTCGCTGATGAACATCTGCTTCGTCATGGCCGACGGCTACGAGGAGCTGGCTCCCGAGTTCATGGAATTCACCAAGGCCCGCGGCATCGTGGGTATCAAGGGCCACCGTCTGGTGGGCGGCTTCCGCGCATCGTGCTACAACGCGCTGCCGATCGAAAGCGTCCGCGTACTGGTGGAGTGCATGCAGGAGTTTGCCGCCAAGCACGCGAAATAACGGACGGCCATGGCGCATTTCTTTACGTTCACTCCGAAGAAAAAGGCGGCCACGGACATCGATTTTATTCATCTGATAGAAAGTACAGGTATGAAAATATTAGTTGCGACCGAAAAGCCTTTTGCCAAGGAGGCTGTCGACGGCATCCGCAGGATCGTCGAGGACGCCGGATATGAACTGGCCCTGCTTGAAAAATATACCGACAAGGCCCAATTGCTGGCCGCCGTGGCCGATGTCGATGCGCTCATTGTCCGCAGCGACAAGGTGACGGCCGAAGTCATCGGGGCGGCGAAGAACCTCAAAATCGTGGTTCGTGCCGGTGCGGGTTACGACAACGTGGACCTCGCGGCCGCCACGGCGCGCGGCATCGTGGTGATGAACACCCCGGGGCAGAACTCCAACGCCGTGGCCGAACTGGCGCTCGCCATGATGGTCTTCATGTCGCGCAACCGCTTTACGCCCGGTACGGGTTCGGAGATACAGGGCAAGACCCTCGGCATCCACGCCTACGGCAATGTGGGCAAACTCGTGGGGCGCAAGGGTAAGGCGCTGGGCATGAACGTCATCGCCTACGACCCCTTCATCACGGATGCGGCGGTGTTCGAAGCCGACGGTGTGAAGAAGGTGGATTCCCTCGAAGATTTGTACAGGCAGGCCGACTTCCTGTCGCTGCACATCCCGGCTACGGAGCAAACCCGCGGCTCGATCGGCTACGACCTGATGATGTCGATGCCCAAGGGCGCGACGCTGGTCAACACCGCCCGCAAGGAGGTGATCGACGAGGAGGGCGTCGTGCGCGCTATGACCGAACGCGAGGACCTGAAATACATCACCGACATCGCTGCCGGGAACCAGGCCGAGCTGGACGAGAAATTCGGCAAGCGGGTGTTTGCCACCGCCAAAAAGATGGGGGCCGAGACCGCCGAGGCCAATGTCAACGCGGGTCTGGCCGCAGCCACCCAAATCGTCGATTTTTTCAGGAACGGCAATACGCGGTTCCAGGTGAACAAATAGCGGATAACGGCGCGTGAAAGGCGGGAGCGAAGGCTGCGCCCGCCTTTTTCGCTTTAATACATTAATTCATATGGTGAAAATCAAACCTTTTTGCGGGATACGTCCCCCGAAACAGTATGCGTCCGAAGTGGCGTCGCGCCCCTATGACGTGTTGAATTCCGCCGAGGCCAAGGCCGAGGCCACCGAGCGCTCGTTGCTGCACATCATCAAGCCCGAGATCGACTTCGACCCCATCGCCGACGAGCATTCGCAGCCCGTCTACGACAAGGCGGTCGAGAATTTCCGTGCATGGCGTGAGAAGGGCTGGCTCGAACAGGATCCCGAAGAGTACTATTATATCTATGCGCAGACGATGGAGGGCCGTACGCAGTATGGTCTGGCGATGTGCTGCCATTTCGAGGACTATCTCTCGGGGGCGATCAAGAAGCACGAGCTGACGCGTCCCGACAAGGAGGAGGACCGCATGATCCACGTCCGCAACCAGCAGGCCAATATCGAGCCGGTGTTCTTCGCCTATCCCGACAACGCCGAGATCGACGCCATCGTCGCCGACGTGGTGAAAAACAACGCCCCGGAGTATGATTTCACGGCTGCCGACGGCTTCGGCCACAAGCTGTGGGTGATCCGCGACCGGAAGACCAACGACCGTATCACGGAGATTTTCGCGGGCATCCCGGCGCTCTATGTCGCCGACGGGCATCACCGCACGGCCGCCGCGGCGCGCGTGGGACAGGAGTGCCAGGCAAAGAACCCCGGCCATACGGGCAACGAGGAGTATTGCTATTTCCTCGCCGTGACTTTCCCCGCGGGGCAGCTTCGGATCATCGACTACAACCGTGTCGTGAAAGACCTGAACGGTCTGACGCCGGAGCAGTTGCTCGAAAAGCTCGCCGAAAGTTTCACGGTCGAGGACAAGGGCACGGAGGAGTACCGTCCGACGGGGCTGCATAATTTCTCGATGTATCTCGGCGGGCACTGGTACAGCCTGACGGCCAAGCCCGGGACATACGACGACAACGACCCGATCGGTGTGCTGGACGTCACGGTGCTGTCGAATCTGGTGCTGGACCGGATTCTGGACATCAAAGACCTGCGCACTTCGAAGCGGATCGACTTCGTGGGCGGCATCCGCGGTCTGGGCGAGCTCAAACGCCGTGTCGACAGCGGCGAGATGAAGGCGGCGTTCGCCCTCTACCCCGTTTCGATGCAGCAGCTCATCAACATCGCCGACACGGGCAACATCATGCCGCCGAAGACCACGTGGTTCGAACCCAAACTGCGGTCGGGAGTGGTGATCCACTCGTTCGACGAAAATCGTAACCGCCCCCGCGACGGTCGGGGGCCGGTAAGTCATTCAACCCTCGGGAACCGCCTGTCCGGCGCGTTTTTAGCTCGACCCCTGTCCGAAGGCGGAATAAAATGGCGGAAATATTTTGTACGCAGTGCGTTCGGGCGGGTTATTCCGGGCGCACTGCTTTCATTTATCCGTTTTTCATGATAAGATTTGTTGCATTCGTTTAGAATTTCCGGGATTTTTTCTTATATTTGTAAGGAACTTAACAATACTACGGCTTATGGCTAAAATAAAAGGAACAATCGTTGTCGACAAGGAACGGTGCAAAGGGTGCGGGGTCTGTGTGGCTTCGTGTCCGTGCGACGTGCTGGAATTGTCGGCAGAGGTGAACAGCAAGGGCTACCCCGTGGCCCGGATGGCAAATCCCGACGCCTGCATAGGCTGCGCTTCGTGTGCGGTGATTTGCCCGGACAGCGTCATCACGGTTTATCGTCAAAAATTCGAGTAGCTATGGCAGAGAAAGAGGTAAAACTGATGAAAGGCAACGAGGTGATAGCCCATGCGGCGATTCGCTACGGTTGCGACGGATATTTCGGGTACCCGATCACTCCCCAGTCGGAAGTGATGGAGACACTGATGGAACTCAAGCCGTGGGAGACCACGGGCATGGTCGTGCTGCAGGCCGAATCGGAGATCTCGTCGATCAACATGGTCTACGGCGGCGCATCGACCGGCAAACGGGTGATGACCTCGTCGTCTAGCCCCGGCATCAGCCTGATGTCCGAGGGGCTGAGCTACCTGGCGGGGGCGGAACTGCCCTGCCTGGTGATCAACTGCCAGCGCGGCGGCCCGGGGCTGGGTACGATCCAGCCTTCGCAGGGCGACTATTTCCAGGCCTGCAAAGGCGGCGGCCACGGCGATTTCCACATGATCGTACTGGCGCCCAATTCGGTGCAGGAGATGCACGACCATGTGGCCGAGGCGTTCGACCTCGCGTTCAAATACCGCAACCCGGCGATGATCCTCGCCGACGGCGCCATCGGTCAGATGATGGAGAAGGTGGTGCTCGCGCCGCAGCGTCCCCGCAAGACCGACGAAGAGATCGCTGCCGAGTGCCGCTCGTGGGCTACCTACGGCAAGCCTGCCGACCGCAAGCGCAATATCGTGACGTCGCTGGAGTTGCAGTCCGAGAAGATGGAGATCATCAACAAGCGCCTGCAGGAGAAATACAAGGCGCTCGAAGAGAACGAGGTGCGTTATGAGGAGATCGGCTGCGACGATGCGGATTACGTGATCGTGGCGTTCGGTTCGTCGGCCCGTATCTGCTCGGCCACGGTCGAGATGGCGCGCGCCGAAGGGCTGAAGGTCGGCCTGCTGCGTCCGATCACGCTCTATCCTTTCCCCAAGAAGCCGCTGGCCGAACTGGCCGCGCGCGGTGTCAAAGGCTTCCTTTCCGCCGAGCTCAATGCCGGCCAGATGGTCGAGGACGTGCGGCTGGCCGTGAACGGCGTGGCTCCCGTCGAGCATTTCGGCCGTCAGGGCGGTATGATGTTCGCGCCCGACGAAGTGCTCGCGGCGCTCAAGGAAAAACTGATTAAAAAGTAAAGGCTATGGCAGAGGTTGAAATCAAAAACGAAAACCTGGTTTACGCGAAACCGAAGCTCATTACCGACAACGTCATGCACTACTGCCCCGGCTGCAGTCATGGTACGGTACATAAACTGATCGCCGAGGTCATCGAGGAGATGGGCTTCGCGGAAAAGACCGTAGGCGTTTCGCCCGTGGGCTGCGCCGTATTCGCCTACAATTATATCGACATCGACTGGATAGAGGCCGCCCACGGACGCGCCCTGGCCGTAGCTACGGCCGTGAAGAGGCTCTATCCCGGCAACCTGGTCTTCACCTACCAGGGCGACGGCGACCTGTCGGCCATCGGCACGGCGGAGTCGATCCACGCGGCCGCACGCGGCGAGAACGTCGTGGCGATCTATATCAACAACGCCATTTACGGCATGACGGGCGGCCAGATGGCCCCGACTACCTTGCTGGGTATGAAGACCGCGACGACGCCCTACGGCCGTGACCCGCGCCTGAACGGCTATCCCTACAGGATCGCCGAGATGATGGCGCACCTCGACGGTGCCACCTTCATCACGCGCCAGAGCGTGCATACGCCCGCCAACGTGCGCAAGTGCAAGCGTGCGATCCGCAAGGCGTTCGAAAATTCGATGGCCGGCAAGGGCTTTTCGCTCGTGGAGGTCGTTTCGACCTGCAACAGCGGCTGGAAACTCTCCCGTGGCCTCGAACGAGTGGCTCGAACAGAACATGCTGCCCTACTATCCGCTGGGCGATATCAAGGACGTAAAATAAGGGATGCTATGAAAGAGACTTTAATTATCGCAGGGTTCGGGGGCCAGGGCGTCCTCTCGATGGGGAAGATACTGGCCTACTCGGGCGTAATGCAGGATTTCGAAGTCACGTGGATGCCCTCGTACGGCCCCGAGATGCGCGGCGGTACGGCCAACGTGACGGTAATCCTTTCGGACAGGAAGATTTCTTCGCCGATCGCCCACGAGTTCGATACGGCCATCATCCTGAACCAGCAGTCGATGGAGAAATTCGAGCCGATGGTCAGGCCCGGCGGCATCCTGATCTACGATACGAACGGTATCACGCGCCATCCCGTGCGTACCGACATCGAGGTCTATGCGATCGACGCCACGGCCGAATGCGCCCGATGGGACAGGCCAAGCTGTTCAACACGATTCAATACGATGATTCTGGGCGGGTACCTCATGGTCGGTTTGAAGGTGCGCCCCGTCGTCGAGATGGAGAACGTGATGGTCGGCCTGAAGAAGTCGCTGCCCGAACGTGCGTGGAAGATGCCCGCAGCAGAATTCCGCCAACGGCGGTAGGAGGCGATCCGCCACGGCGGCGGTAGAGGCTTTCTCCCAGCCCGTGGAAGGGGGTATTCGTCGATTCCCATGGCATCGAGCAGCGTCGGATAGATGTCGCATTGCGCGACCACCCGGTCGGTCGGCATCCGGCGCGGTGCATTGAGCAGGAAGAGCGGGATGTAGCGGTCCTCGAGCCGGCATTCGCGGCGTCCTCGTAGCGGTTGCGCGTGATCGAGTCGTGATCGCCGGTGATGACGATCAGGCTCCGTTCGTAGAGGCCGCAGCTTTTTGAGCGAATCGATGAACGTCGCGAGGCAGCGGTCCACATATTCGGCAATGATCAGGTAGTTTTTCACCTGTTCGTCGGCGATGCGGGCCTTGTTCAGCGGGGTGTCGAACCCGCTTTCTATGGCGTCGTGCCCCGACATGGTAACGACCTGGGCATAGAACGGCTCGGGCATCTGCCGCAGAATGGCGAGGCTGCGGCGGTAGAGCTCCTCGTCAGCGGTCAATGTGGGATGGTCGCCGCGCAGGTCGTAGTGGAGCGCATCGAACCCGAAACTGCGCGTCGTGGCCTCCTGGTTCCAGTAGGATTTGAAGTCGCAGACAAACGAGGCCGAGGCATATCCCCGCTTTTTGAGCGCCTTGGGCAGCGAAGGATAGGTGTTCCGGCTCCCGTAGAGGCTGGAGGCCGCACCCGTGGCTGCGGGCAGCAGCCCCGTGTTGATGAGCAGCTGGGCATCCGACGAACGGCCGTCCTTGACCTGCGGAAGCACCTTCGGAAAGTAGAGTACGCTCGTGTCCCGGGCCAGCGAATCGAGGAACGGCTGGACCTTCCGTCCGTCGATTTCGAAACCGATCGGCCAGCTGGCCTGCGACTCCATGAGGATGAGGATCAGGTTTTTCCCCATCCGGAGCGATTCCGGGTGTGGGCCCGCGGCTGCGCTCGGCATTTTCGACGAAGCGCCGGGCCTCCTGCAACTCCTCTTCGGTACAGTCGCGGGTATTGGCGATCTGGTAGATCCAGTAGCTGGTCCATCCGAAGTCGCGCAGGGCGACCATCGGCTCGTTGCGGAAGCGGGGCCCCGGGTGGTCGAAACTCTTCGGATCGTGTCGGTACGGGGCGAGCAGGATGGCTGCAGCCGTGAGCAGAGCCGTCCCGCAGGCGGTCAGGCGGCTGCGGAGCCCGGACGATCGCTCCACCGGTGGAGGAGCGGCACCACCAGTGCAAGGCAAAGTGCCGGCAGCAGGAGCCACCAATCGGCGCGACGCATCGAATTGCGGATGCTGGGGCCGAGTCCGTCGAGATTCTGCCACATCGCGTAGGACGAGAGCGGCATGATGCTCCCGTAGTTGCGGTAGTACCAGAGATTCGAGAACAGGTAGAGGTCGATGATGAGGATCCAGAGCACCAGCCACCCTCTTCGGCGGAGGAACCATGCCGGAAGAGCCAGCAGCATGGCATCCGCCAGGCGTCGGAGCCAGACCGTGGCGTGCCACGGGTGGGGAATCTCCCAGAACGA
>VOFC01005282.1_pt1 | contig 13142 bp, 14 predicted proteins | sample 5384161 | NCBI WGS metagenome assembly VOFC01 (sample SAMN12384722, study PRJNA508395) | human gut metagenome | isolation source: healthy gut B | host: Homo sapiens | reverse complement strand
TCACGACGAAGGCGGGCATCCCGGCTGCCGAACGCAACGGCTTCAAGTCGGATCGAAACCGAGTTCGAAAGCCCCGAACCCGAACGCTACATCCCTAAGCCGCATTCGACTCCATGAGCCGAAGACCGCCGCAGGCCCGCCCTGCGGCGTTTTTTTGGCTTTTACTCCCATTCACGCCCGCAGCATTCCTTCCTTTGGCGCGAATCACCTCTCCCGCAGGCACCTCCGTGAGCCGGCGTACGCCCCGCATCACGTGCGGTTAGAATGACCTTCTGAACCTTTCATTTTCCGGAGGGCACCATGCGCGCCGCCGTTCTTTCCGCTCTGCTCGTTCCAGTCTTCCTCACGGGCTGTTCTACCTACGTCACGGTCGTCTCCGAACCCGAGGGCGCCGTCATCACCGACGCATCGGGAAGCATCGTCTACGGCCGCGCGCCCCTCGACGTCGAGTACGACACCAACGAGCTCAGGCACGGTGCCCATCCCGGACAGTGTGCGCAGATTCCCGGCTTTACGGCAAGGTGGCCGAGCGGCGCCTCCGCCTCGACCGACGCAGCGCTGCCGTTGTGCGACCTGCGACACGGCATGACCGTGAGAATCAACCGTCCCAAGTCCGCACCAGGCCTCGAGCAGGACCTCCAGTGGGCGCTCGAGCGCGCCCAGAAGCGTGCGCGCGACGCAGAAATCGAACGAGACCGCATGATGCTCTACATGGACCACGGCTGGTTCTGGGGACCGGGCTGGGGCCCTTGGCCGCGCACGGCGCCCCCGCCGCCGAGGCCCGTGAGATAATTTCACTTTTGCGCAACACGATCGGGACACATCATGCTCAAAGGCAAAAAGGCGGTCATCTTCGACCTTGACGGCACCCTCATTGACTCTCTCGGCATCTGGAGCGCAGTCGACGAGCTTCTCGCCACGAGCCTCGGCCGTCCCGATCTCGCCGCCGACCCCGTGACGCTCGCCCGCCTTCGTGAGGATGCGCTCGTGCGGCATGCCCTCGAACCCAATCCTTATGTCGGCTTCTGCGCGGGATCTGGCCGCCTTCTGCGGGAGCCCGCTTCCCGTCGAGGAGGTCCATCGCGAGCGCTACCACATCTCGCGCGCTCTTCTCAAGTCCGACGTGCGCCTCAAGCCGGGCGCGGCCGCCTTCGTGAAGACGCTCTCGGAGCGCGGCTTCAAACTCGCCGTCGCCACCACGACCAAGCGCGCCAACATCGACATCTACGAGACGGTCAACCCGCACATCGCGCCCGAGCTTGCATTCAGCAGTGTCTTCGACGCCATTCTCACGCGCGAGAACGTGAGCCGCATCAAGCCAGACCCCGAGGTCTACCACCTCGCGCTCGAGACCCTCGGCGTGCGCCGCCGATGAGGCGCTCGTCTTCGAGGACTCGCTTCCCGGCCTGCGTGCCGCGCACGCCGCAGGCATTCAGACCGTCGTCGTCAGGGGATCCGTGGTCCGAAGCCGACAGGGCACGACTCCTCGAGGAGGCGGACGCCCATGTTGATAGCCTTTGCGACGCACCCGAAATCTGCGGTTTTACCCGCTCCTAGCCACCCTTCGGGCGAACATCCTGCGCTAGAATGGATTCAGGCCAATGGCCTTCAAACAAACAGGAGGTATCCTTCATGCGCATTCTTCTTCCCGTCGACGGCAGCGAACACTGCCGCAACGCACTCCGCTTCATTGCCTCCCGCCAGGCGCTCTCGCCTGAAAAAGGAGGCGACCGTTGAGCTTCTCAATGTTCAGCACTCCATCCCCGAAGCCGTGATCAACGCGCTCGGCCTCGATTCCGTCCGCAAGGCCAGCCAGGACGAAGGCATGAAGGTCATCGACGCCATGCGCGAAGACGCCGGCGACCTTGACGTCCGCGCCAAGGTCGAGGGCGGCGAGTTCGCGCCCGTCATCGTCCGCGAGGCCGACCACATGGACGCCGACCTCATCGTCATGGGCTGCCGCGGCCTCTCCGCCATGGAAGGCTTCTTCGTGGGCAGCGTCTCCGCCAAGGTGATCAGCCTCACGAAGCGTCCGCTTCTGCTCGTTCGCGACAAGATCCCCGCAGGCGCCATGCGCGTCGGCATCTGCGTCGACCACTCCGACTACGCCCACGCCGCCGCCGACGATTCGTCGTCAACCAGCGCGAGTTCTTCGGCAAGGACGCCGTCTTTGAAGTGATCAACGTCTCCGAAACCGAAGAGACCTTCCATCAGGCCGTCGAACCCGTCATGACCGTCTTCGAGGACGCCGGCGTTCCCGCCGAACGCGTGCACCTCAAGGGCAAGGTGGGTGATGCGATCTGCAACTACGCGGGCGAAGGCAAGCTCGACATGCTCGTCATCGGCTCCCACGGCTACGGCAACTTCCGGGCCGCCTTCATGGGCTCCACCGCCATGCGCATCACCGCCGGCTGCGAAGTGCCCTGCTCGTCCTCAAGGCCTGAAAGATCTCTGCGCGCCTGAATCACGACGCGCGCAGCATCTCAAAGCCAATGTGCCGGCTCCCTCGGGAGAGCCGGCACTTTTTGTCTCATCCGCACGAAAAGGCCCGCCGCCCTGTCCCGCCTGTACTCGGCGTTGAGGATGCCCGCATCGTATTCGGCATGTCCGGTGAAGAAGATCTGCCTGCCGCCTTCGGTCGAGAGGGCGAAGATCCCCGCCTCGTCGGATTCAGCGAGCACCTTGAGCTCGGGATGTGCGCGCACGGCCTCTTCGTCGATCGTCGTGTGCCTCGAGTGCGGAATCCTGAAGACGTCGTCGCAGCCCCTGAAGAGCATGGAGCTTCGCCTCACGACGCGGTGCTCGAAGACACCCGAGAGCTTGCGCTCGAGAAGCGTCTTCCCCTATCCCGATGAGCTGGCAGGGCTCGCCGTTCTTCGGGCGCCAACCGCCCTGCACGCAGACGGTGCCCAGTTCGTGGCGTGTCACACAAACTCCTCTGTGTCAGGCGTTTTGAAGAAAACATCCTGTCAGACTATCAGAGCGAAAGGGGTGGTTTCGAAAAACCGCCCCTGTCTTGGGGGTATAACCCGCGCCTCTAGTGCATGATCCCGAGACGCGGCCCTGACGATGCCGTCTTTGTGCGACGGACTTACATCTTGCGGCCCCAGAAGAAGTAGACGCCCCAGCCTTCGTCCATCGTGCGGCCGGCCATCAGGTAGAGGGGGCCGATGATGCTGTCGACGCCCACGTAGCCGCCCACGGCGCGGTGCCAGTCGCGGTTGCCCGACTCGCCTTCCTCGTCGCGGTTGTAGGCGCGGCCCGCTTCGGCCGATGCGCCGAGCCAGACCGTGCGCTCGCCTGCGCCCAACCAGTCGGAGATGTTGCGCGAGATGCGCACGGAGCCGAGCTGGATGTCGGAGCCCGTCCAGCGACCGTAGGGACTGCCGGTGAGCTCGAAAGCGCCGCCCAGCGAGAAGACGCTCGGCGGCACGGCGGGCGGCCCAGCTTGCCCGAAAGAGCGTCGTCCAGCGGCCGTAGGTGATCGGCACGTAGACGTTGGCCTCATAGATGTTCTTGTAGCCGGGACCGTCCGTGTCGAAGATGCGCTGGCCCTGCAGGGCGAAGCGGTAGCCCTTGGTCGGAAAGTTGACGCTGTCGAGCGTGTCGAGCAGAAGCTCGGCGCTCACGAACGGAGACTCGACCTCGGGCGTGCTGAGGTCGGTCACGCCGATCGTGCGGGTCGAGGCCTGGGAGAAGTAGCCCGCAGCCACACGAGCATAGCCCAGGCGCTCGATCGAGTAGCCGAGCCCGATCTGGGCCGTGCTGGTCTCGTTCTTGTAGCGCGCGACGGCCTCACCGTTTTCGTAGACGTTGAAGGGCGAGACCGAGTACTCAAGCTCGGATTGACGAACCAGTCGGAGCCCGGGCCGAGGGGCTGGTAGAACTCGACGCCGGCCCTGCGGTTCTTGCCCGCCTGGATCTCGGAGCGCAGCTCGGCGCCCCAGGGATTGAGCCAGCCCCAGGTGTGCGCAAGGAGCACCGTGAACGTGTGTTCGTCGCGGAAGTCGGTCTCAAGCGAGCCGCCAATGCGGATGCTCGAGTAGCCGGGCTTCTTCTCCTTGGGCTCGAAGACGAGCACTTCGGTGCCCTCGGGGCCCGGTTCGAAGCGGTAGCGCACCGAGCTGTAGGCGCCGTCGGCCCAGACGCGGCGGCTCGCCGCGTCGATTTCGGCATTGGAGACCGGACGCGAGGTGTCGATGTCGAGCTCGTTGAGGATGGCCTCGGGATTGGCGACCTTGAGGCCCTCGACCTTCACGGTGGAGATCTCGTGGATGTCGCGGCGCGTGTGCGGCATGACGGCGCCCTTGCGGGTCTCGTCCCAGGCGATCCACTGGGCGCGGTCGGGCGAAGCGAGGCGCTCGAGGCGATCGCGGACCTTCTGCGCGGCATCGTAGCCGCGGGTGATGATCTTGTCGCTCTTCTTGAGGTCGGCGCTCGAGAAGTCGTCAAGGTCGGGCGTGATCAGGATGTCCTCGGGGCCGAGGTCGGCAAGCGACTGCCTGACGTTCTGCTCGGTGAGGAGGTTCACCATCTGCGCCATCACGGTGACGACGTTGCCGAGCTCCTCGCGCTTGAAAGCGGCGTGCCCACGTTCACCGCAATGATGACGTCGGCGCCCATTTCGCGGGCGAGTGACACGGGCAGGTTGTCGAGAAGGCCGCCGTCGACGAGCATGCGGTCGTGGATCACGACGGGCGCGAAGACGCCGGGCAGCGACATTGAGGCGCGCATCGCCATGCCGAGGCTCACGTCCTTCTGCAGCACCACGCGTTCGCCCGAGACCAGGTCGGTCGCGATGGCGCCGAACGGAATGGCCAGCTCGGTGAGGTCATTCACGTAGTTGGCGGGCCCCGTCTTGTCATTGAGGAAGAGGTCGAGCTCCTCGGACGGGATGACGCTGTCGGGGAGCTTCACGCGGCCGTCCTTGCCGAACTCGATGCCCGAGACGGCCAGATTCTTGTAGTCGTCCACCTTGAGGCGCCAGGGCAGCTCCTCGCGGTCGGCGCGGGGCGCCATCATGCGATCCCAGTCGACGCCGAGCACGATGTCGCGGATTTCGGCGGCCGAATAGCCCGCCGCATAGGCGCCGCCAACCATGGAGCCCATGGACGTGCCCGTCACAACGTCGATCTTGATGCCGAGCTCCTCGATCACGTCCAGCACGCCCGTATGGGCGAAGCCTCGGGCGCCGCCGCCCGAGAGCACGAGGCCCACGCAGGGACGGTGCTCGGCGCGGCATCGCGCGCGGACCTCGTCCGCCGTCTTGGCAAGGGGCTGCGTGCAGGTTGCGGCAAGGCCGAAGGCCGCAAGCGTCAATATCGCAATCTTCTTCAATTGCATGGGCTTGTCGTCGATGTCGGGGAAAAAAATTGGGACGAGTCCGGAATGCAGACCTGCGGCACAAAGAAAGACGGCCGCAGGCTCCTTGGGTCGGAGTGCGGCCGTCCGTTCTCCGAGAATGCATCGGGCCGCTCCATACGCTTGATGATAGCGCGTGAAGCGGCTCGCTGACGCTTTCGGACGACGTCGAAATGAGAAAAATGCAGGCTTTTCGCCCGTCAGGCCTTCGGGCAGCGGTTGAGGAGTCCTTCCTCGATCATGGCGGGATTCGGGCGCGGGGCCTCGATCATGCGCATCGTGTTGGCATCCGTGTGCTCGAATTCGCCCTTGACGCCGGGAATCTCGAGCTTCGTGACCTGCTCGTAGCTGAAGCGTCCGTCCTCATGGAACTTGAAGACAACGTCCCAGGACTTCGTGAGGAAGGCCTCCTCGAGGAAGGGATTCGAGCAGATGCCGTTGACCATCTGACCGCGCTCGGCATGCAGACGGATCTCGCGGTCGCCGGGCATGGCCGTGCCCTCGGCCATCGCGATCTGGCCGCGCGGAATGGCGAGCGTCATGTAGATCTTGTGCGTCTCGGGCTCGTAGAGCAGATAGCCCACCTGGTCATGGAAGGCGGCGAGCTCGCCCGGCTTGGTGATGTGCACGTGGTAGCGCAGGCCGTAGAGGACCTGCGGGCCGTTGTTCTGCGGATCCATCACCTCGAAGTCCCACGTCTCGACGTAGGGCTCCGTTTCGGGGCCGCCCGCCTGCGGATGGGTGTCGACGCCGTCGTCGCCGAACCACTTGCCGGCCAGAGGAGCAATGGGCCCGAGCATCGAAAGCGTATCGGGATTGGCGGGCGCTTCCGTATAGATGTCCTTGTACTTCATTTCAGCCTCCTTTGAAGGGACCGCATGCAGCGCACCATGCGCTCCGGCGGTCCGAACAAGCTCGGTTCATGGTAACACCGCGCAGGGCCCCGTGCTCCCGCCGTTACGAAACGTACGAAAAAACATTCCCTGCATTTCGCCAGAGGCTCCGCTCCTTCCGTCGGGCGCAGTACTTGGTGTTACCATTACAGATTCCGTTTTCAAACGAGATTCCTGAACATGCTCCGTCCTAGTCCCACAGCCGCGGTCTTACTCGGCCTTATGGCCGCCCTCGCCGCAGGCGCCTCGTCTGCCGCACCGTCGACCACCGCCCCCATGGGCTTCGGCGACGCCCGAGTCCTGCTGCACGAGCGCGCCGACATCATGGCCGCCGACCGCGCCGAAATCGCCCGCGCCGAGTCCGAGGCCGAGGCCGCCAAGTCGCTCTCGGGCCCGAAGGTCGAGATGGACGTCAAGCAGGTCTGGGGCACCAAGACCGTCGACCTGGGCATCGACACGGGGCTTGGACAGCTCTCCGGCCTCGGCGGCCAGATCGGCGGCGTGCCCGGACAGATCATCTCGGATCTGGCGCAGAAGTACAACCACATCGACATCCACTTCAAGGAAGACATCGGCGGGCCGCGTGCGGCCGTGACGGCCACGCTTTCCATCTACACGGGCGGCCTCATCACCGCGCAGCAGAACGCGCTCAACCACAAGGTGAGCGAGACGCGCGCCGACCGCGACATGCGCGAGAACACGCTTGACGCCGAGCTTGCGGCCCGCTATTGGGGCGTGCAGCTCGCGCGCAGCGTCGCAGCCCTGCACAGGAGCGTGTTCGAGGATCAGAACGAGGAGCTTCGCCGCGCGAAGCGCTTCGAGCAGAAGGGCCTCATCGCCAAAGTCGAGCGCCTCGCCGTCGAGGTTGCCCGCGACAACGCGAGGCGCACGCTCGTCTCGGCTGAGTCCGACGTCGATGTGGCCGAAGCGGAGCTTATGCGCCAATTGCGCGCAACCTCACTCCCCGAACTCTCCTCGCCGCTCTTCGTCCTCACGGGAGATCTGGGCACGCTTGAGCAGTGGCAGAACCGCGCCGACGCGCAGTCACCCGCCATCAGGAAGATGAATGCGCTGCGCGCTCAGGCGAACGAAGGCATCTCCGCCGCCGAGGCGAGCTTCAAGCCAAGGTCTACGCCTTCGGCACCAAGAACCTCATCAAGCACTATCTGACGCTGCCCGAGCCCGACTGGATGGCCGGCGTGGGCGTCACGTTCACGCTCTGGGACAACCACGACCGCTTCGACAAGCTCAACGCCGCCCGAAGCGTGGTTACGAAAGGCCGAAGCTGCGCGCAGCGAGGCGAAGAAACTCCAGGTGGCCACAGCCGTCGAGGTCGCCTTCCTGCGCGTGATGCAGGCCCGCGAGGAGTTCGAGCTCACGGGCTCGACCGTCGAACTTGCGCGCGAAAACCTCAGACTGCGCGAGGCGAGCTTCGCGGAAGGACTCTCCAACGCCGTCGACGTCGACACGGCCCGCACGAAGCTCACGGGCGCCGAAGTCGCCCGACGCGCGGCCGCCTACAAGTTCGTCGTGAGCTGGGCCATGCTCCACGCGTCCGCAGGCGCCATGCCCGACTTCGTCAACTCCCTTACTCGCAGCGACCTCGTGGTCGTGAAGTGACTCAGAACAACGCTTTTCCACCGGTTGGAACAAAATGATCGAACAGACTCAAGCTCAGCAGACTCAGGCGCAGGCACCCAAGCGCCCCGCCTCCTCCGTCCCGCTTCGTGGGATGCGCCTTCTTCGCAGGCATCGCGGCTTTTCTCGGATGGGGTGTCTGGGAGGCCACTCATCCCGCGCCCGTGCCCCTGCAGGGCATGGTCGACGCCCGCACGATCTCCGTCTCCGCCAAGGTGCCGGGACGCCTTGCCGAACTCAAGGTCCGCGAGGGCGACGTGCTCAAGGCGGGCGACACCGTCGCCGTGATCGCCATTCCTGAAATCGAGGCCAAGCTCGTACAGGTGAAGGCACAGGAACGCGCCGCCCAGGCGAGGGAGGACCTCGCCAACACGGGTGCCCGCGTTCAGGAAAAGGATGCGGCCCGCGCAGACTGGGAGCGCGCCAAGGCAGCTCTCACCCTTGCGTCCAAGACCTACGAACGCGTCGACGCCCTCTACAGGGAGGGCCTCATCCCCGCCCAGCGCCATGACGAGGCGACCGCCCAGCTTGCAGCCGCACGCAAGGTGACCGAGGCCGCTGCCGCCAAACTCTCCGCCGTGGACGAAGGTGCCCGCGTCGAGGACAAAACCGCCGCGAAGGCCCTCGTCGACCAGGCAAGAGGCGGCGTCTCCGAAGTCTCGAGCCTCGCCTCCGAAAGCATCGTGAAGGCGCCCGCCGCGGGCGAAGTCACCCGCATCGTGATGGAGGAAGGCGAAGTGGCACCCGCGGGCTTCCGCTCGTGCTCGTCACCGACCTCAGCGACAAGTGGGTCGTCTTCAACATCCGCGAGGACGAGCTTCCGGGCGTCGAGGTGGGCACGGTCCTCAAGGGCTTCATCCCCCGCCGTCAACCGCACGGTCGACCTCAAGGTCAACTGGATCAATCCTCGCGGCGAGTACGCAGTCTGGCGTGCGACGCGTCAGTCGACGGCTACGACCTGCGCACGTTCGAGGTGCGCGCTCGTCCGTCGAAGAGCTTCCCGCCCTGCGTCCTGGCATGACCGTCATCGTCGAGCGCTGAGCGGCACGCCATGAAGCACTGGTTTGAGGGCCTCGTCAACACAGCCCGCATCGAATGTCGCTACACCCGCAGGCACCCGCAGCAGTGGGTGATCTGCGCACTCCTGCCCGTCATGTGGCTGCTCTTCGTGGCGAACACCTTCGGCACCGGCCTCATGACGAAGCCCCCTGTGGGTCTCGTCAACGAGGACGGCGGCCCGCTCGCGCGTGAGCTCGTCATGGTCCTCGATGCCGTACCGAGCCTCGGCCTCAGGGGCTTTGAAACCGCGACCGAAGCCGAAGCCGCGCTCTCGCGCGCAGAAACCTACGGCACGATCGTCATTCCAAAGGGACTTCACGAAGGACAGCCTGAACGGACGCGGCAGCACGCTCGAGCTCATCATCAACAAAAGCTACTACGCCGTCGGCACCATTCTGGAAGTGGACGTGAAGACGGCGCTCGCCGCCGTCATGAAGAGCGCGGGCACGATCAGGATGACCGCCGCGCGCGGCGGCTCGCTCAAGGCCGAGTCGAACAACCTGCGCATCGCCTCGCCCGAGGTCTACTTCCTCGGCAACACAGGCTTCAACTTCAGCGCCTACCTGCTGCCGACGCTCATTCCCGGCCTCATCGCGCTTGCCGCAGGACTCACCTTCTCGGGCGTGCTCGTGCGCGAGTGGCGCGACGGAGGTGCGACGCGCCTTCTTGCGGCCGCAAACGACTTCGCGTCCGCCGCAATCCTAGGCAAACTCCTGCCCTGGTTCGTCTTCTACGTCGTGCTCGGCCTGTGCTGGGTGTTCGGCCTCACGGGCGTGCTCGGCTGGACGGCCGCAGGCTCCGTCGGCGTCTGGATCGGCGCCACGGTGATGCTCATCGCGGCCATGGCCGCGATCGCCATCCTCTTCACGGCCGTCTTGCTCAGCTGGCCGATCGCCGTCTCGGCGCTCATCTGCTTTGCCGCGCCGTCCTTTCCGTTCACGGGCTTTTCCTATCCGCTCGAGTCGATGACGCCGGGCGCCGCCTTCTTTCGGGCAGCTCCTGCCGCTTACGCACTACCTCGCCGTCCAGGGCGAGTGCTGGATCCTGAATTCGCCCCTCGACCACGTCTTCACGCGCCTCGCGCCCCTTGCGCTCCTCATCGTCGTGCCCATGGCCGCCGGCCTTCCGATCCTCGGCGTGCGCCTGCGCGCCTGGAGTTCGAAGGACCCCGAGAAGGACCGCATCCGCACACTCCTCGTCAAGGAGAGCCTCATCACCGACGAAACGCAGGGGAGGCGCACGATGAACAGGAACAATCAGGCTGAGCAGATGAAGGCGCCCGGCTTCTGGTACACCTTCCTACACACGATCAAGGCCTCCTTTCTCTCCCGCGACACGATCCTCATCTTCGCGGGCGCGATCGCCTTCTACCTGATCTTCTACGCCTGGCCCTACGGCAACCAGCAGATCCAGCACGTCCCGTCGGCCGTGCTCGACCTTGACCGCTCGGCCGCCGCCCGCCGTCTCGTCACGGCCATGGACGCCTCGCCCGCCATCAGCGTCGTGCGCATCACGCAGGACGAAGGCGAGGCGATGGAGGCCTTCAGGCGCGAGGAGTTCTCGGTTCTCATCACGATTCCGAAGGACTTCGAGAAGTCCCTCACCCGAGGCGAGAACGTCACCGTGCACGTGCTCGGCAACGGCGCCTTCCCCGTGAAGGCCCGAGCCGTTCAGGCCGCGCTGGGCGGCGTCGTGACCGACAAGACGAAGCTCCTCGACGATGCGGCCGTCTATGCGACGGGGCTCCCCGGCACGAGCGTGCACTCGCACCATCAGGCCGCGCCCGGCCTTCGCGTGCAGTACATGTACAACGAGATCGGCGGCTACGGTAACTACACCGTGCCCGTCGTGGGTCCCGTGATCATTCAGGCCGTGATGCTCATGGCCATCACGATGGCGCTCGACGGCTGGCTCGTCGCCGCAAGGCGCGAGCCCTTCGTGGAGGCCGCGCTCGACCGTCCGCTCCACAGGGGCGCGGCCGTCTGGCTCGCCTTCACGCTCATCACCTTCCTCTGGTTCGTCTACATGCAGGGGTTCGACTTCTGGTGGCACGAGTACGGCTCCATGCGCAGCGTCGCCGCGACGCTGGGCACCGGCCTGCTCTTCTCGGCCTCGGTCGCCTCCTTCGGCATGGCGGTCACGATCCTTCTGGGCTCGAACCGCTGGTCGAGCCAGGCCGTCGTGATGATCTCGGCCCCCGCCGTATTCATCTCGGGCGGCATCTGGCCCATGACGAACGTGCTGAGCGAGCCCGTCTTCGCGCTCTCGCTCTTCATTCCGACCTCGCCCGCAGTGCCCGCGCTCCTTGCGGCCTGCAGGACGGGGCCTCACCGAGTCCATCCTTCCCTATTGGGGAATCCTCGGCATTCAGACGCTCTTCTATCTTCGACGGCGCCCATCTCGTGCACCGCCGCGACTGGCGCGAGCCCTTCGTCAAGACCGACCGGCCCTCCGACTGGGACTATTGAGGCAACAGCACATGCAGTTCATCGATTCACACAGCCATCTCAACAGCGACGCCTTCGACGAGGACCGCGACGAGGTCATCGCGCGCATGAAGGCGGTCGGGCATGGCGGCCGCCATGGTCATCGCCTGCGAGGACGACGAGCTCCCGAAGCTCGAGGCGCTCCTCGCGGAGCATCCGGGCTGGCTCTTCGGCGCCTGGGCGCTTCATCCCGAATTCCCCGACAAGCCCGAGCCCACCGTCGAGCGGATCGCCGAGATCTGTTCGCGCCCGGGGGTTCGTCGCCGTGGGCGAGACGGGGCTCGACTTCTACTGGTGCAAGGAGCCGCTTGACTGGCAGCGCGCACGCTTTCGCCGCCACATCGAGGCCGCGAAGGCCATCGGCAAGCCCTCATCATCCACGCGCGACAGCGAGCGCGAAGCGCTCGAGATCCTGCGCGACATGCACGCGGGCGACGTCGGCTTCGTGATGCACTGCTTCTGCGGCGACACGGACACGGCGCTCGCCGTCGTGGACGCGGGTGGCCACGTGAGCTTCACGGGCAACCTCACCTTCAAGCGAAACGAGGCGCTGCGCGAGACCGCGAGGGCGCTTCCGCTCGAAAGCCTCCTGCTCGAGACCGACTGTCCCACATGGCGCCCGTGCCCATGCGCGGCAGGCGATGCGAGCCGCAGTACGTCGAATATGTCGCAGACTGTCTCGCAGGACTTTTCGGCGTTGACAAAGCGCACGTCGCCCGACAAACTACGGCCAACGCCGTCGGCTCTTCCGCCTGCCCATCCGTCTTGAGGAAGCATAATCAGTCTATGAAAAAGCTCGCCGTTCTTCTTGCCGCCGCCCCGCTTCTTCTCTGCGCGCCCCTCGCATCGTCCGCCGACGCGTCGTCCGCAGGCGACCTGGCGCCTTTCGTCCCTCTCCGAGGCCGAGGTCGATCAGATGGCCCGCAACACGCACGACTTCAATCAGGCGATCGCCGCCGGCAACGCCGCCGACGTCAGGCGCCTTCTCCCACGGGCATCACGCCCAACATCGTGCTCGAAAACGGCGACACGCCGCTCACCTGGCCCTGCGCAGCGAGTCGTGGGATCTCGCCCGCGTGCTGCTCGACGCCCAGGGCATTGACGTCAACATGGAGAACCGCCACGGCGAGACGCCGCTCATGCTTGCGGTGATCAAGGGCCGCGAGGCTGAATTCGACAGGCTGCTCAAGCTCGGTGCGAGCGTCACAAGACCCGCGTGGCTGGACGCCGCTCCACTACGCCGCCACCGAAGGCCGCACCTCCATGATGAAGCGCCTCATCGAACTCGGTGCCGACGTCAACGCCCAGACGAAGGCGGGCATCACCGCGCTCGACATGGCCGCAAGGGAAACCGAGCCGCGAGGCCGTCGCGGTCCCTTCACGCGCAGGCGCCTACCGCGACTACTGCACCGACAGGGCATGTCCGCCGCAGACTTCGCCAAAAAGGCGGGCGACGAGGAGCTCGCCCGGGTACCTCGCCGTCAAGACCTGCTGCGCCGTCACGGGCCCCGCCGGGCCAGCTCTACAGGCAACCGCCGGCATCACGCTCCCGTCGCGACGCTCGTCCCCTCATGCAGGCCACCGGACGCACGCCCGCGCAGCTTTCCACGACAATCGAGGATTCCTTCGTGTCCCACGCCTCTTCCCCTCACCGCTCTTGAACTACTCGCCCCGCCCGCGACGCCGACACCGGCATCGCCGCGAT
>VOFC01004970.1_pt1 | contig 13156 bp, 15 predicted proteins | sample 5384161 | NCBI WGS metagenome assembly VOFC01 (sample SAMN12384722, study PRJNA508395) | human gut metagenome | isolation source: healthy gut B | host: Homo sapiens | reverse complement strand
CCTTGAGCATCCGCTCGGTCATATCATAGTCGGAGATGACGCCCTCCCGCAGAGGACGGATGGCCACGATGTTGCCGGGGGTACGCCCCAGCATGGCCTGAGCTTCGGCGCCCACCTTGAGGAGTTTGCCGGTATTCTTATCGATCGCCACTACGGACGGCTCATTGAGCACAACGCCCTGCCCTTTACATACACCAGAACAGAAGCCGTTCCCAGATCGATACCAATATCCTTTTTGCCCATGCACACATAGCTTTGCACCTCATCATTTCGTCAAAATATGGCAGCGGCGAAAAGCGCCGATTCTACCTAAAATAGTATTATAAAGTGTCTGATTTTCATTTTGCAAGGGATTCGCTGTTTTTTTCAAATTGTTCCCAATTCTTTACAAAATAGTCACCAGCAGCCATAGAGGCACCGTCACCACTGCCCACAGGGTGGAGAGCATCACGCACCGGGTGGCCAGGCCCCAATCTCCGCCGTACTGCCGGGTAAACAGGGCGCAGCAGCTTCCGCCCGGCATGGCCGACAGCAGCAGCAGGGTCTGCCCCACATCCGTCAGCTGGCCCAGGCACAGCCCCACAGCTCCAGCACCGCCGCCGGAATTACCGAAAAGCCGCAGGGCCGTTAAAATCCAGGCTTTTTTTATCCCGTACCAGGGCCGCAAATCCCCTCGCCCAGCTGCGCGCCCACCAAAACAGCACCATGGGTGCCGTGGCGTTCGCCGCCATGGACAGGGCCTTGCTGAAAAATCCGGCAGCGTAAAGCCCGTGGCAAACAGCAAAAATCCAGATGGCCACTCCTGCCAGCCCCGGGGACAGAAGCCCCGCAGGGCCGCCTGCCGGGGCCTTCCGCAGCCGGTCTGAATGAGTAAAATCCCCACGGTAAAAATGAGCACGTCATTTACCAGCTCCACAATGGATGCTAAAAACAGCATCTCCTCCCCCAGCAGCAGCTGGATGAGCGGCATGCCGATGAGTCCGGTGTTGGCAAAGGCTGCGGCAAATATGAGAATGCCGCCCGGCAACACTGCCTATTTTACCCACCTTCAGCCAGATCCATGCACAGGCCGCCCCCAGGACGATGATGACCAGTCCCCACAAGGCCGCCTGACCCGCCTGGTGCATCAGCTCCCGGCTGGCCTGCACCCGGGCCATAGCGTCCACTACCATAGCCGGCCATAGAAAATTCACCAGCACAGAGGACAGATCCTTCCACCTGCCGGCCCGTGAGAATTTTTTTCTTTTGTAAAAAGCAGAAAACCCGGCACAGCCAGCAGCAAGAACACACCTACAGAGGAAACGGCCTTCAAAAAATGCCTGCGCCCGCATCTCTTATTTTTCCTCTCACCGCCGCCAGGGTCAGGCACAGCACGTCCGCGGGCTCCGGCCTCCTTCAGCACCCGCACACACTCGGCCAGGGTAGCACCCGTGGTGCGGATGTCGTCAATGAGCAGCAGGCGCTTTCCCGTAAATCTCTCCGGCTTCACCGCCTCATACACGCCCAGCACGTTGGCCCGACGCTCCTCGGGGCTGTCGATGCCGGATTGGGCGGGATTGTCCACCACCTTACGCAGAGTCTCCAGAGGCTCCGTATGCCAATCCACACACATAGACCCCGCAGATACCTGGCCTGATCGAAGCCCCTCTTTTTCAGGCGTTTCTTGCTCACAGGCACCCAGGTGATGGCGTCAAACTCCCCGGAAAAGTGCTCTGCAGCGCACTGGGCCATAAGCCTGCCGAAGCATTCCAGGGCGCCGACCTTTCCGCGGAATTTGAAGTGCAGTATGGCCTGGCGCACCGGCCCCTCATAATAAAACGGTGCGGCACACCGGGCAAAGGCCGTCTCCTCCACGGCATGCTCCCCGGTAAAGGGCAAGGTCTCGCTGCAATGCTCGCACAGCAGCTTCTTTCCTGCCACCGCACCGCAGAAGGGACAGCGCCGGGGCATGAGAAAATCCAGTATGCCCCGTGCGGCTTTATCCAGTGAATTGTTGATGTCTGGTAGATTCATTCTCTGTTCCTCCGCAATTTCAGTCTCCTCGCAGGCCGCTGTAGCGCCGGGCCCGGCGGTCATTTTCCGCCATTTGGCCGGGGATAGTATCGTCCCCCACTATGATAAGCAGCTCTCTAGCCCTGGTCATGGCGGTATACAGCACCCCTGCACCATCAGTCCCGGGGCCGCCGGTGCCGTAAGCAGTATCACCGCCCTGTACTCACTCCCCTGGGCCTTATGTACCGTGATGGCGTAGGCCATGTCCAGCTGGTTCAGCATGTCTGCGGTATAGACCTCACAGTGCGGTCGTCAAACCGCAGGGTGATGAGCTCCCCGAGGGGTCGATCTCCTCCACGGTACCCACGTCGCCGTTGAAAATGCCGGTGCCCACGGTGCCGTCGTCCTTTTCCCACAGCACATCGTAGTTATTTTGGTCTGCATCACCCGGTCCCCCTCCCGAAGATCAGGTCGCCGAAGGCCTTCTCGTTTTTGCCCGGCCCCGGCGGATTCAGTGCCGCCTGGAGGCAGCGGTTTAAGTACACCGTGCCGCACTCGCCCTTGCGGGTGGGGAGTCAGCACCTGGATGTCCTCCGGGGCAATACCCATTTTCTCCGGCAGCCGGGTCTTGCACAGCTCCACCACCGTGCTCACCATTCGCTCCGGTACCCGCCGGCACAGGAAGAAAAAGTCCCCCTGTTGGTTTTCAGGTCCGGCCCCACGCCGCCGTTGACCAGATGGGCATTACGGATGATGTAGGACTCATCCGCCTGGCGGAACACCTCCGTCAGGGCCACCATTGGGATGCGTCCGCTGCGGATGAGGTCTCCGAACACATTTCCCGCCCCCACAGAGGGCAGCTGGTCCGCATCGCCGATCATCACCAGGCGGCACCCGGGCCGCAGGGCCGAGAGCATCGCCTGCATCAGCGGCAGATCCACCATGCTCATCTCGTCCACCAGCACACAGCCTCCGCCTCCAGAGGGTCACTCTGCCCTTTTTTGAAGGTCACCTGCCCCGTCAGGTCGTTGTAGCTCATGCCCAGGCATCTATGGATGGTCTGTGCCTCCCGCTCACATAGCTCGCCCATACGTTTGGCCGCCCGGCCCGTGGGAGCCAGCAGCAGGATGTCCAGACCCATCTGTTCAAATAGCCTCACAATGGCCCGTGTGGCGGTGGTCTTGCCCGTGCCGGGCCCGCCTGTGAGCAGCAGCACACCGGACATGGCCGCCAGGTGCACCGCCTCCCTTTGCAGCGGTGCGTAGCGGATGCCCTGGGTCATCTCCATTTCCCGGATGATCTTATCCACATTCCCCCGCTTTTCATAGGGAAAGGCCAGCATGGACAGGAGCTTCTCCGCCACGAAGCACTCCGCCTCGTATAGCTCCGGGGTGTAGCAGGCCAGGACACCCGCCACCTGCTCCTGGCATACAGCACCCTTTTCCTCCATGGCGTCCAGGCAGATCTCCACCTGCTCGTCCGCCACGCCGATGAGCTGCGCCGACGCCAGAATCAGCTTCTCTCTGGGCAGGAACACATGGCCGTTGCCCTGGTTATACTCCAGCTCATACACCAGCGCCGCCCGGGTGCGGCAGTCGCTGTCGCCGTCAAAGCCCATGCTCAGGGCCATCTCGTCCGCTAGGGAAAACTCCACGCCGAACTGCTGCCGCGTCAGCAGATACGGATCCTCCCGCAGCTTTTCCAGAGCCTCCGCCCCATAGAGGCGGTGGGCCTGCACCGCCAGATGCACCGGCAGATCGTACCGGGCCATAAACTCCATGGTCCGCCGCAGACCCGTCAGCTCCCGGAAAGCCTGGGACAGCTCCATGGCCTTCTTAGCGGTAATGCCCTTAATGCGGCTGAGCCGTTCCGGCTCCTCCTCCAATACTCGGAGGGTATCGGCGCCGAAGGCGTCCACCATTCGCTCCGCCGTGGCCTGGCCCACCCCCTTGAGAATGCCGGGAGGCGAGATAGCTCACCATCTCCTCCTCGTCCCGGGGCAGGCGGCGCTCCGCCTGCTCGCAGGTGATCTGCGGGCCGTAGAGGGGGTGGGTCACCCAGACCCCGGTGACGGTCATTCCCTCCCCGGGGGCGGCGTAGGGGATGCAGCCCACCACGGTGACCACCTCCCCCAGCTCCGTCAGCAGGGATAGCACCGTATACCCATTTTCCTCATTCTGGAAGATCACCGACTGAACGGTTCCCTCCACAGTGCATCGCTCACCCATATTTTTTCCTCTCTACTCTATGATCTGCTCCAGTTCTTCCCTCTCCAGCACCGTCACCTTGGGAAACCGCCTGGTCAAAAGCTCCGCCCGGCGCATTCCCTCGGTGCTGTCAGGCCGCAATCCACAATGAATATCTCGGCCGACCGGCCCAGCTGCCGGCGGACCTCGTGCATGGCGCGCACCCAGCCCTCCAGAGGCCTCTCCGTTGCCGCAGGCCGGCAGCACCAGGATCGCCGGCACCTCCCCTGCCTGCCCCGCAGCAGCATTCCCTGCCACCAGCCACACCAGCGCGGCGATCCCCACCGCCGCCAGGAAAGCCAGCACACTGTTTTCTATTCCCTGCACCGCCATCACCTCACACCAGTGTATGACCCTGCCCCTGAGAATGGTTATTTCTCCAATACTCTTTTCAGATATTGTCCCGTATAGGATGCCTCACACCGGGCCACCTGCTCCGGCGTGCCCACGGCCACGATCTCGCCGCCGCCTACGCCTCCCTCGGGGCCCAGGTCGATGAGCCAATCCGCGGACTTGATCACATCCAGATTATGCTCGATGACCAGCACCGTATTTCCTCCGTCCACCAGCCGCTGCAGCACCTCCAGCAGCTTCTTCACATCGTCGGAGTGCAGACCTGTGGTGGGCTCGTCCAGAATATAGAAGGTGCGGCCCGTAGCACGGCGGGAAAGCTCCGTGGCCAGCTTCACCCGCTGGGCTTCGCCGCCGGAGAGGGTGGTGGAGGACTGGCCCAGCTTCACATAGCCCAGGCCCACGTCCATCAGCGTCTGCAGCTTCTCCGCGATTTTCGGCAGCGCCCCAAAAACGGCAGCGCTCTCCTCCACGGTCATGTCCAATACCTCGGAGATATTTTTCCCCTTATAGCGCACCTCCAGAGTCTCCCGGTTGTAGCGCTTGCCGTGGCACACCTCGCAGGGGACGTACACGTCCGACAGAAAGTGCATCTCGATCTTCAGCAGACCGTCGCCGCCGCAAGCCTCGCACCGGCCGCCCTTGGTGTTAAAGGAGAAACCGCCCCGGGCCGTAGCCCCGGGCCTTAGCCTCCTGGGTGGAGGCGAAGAGGTTTCGAATTTCATTGAATAAATTTGTATAGGTTGCAGGGTTAGACCGGGGCGTCCGCCCAATAGGGCTCTGGTCAATGCCCACCACCTTGTCCAGGTACTCCATGCCCGTGATCTTCTTGTGCTTTCCGGGATGGGCCTTCATACGGTTCAGCTCCACTCCCAGTTTTTATAGAGAATTTCGTTCACCAGCGAGGACTCTTCCCGCTGCCGGAAACCCCGTCACGCAGGTAAAGGTTCCCCAGAGGGATGGACACGTCGATGTTTTTCAGGTTGTGCTCCGCCGCTCCGTATACAATTAAGCTGTGTCCGCTTCCCTTCCGCCGCACCGAGCCGGCACGGGATAGACCGCTTCCCGGACAAATACTGCCCCGTAAGGGAATCCGGGTTTGCCATGACCTCCTCCGGGGTCCCGGCAGCCACCACCCCCGGCCGCCACCTGCTCCCGGCGCCGGGGCCAATGTCAATGAGGTAATCGGCGGCGCGCATAGTGTCCTCGTCGTGCTCCACCACAATGAGGGTATTACCCAGGTCCCGGAGGTTCCGCAGCGTGGCCAGCAGCTTGTCGTTGTCCCGCTGGTGCAGGCCGATGGAGGGCTCGTCCAAAATATACAGCACTCCCATCAGGCTGCTGCCGATCTGAGTGGCCAGCCGGATACGCTGGCTCTCGCCGCCGGAGAGAGTCCCGCTGGACCGGGATAGGGTCAGATATCCCAATCCCCACCGACTGCAAAAAACGCAGCCGGGAGCGTATCTCCTTCAGAATCTGCGCCGCGATGATCTGCTGCGGTCTCCGTTAGCATAAGCCCGTCAAAAAACACGATAGCCTGATCCACGGAGCGATCCGTCACCTGGTAGATGGACTTTTCCCCACTGTCACCGCCAGGCCTCCGGCCGCAGCCGCTGCCCCGGCAGGCCGGGCAGGACACTCGCCCATGTACTCCTCCAGCTCCTTGCGGCTGGCGCCGCTTTGGGTGTCCCCATAACGCCGCTCCACATTGTTGGCCAGGCCCTCAAAGGCCTGGTGCAGCACACCCTTGCCCCCGGGGCTGGTCATAGTGCAGCTCCAGCTTCTCCTCCCCGGTGCCGTAGAAAATAACCTTCTTCACCTGCTCAGAAAGATTCTTCACCGGTGTCCGCAGGTCAAAGTGATATTTTTTCGCCAGGGCCTCAAAATACATCCGGCTGATGCCGTCGGAGCGGATGGAGTTCCACCCGCTGGCCACCACCGCCCCGTCCAAAATGGACAGGTTCTCGTCCGGTATGATCAGCGCCGGGTCCGTCTTCAGCTGCATCCCCAGGCCCATACAGGTGGGGCAGGCGCCGAAGGGATTGTTAAAGGAGAACATCCGGGGCGTCAGCTCCTCGATGCTGATGCCGCAGTCGTCGCAGGCGTAATTCTGGGAGAAGGTCAGATCCCGCCCCTCCCGCACCAGGTTCACCGTCACCAGTCCTCCGCTCTGCCCCGCCGCCGTCTCCACGGAGTCCGTCAGCCGCTGGCCAAGGTCGGGCCGGACAATGAGCCGGTCCACCACGATCTCCACCGTGTGCTTTTTGTTCTTCTCCAGGGGGATTTCTTCCGTCAGCTCGTAGAGGTGTCCGTCCGCCCGCACCCGGGAAAAGCCCGCCCGGCGTGCGTCCTCGAACACCTTGGTGTGCTCTCCCTTGCGGCCCCGGACCACCGGCGCCAGCACCTGTATGCGGGTGCCCTCGGGCAGGGCCATGATCTGGTCGATGATCTGGTCGACCGTCTGCTGGCGAATTTCCTTGCCGCAGTGGGGGCAGTGGGGCGTACCCACCCGGGCCCACAGCAGGCGCAGGTAGTCGTATATTTCTGTCACCGTACCTACCGTGGAGCGCGGATTCTTGCTGGTGGTCTTCTGGTCAATGGAAATCGCCGGGGAAAGCCCATCGATGTAGTCCACATCGGGCTTATCCATCTGGCCCAGAAACATCCGGGCATAGCTGGACAGGCTCTCCACATACCGCCGCTGTCCCTCGGCATAAATGGTGTCAAAGGCCAGCGAGGACTTGCCGCTGCCGGAGAGTCCCGTCAGCACCACCAGCTTGTCCCGGGGAATGGTCACATCAATATTCTTGAGATTATTCTCCCGTGCGCCCTTGACAAAAATATGATCCTGCATGGTTTCTCCTTTGCGCTGAAAAAGATATCGGCTCTCGGCTCAAATGAGCCCTACCCATATTCCGACTGCTATCAATACTATACCTGCTATTCTGCCTGCGGTCTTTGCCCTTTTGTACCCCAAAAAAACAATGGTCTCCGGCGTGGTAAACGGCAGTAAAAAACAACAATCCCCATTATTATAACGCCGATTCCCACCATAAAAACGCTCTTTGTAAACGCGCTGACCGCAATGACCAATAGTCCTAAGACTATACCGCCCGCAAAATACTTGATTCTGCGTTCATCCTTCTCATTTTCATCCTTATAGCTTTTCTCGCACCCATCGCTGCAAAAATCCAGCTCACCCTTAACTTCTTTCCCACAATATCCGCATTTTTCATATCCATTCCTCCGTTGGTCCCCAAACTCATAGCCGCATGTTCCCATCCGTAGGGGCCGATGATCCTGTTGCGGTGCCCAAAATTTCTGTGCTGCCTCCGGCGGCTCCCTTTCTTTCTACGGCGAAAGAAAGGGAGGAAAGAACGCCGCCAAAACCAAGGTTTTGGAATCCTTTCCGTGGGCGAAGTGCTGCCTGCATCGGTTCCCTTCCGCCGCGCGAATGGGAACGAGCAAATTTCATTCCTTGCTTTCGCATTGTCTCTGCGTCTACATCCGCTGGCCGCTCACGCGGGCCCGCGCTGCCCTGGCACAGCAGGGGTGCCCTCTGCGCCTATCGCGCAGTGTATAACTTTTTCCCTCACTCCACAATAATATCCGCCGCGGCGGCCCGCAGCAGCGCCATCAGGTCCTTGGGGTCGCACACCACCTGGTATCCGATCTTCCCCCGCCGAAACCGCCACCTGGGAAAGGCTCTCCGCCGTCTCGTGAAACACCGTGGAAACTGCTTCTTCATTCCCACAGGGCTGCACCCGCCGTGGACATAGCCCGTCAGCGGCAGCAGCTCCTTCTGGGGCAGCATGGCCACGGACTTCTCCCCCACGGCCCGGGCGGCCTTTTTCAGGTCCAGGTTCTCCGCCACGGGGATGTCAAACACATAGTATCCCCCGGACGCGCCCTTGCACACCAGGGTCTTGAACACCATTTCCGTCTCCAGCCCCACGGCCCGGGCCACGCTGACTCCGTCGATGGCGTCCCCCTCTCCGTGGGGATAGGTCTTTGCCGTGTAGGCGATCTTCTTCTGCTCCAATATGCGCATCACATTGGTTTTTTCCTCTTTATTCTTTGCCATAACCGTCCTCCTTATGTCAGGGCCCGTATGCCCTCCAGCACCAGCAGATGGGCCGGATAAAACGCATAAAACGCCCACCGCCAGCGTCTGTTTACGCCAGGCCGTCCGTTATACAGCCAAATCACCGGCAGCGCCGCCGCCGCCAAAATCTGTATAGGCACCGCTATGCCGAAAGCCGGCACTGTCCGGCTGCTGATACACAATCCGTTCAGCACCAGCATGCCCAAGAGCAGGCCGCACCTTGCATATCTGCCCTCCCGGCACAGATAAAACAGCGCCACGGTCATCACGCCCCAGCCGCCGTAGTCCACATGCAGCAGCTCTCCGGCAGCAAAGCCTGCCGCCAGCGCCAGCGCCGCGCCTGCGTACCCGATGGCCCCAGGCACCCTGCGCAGCCGGTCCAGCCCCCCGGAGGGTCAGCAGCGCCAGGCAAAGGTCCAAAGCACATTCTGCCGCCCCGGCACAAAAAGTGTCCGAATTCCAGGTTAAACGGTATCTCCCGACACCGCCGCCCAGATTGCCATGCGCAGCAGATACCTCCCAAAGCTCCGGGTATGGGCATAGCCCTCGGCGATGAAAAATGCGAAAATGGGAAACGCCAGCCGCCCGATGCACCGCAAAGATTACCGTCTCCGGCAGCAGGATCGCTCCCCACATGGTCTATAAGCATCAGCGCCGCTGCAATTAGCTTCAGCGTCCCGCCGTCAAGCCCTCTGCTTCGCTCCATCCGCTTCCTTTCCGCTTGCCAGCAGCATCACCGCGCCCAGCACACACGCAACGCCCAGGATCATCCACCCGGTCATTCTCTCGTGAAACACCACCACGCCCATCAGCGACTCCACCACCGGCTCGATGTTGGTGATGATGGACGCCCGGCCGCTCTCCACGCCCTCCAGGCCCTTGGTATACAGGTAATACGGCAGCGCTGTGGACACCACTATCACCAGCATGCACCCCAGCGCCCCCTTAGGCTGCCGCAAAACCGGCCCCAAGGCCGAAAAGTCCGCCAAAAGCACCGACCCCAGCCCTGCCACCAAAAAGGTCCAGTAGATCATGGTGTAGCTGCTGTAATGGGTCATGCCGTAGTGGGCGAACACCGTGTAGCTGGCATAAGCACAGTCCCGAGGCCACCCCCAGGGCGATGCCCGGCAGGGAGGCCGTAGCGCCCCCCGCCCAAAACGCCGCTGACCAGCACGCAGCCCACCAGCGAAATGCCCAGGGCCGCCAGCTTCCGCCCCGTGAGGGGCGTCTTCCCACAGCACCGCCGAGATAAGCACCACAAACGACGGCGCCAGGTAGAGCAGGATCGCCGCCACCGACAGGGAGCATAGGGTCTGACACTGAAATACACAATGCTTAAAAGCAAAATGCTCACCAGCCCCGACCCCAGGAAAATAGGCAGGTGCCTTAGCTTAATGCGAAATACCTCCCGGTGCAGCAGGCCGAACACCACCGTCAGCACCACCAGCGTTCCGAAGTTACGCACGAACACACGGTTTCCCCAGACCCACCCATCTGAGTCAGCATGCGGTTGGACAGCCCTATGCAGCCCCAGCAAATACCGCTGAGCAAGATAAATATGTACGAAATGCTTTTTTCATAAAACGCCTCCGCGCTTTCTATTCAGCGTGTCGAAAAAGTCTTTTCGCCCCGCTGACTAAGTTTTTGAAACTTTGAAAAAGTTTCAAAAACTACTGATTTCAATGGCGAGGGACACCCTTCTTGGGTTTCCCTCACACACCCCTTCCTTCCTACCGTTATCGCAAATCTTACATGCCGATGCAGATCAGGGGATTTTCTCCCCGGGTGCCCAAAATATATCGGTACTCTGTGTAGGTGTTCGGCACAAACAGCCACTTCTCCACGTCGTATTCTTCATTTGGCTCCAGGGCCAGCCGAAGCTGCCCGTCAAAGCCGATGTCCCCCAGGGTGCGTATGTCCATGGTCGGTATGTGCTGCATAGTTTCTCTCTTTCTTTATTTCTGTCCCCGCAGCTCGATAATTTGATCCCGCAGCAGCGCGGCGTATTCGAACTCCAGCATCTTGCTGGCTTCCTTCATTTCCTTCTCCAGACGGCGGATGGTCTCCTCCCGCTCCGCGTCTGTCAGCTTGCGGCGGGCCTTCTTATTCTCTTCCTCTGCCGAGTGGGAAATTTCCAGCACCTTCCGCACGCTCTTGCGAATGGTTTTCGGTACGATGCCGTGGGCCTTGTTATATGCATCCTGCTTTTTCCGGCGGCGCTCCGTCTCCGTGATAGCCGCCTTCATAGACGGGGTAACAGTGTCCGCATACAGCACCACCAACCCCTCGGCGTTCCGGGCCGCCCGGCCGATGGTCTGGATGAGGCTGGTCTCGCTGCGCAAAAAGCCCTCCTTGTCCGCGTCCAGAATGGCCACCATGGACACCTCCGGCAGGTCCAGGCCCTCCCGCAGCAGGTTGATGCCCACCAGCACGTCGAATTCGCCCAGCCGCAGATCCCGTATCAGCTCCATTCTCTCGATGGTGGCGATGTCCGAGTGCATATACCGCACCCGCAGACCCAGGCCCTTCATGTGCTCCGTCAGGTCCTCGGCCATGCGCTTGGTAAGCGTCGTCACCAGCACCCGCTCGTCCCGGTCCGCCCGGGCGCGAATCTCCGCCACCAGATCGTCGATCTGGCCGGTGACGGGCCGCACCTCCACCTTCGGGTCCAGCAGACCCGTGGGCCGGATCACCTGCTCCACGATCTGGTCTGCGCCGTTTTTCGTAGTCTCCCGGGGTGGCGGACACCAGCACCACCTGGTGAAACCGCTCCTCGAACTCCTCGAATTTAAGCGGCCTGTTATCGAAGGCGCAGGGCAGGCGGAAGCCGTAGTTCACCAGGCTCTCCTTCCGGGCCTGGTCGCCGTTGTACATGGCCCGCACCTGGGGCAGGGTCACGTGGCTCTCGTCCACGAACAGCAGGAAGTCGTCGGGGAAGTAGTCCAGCAGGGTCATGGGCGCGGAACCCGGCTCCCGACCGGAGATCACCCGGGAGTAGTTTTCAATGCCGGTGCAGTAGCCCAGCTCCCGCATCATCTCCACATCGTACCGGGTCCGCTGGTCAATGCGCTGGGCCTCCACCAGCTTGCCGTTATCCTCGAAAAATTTCTTCCGCTCCACCAGCTCCCGCTCAATTTCCTCCGTGGCCCGGGCCATTTTCTCCTTGGTAGTCACATAGTGGCTGGCGGGATAAATGGCCACATGGTCAATGATCCGCTGGGCCTGACCGGTGACGGGGTTAAACTCGGAAATGCGGTCGACTTCATCTCCGAAAAACTCCACCCGGATGGCATACCCGTTGGCGTACACCGGGTAGATTTCCACCGTGTCCCCCCGGACCCTAAACATGTTGCGCTCGAAGGCCACGTCGTTGCGGTCGTAGCGAATTTCCACCAGCTTGCGCAGCAGCTGATCCCTTGGGTACTCCTTCCCCGGCGCAGGGGAGATGACCATGTTGGCGTAGTCAATGGGGTCCCCCAAGCCGTAGATGCACGACACCGAGGACACCACGATCACGTCCCGCCGCTCGAACAGGGCGGCGGTGGCGCTGTGGCGCAGGCGCTCGATCTCGGCGTTGATGGCGGCGTCCTTCTCGATGTAGGTGTCCGTCTGGGGCACGTAGGCCTCCGGCTGGTAGTAGTCGTAGTAGGAGACGAAGTACTCCACGGCGTTGTTGGGGAAGAATTCCCGGAACTCCTCGCACAGCTGGGCCGCCAGCGTCTTGTTGTGGGCCAGCACCAACGTGGGGCGCTGTACCTTCTCGATGACCTTGGCCATAGTGTAGGTCTTGCCGCTGCCGGTAACGCCCAACAGCACCTGCTGGCGCAGCCCGCCTCCAGCCCCGCCGCCAGCTTCTCTATGGCCTGAGGCTGATCGCCGGAGGGGTATATTCAGACACAACTTTGAATTTTGGCATGATGTTCCGATGTTCTCCTGTATAGCATGGTATCTTACTATTGTACCACAATAATAAAATAAGTAAATAAGAAATTGAAAACAAATGTTCTGTTTTTTAGAGTTTTTCCCTCCAAAAAAACAGGGACTCCCTCTGCCCTTCGTAGAGGTCGGCCTCCCCGGACGACCACCCTATCGTACTCCTCGCCACGCACCTCATAGGGGCGGATGTCCCTGTCCGCCCGCCGGACTTGCGCCGTACTTCTTGCCCAAAAAGCCTGTCATTGCGAGCCAGTGACCGATGCCACCGATCGTGGCGATCCGCATCTGCCGTTTTGTGCGCAGCGTTTCTTTTTCATCGTTTCGTAGGGGCCGATGCCTACATCGGCCCGCCCCGCCGCCGGGCCCGCACCATACCCTCTTACAACCTCAAAAAGGGCTGCCCGCAGGCAGCCCTCAGCGTGTCGAAAAAATGTCTTTTCGCCCCGCTGCCTAAGCTTTTTCGAAACTTTGAAAAAGTTTCAAAAACTAATGATTTTAATGGTGAGGGAAACTCTTCTTGGGTTTC
>VOFC01004253.1_pt1 | contig 13159 bp, 27 predicted proteins | sample 5384161 | NCBI WGS metagenome assembly VOFC01 (sample SAMN12384722, study PRJNA508395) | human gut metagenome | isolation source: healthy gut B | host: Homo sapiens | reverse complement strand
AGAATCTGCTGCAGACTTTGTTGCAAATACTTTTTCAAGAGTACCTGTCCATGCCTGTTCTGCTCTTTCAGACTGATCGTTACATCCCCATATGCCAGCACTGCTTCCTCAGTTACTGCTCCGATCTCTGTATAGCCGGCCACAAGGTTCTCCACTTCTCCCGCAGGTACCCTCTGCAATGAGATCACCAAATGCCGTGAACTCCCAATCCGTTACCAAATGCCATCTTACTTACAGCACTGGCAATTCCATGACGATCAAGTGCATAAGCGGAAACGATTCTTCCTTTCTGAATATCTTCATGGATCTTTCCATACTGCTCCATCACTTTCTCATAAACCGGAAGATCATTTTCATCTCTCTCAATCTTAAGCCATACAAGCTTATTTCCTGCTTTTTTCAGTTCAGGTGTGATGATATCCTGCTCCAGTGCCATATCGACTGCGAAAGATACCAGTGTCGGAGGAACATCAATGTCATTGAAGGTTCCGGACATACTGTCCTTACCGCCGATGGAAGGAAGACCAAATCCGATCTGTGCCGCATACGCTCCGAGCAATGCAGCAAAAGGCTGGCTCCATCTCTTCGGATCTTCGGTCATTCTGCGGAAATACTCCTGGAATGTAAAACGGATCTTGCTGTAATCACCACCGGTTGCCACGATCTTTGCAACTGATTCTGTCACCGCATAAACTGCTCCATGATACGGGGACCAGCTGGAAAGATAGGGATCAAATCCATAACTCATCATGGATACGCTGTCCGTTGTACCATTCTGTACCGGAACTTTTGCCACCATCGCCTGCGTCTCTGTCATCTGATATTTTCCGCCATGAGGCATGAACACTGATCCGGCTCCGATGGAACCGTCAAACATTTCCACCAGTCCCTTCTGAGAGCATACATTTAAATCAGAAAGAATATTCAGCCAGGTCTCTTTTTACATCTTCTACTTCTTTTTTGATAAAAAGGCTGTCTTTTCTGGACGGTATCTCTACTTCTAACGTCTGTCTCCTGATGTGCCCCGTTGGTATCAAGGAATGCACGGGAAAGGTTTACAATCTCTTTTCCTCTCCATACAAATACCAGTCTCGGATCTTCCGTAACGACTGCTACAACCGTTGCCTCAAAGTTTTCCTCTTTCGCATATGCCATAAACTCATCTACATCTTTCGGATCGACAACGACTGCCATTCTTTCCTGGGATTCGGAAATCGCGATCTCTGTTCCGTCCAGTCCTGCATATTTCTTTGGAACCTTGTCCAGCTCTACCCGCAGTCCGTCTGCCAATTCTCCGATAGCAACAGAAACGCCGCCTGCGCCGAAGTCGTTACATTTCTTGATGATACGGGAAACTTCCTCTCGGCGGAACATTCTCTGGATCTTACGCTCGGTAGGCGCGTTACCTTTCTGCACTTCAGCACCGCATGTCTCGATGGACTCCTCTGTATGAACCTTGAAGAACCTGTTGCTCCTCCGCATCCGTCACGACCGGTACGTCCGCCCAGCAGGATAATGATATCGTCCGGATCGGAGTTTTCACGGATGACTGCACGTCTCGGAGCCGCACCCATTACGGCACCGATCTCCATACGCTTTGCGACATAATTCCGGATGGTAGATCTCTTTTACCAGTCCGGTTGCAAGACCGATCTGGTTTCCGTAAGAACTGTATCCATGTGCAGCCCACGCACCAGCTTTTTCTGTGGAAGCTTTCCTTTCAGTGTCTCGTTCGCTGAAACCGTCGGGTCAGCCGCTCCCGTCACACGCATAGCCTGATATACATAAGTACGTCCTGAAAACGGATCACGAATAGCACCACCCAGACAGGTTGCTGCACCACCAAATGGCTCAATCTCTGTAGGATGGTTGTGCGTTTCATTCTTGAAGATTGATCAGCCATTCTTCCTCTTTTTCCATCAATACCTCATCGGTACAACGATACTGCAGGCATTGATCTCATCGGACTCTTCCTGATCTGCAAGCTTTCCTTCTTTTTTTAGACGACGCATTGCCATCAGTGCCAGATCCATCAGGCATACAAACTTATCTTCTCTTCCTTTAAAGATCTCACTGTGATCTTTCAGATACTCTTTATATGTATCCTCGATGGCATTTAAAAAATCCATCATCAAATTTTACATCTTTTAAGTTCTGTAGAAAATGTCGTATGACGGCAGTGATCTGACCAGTAAGTATCCAGTACACGGATCTCTGTCATCGTCGGATCCGGTCTTCTCTCCATTTTGAAATACTTCTGGATATGCTGGAAATCTTTAAACGTCATCGCAAGACCAAGTGAATCATACAACTCTTTCAGTTCTGCCTCCGGCATATCTTTAAATCCGTCAAATACCTTTTACATCTGCCGGTTCTTCAAATACCGTTACCAGTGTCTCCGGCTTCTCAGCAGCAGCTTCTCTTGAATCTACCGGATTGATGCAGTGATTTTGATTGCTTCAAACTCTTCCTCTGATATATTTCCCTCGATCACATAAGTTACCGCTGTACGGATCACCGGTGTCTCATCTTCTTTGATAAATCTGATACACTGCTCTGCGGAGTCTGCTCTCTGGTCAAACTGTCCCGGAAGATATTCAACTGAAAAGCACCGATCTGTCTCATTCTTTGTAAAACTTTCTCTGTAAGGATATCGACCGGAGGCTCTGCAAACACTCCGCCACATGCTTTTTCAAATGTCTCATCTGATATATTTTCTGCGTCATACCGGATCAGAACCCGTACCCCGGTCACATCTTTAATTCCGAGATAATGACGGATCTCATGTCCAAGCCCTTTTCGCTGTTACGGCAAATTCCGGCTTTTTTCCACATACACACGCTTTACATTACTCATATACAATCTCCTTTTCCTCTTATGTGCTTATTCCTTCACACCAAATTAGAATGAACCTGTTATGCTTATCGTATCATATAATTTCACATCCGTATAATTAATAAATTTAAACTTTATCATAAGCATTTCTAATCAGTTATCCATCCGGAAAGTTTCCACGGAACTTCTCATTGTTTCTTTTCTGCTTTTCACCCATAAAAATCCTCCGGTGATAACTGCACCTGCACCGAAAATCCACAGGGACCACGTTGCCATATCTGAAAAAAAAAGCCCTCCGGCAACATTCGGATCATATAGTCTTTTTTTGCATCAAACATCCACAGCCGGTTCGTAAAAACTTTTTCATGAAACCATGTAAACCAGTAATCGAAGTTCCGGTTGACCACAAATCCGGCCACAACGCCTGCCAGTAAAATCAGCCCCCAATATTCCGGTACACTTTCCATAAGACCTTCCACAAAATTGTTTTTTCAGCATCTGTTTTTTCACAGAAGAAGCAGATCAGCAGAAATACAAAAAAGAAAAACTTTGCGGTCACTCCTGCCATAAACCGGACTCTCTTGCTCCAGTCAAAAATCTGCTTTACATCCTTCATATGCAGCCGATCCTGCTCATTAAAAAAATCTCTCCATATTCCATCCACCGTAGTCTCTGCTTTCAGTTCTTCACGCTCTCCATTTAAATATGCCATCATCTCACGGGTTACATAAATTGTATCTCCCATTGTCATGTTCAATTCATCTAATACCCCGTATTTTTCATATTCCGCCCGGTACAGATCAACATCCGAATAAAGTACGAGTCGGACACTCGTGACCAGCCACACCGCTAAAAAGAAACCGTCAGGATCAGTCCCAGGATCCGGCTTAAAATCAGACTTATTTTGCTTTTCACTTTTTCAGAAGATGAGACCAGTTTTTTCACAAATTTACTCCTTTTGTTGTATTCTTTATGTATTTATCTTATAATACTATTATTACTTATTAGGAGGTCTAATAATATGATGGATATAAATTATGAACTATATAAGGTATTTTACCATGTTGCAACTACGCTGAATTTTTCAGAGGCGTCCAAGCAGCTTTTTATTTCTCAGTCTGCTGTAAGCCAGTCGATCAAGACACTGGAGCGGAAACTGGATCAGACACTCTTTATCAGAAGCACCAAAAAGTCCAGCTCACCCCGGAAGGTGAGATCCTGCTCCGCCATATTGAACCGGCTATGAATCTGATCCAAAAAGGAGAGGCACAGCTTCTTGATGCAGCTTCTACCGGAGGTCAGATCCGTATTGGTGCGAGTGATACAATTTGCAGATACTTTCTTGTACCATACCTTGAAAAGTTTCACAAAATGTTCCCCCAATGTACATATCAAAGTGATCAATCAGACTTCTCTGCATTGTACGGAACTGCTCAAGAACAGGCTGGTAGATCTCATTGTGGTCAATTATCCCAATGCCAGCCTGAATAATATTTCCGCATCCATGAAGATCAAGAATTTCCGTGATGTATTTATTGCAGGGAATAATTACGGAGATTTAAAAGAAAAAAGATCTCTCTCAGACCTTCTTGCTTATCCGATCCTCATGCTGGATAAGAACAGTACCACCAATGAATTTCTCCACCGCCTGTTCCAGCAGCATCAGTTAGACCTTGTTCCTGAGATTGAGCTGACAAGCAACGATCTTCTGATCGACCTTGCACGCATCGGACTCGGAATTGCATTTATTCCTGATTACTGTATCTCCAAAGAATCTGACGGTATCTTCACCCTGGATATGAACGAAGAGATGCCGGAGCGTTCGCTGGTCATCGCATACAATGAGCAGCTCCCGCTTTCCAAGGCAACGCAGGAATTTCTGAGTTGCTTCCATCCGGTGGAAGAGTAATCCATTGGAAGAAGAATCCGGTGGAAGAATCAGTCTCATCCCCTCCTGCATCCGGTCTGCCCGGTTTCCCGGACACATTTTCCGGATCAGGTGGGATCTTTTTTTCCAAAATTATGTCAGCAGCTCTGTCACATTTTCCATCGTACATCTTCTACAGTCCGACCATTCTCGCGGAAACATTTTCCTATAATGCGGGCTTTGGAATCTTTCATCCATCAGAAGAATTACCCCTTTATCTTTTTCCGTACGGATCACACGCCCCGCTGACTGAAGTACTTTGTTCATTCCGGGATAGAATAGGCATAGTCAAATCCCTCTGCTCCAAAATACTGCTTCAGGATCTCCCTTTCATTGCACACCTGCGGGATTCCTGTTCCCACGATCATGGCTCCGATCAGACGGTCCTGCGTCAGGTCGATCCCTTCCGAAAAAATACCGCCCATCACACAGAATGCCACCAACGTCCCGTCCTGCTCTTTTTTCAAATTTTTTCAGAAATTCTTCCCGTTCTTCCTCATCCATATACTGCGACTGAAGCAGCACTTCACTTTTCTTCCCAAGCTCCAGGAATTTTTCATACACTGCCTCCATCAGCCGGTATGACGGGAAAAAGGCCATATAATTTCCCTCTCTGCTATCCAGTGTCTTTCCGATATATTGTGCGATCCTGCTTGTACATCTCTTCACCACGGCTTGTATACTTTGTACTGACTCCATCTGTCAGCAGTACTCTCCGATTCTCTGCAGGGAAAGTCGATTCTGCATAGACTGCATAATCGTCCTGATCCACAGATAACAGAGATTTATAATATTGTATCGGCAACAGCGTAGCAGAAAAAAAAGATCGTACTGTTTCCCTGTTCCAGGCAATTCTGAAGATTCTCTGCCGGGTTGACACAGAAAAGTTTCACCATAAATTTTCCATCCGACTGCATTTCGCTGTATATCACATAATTTTTATCCAGCAGATCATGGATATTCAGAAAACTTCGTAATGCAAAGAACAATTGAAGGATCTCTTCTTCCGTTTCATCCTGCCTTCCCTGCTCTCTCTGTTCTTCTAAATAACGTTCCATTTCAGTCAGAAGATTCATCGCCTTCAACGCAAGGACAGATACACTGTCCAGGATCTGATAATTTTTCACACTCTCTTTTCAGTTCCAGAAGTGCCTTGTTCATGCTCTCCAGACTTCTCGTCAGCTTTTTATCTTTTCCTTTTACAATTTTTTTTTTCACTTCAAGAACATCTTCCTTATACAGGCTTGCACTTGTACATCTCGCGTCCACGTTCCACAAGGTTGTGAGCTTCGTCAACCAGGAACAGATAGTGATTATTTCCTCCGTCTGCGAAAAATCTTTTCAGATGTGCATTGGGATCAAATACATAATTATAATCACAGATAATTCCATCTGCCCACACCGAAAGATCCAATGCAAATTCAAAAGGACAGACCTGGAACTTTTCTGCCTGTTCCTCGATCTCCTTTCTCCCCATTCCACCGCCATTTTTCAAAAAGGTCATAGACTGCATCATTAATCCGGTCAAAATGTCCTTTTTTGCATAGGGGCAGGCCTGCGGATTACACTCTGCTTTTTTCACAAAAGCAGATTTTTCTTTGGCTGTCAGAGTCACCGAACGGAACTTCAGCCCCTTTTCCTTTAAAATAAAAAAAGCCTGCTCGGCAACCGTCCTTGTGATCGTCCTTGCAGTCAGATAGAAAATCTTCTCGCCCAGACCTTCTCCCATCGCCCTGACAGCAGGATAGAGAACTGCCATCGTCTTTCCTGTCCCCGTCGGTGCCTGGATAAAAAGCTTTTTCTTTCTTGCGATCGTACGATATACAGATGCGGCAAGATTGAACTGTCCCTCCTGTATGAAAATGGAAATTTCAGATTGCGGATCGTCTCATCCCGCATCTGCTCCCATTCAATCTGAAGCCTGGCCCATTTTTTCATATCTATGCACCAGTTCTTCAAACCAGCTTTTCAGATCTTCCAGTGTATACTCTTCTTTAAACCGTCTTATTTCTTCAGTATCCAGATGACAATACGTCATCTGGATACTGATCTTTTCCAGTTCTTTTTTCTTTTCCGTAAATATATGCATAGCATTTTGCCTGTGCCAGATGTACTCCTGCCGGTTTCTGAATCTGTTCCAGATTCCTCAGGACTCCCTTGATCTCATCCGCCACCGTCACCTGCTGCAGCTTTCCGTCTGAAGTTTCATCTACAATAATCCCATCTGCTCTGCCTTCTACCCTCAGAGTAAATCCCTGACAGGGAACAGAAATCTTCAGCGATACTTCTGCCTGATATCCCAATCCCCTACTTTTCTGGATCTTCCGGTGAAGCCGGCTTCCCATTAACATCGCATCCTTTTTCCGCAGTCCCTGCCGTAATACGATTGTCAATGTCTCCTTCTTTAAAATAAATTCCACGAGATTTCTGACCGAAATCCTGACAACTTTTCTCTGATTCCAATTAATCCACCTTTTCTGTCACATCCGGGCGTGCTACTTCTGCGATGGTCTTCGTAAGACCTGCAATGCCCTGCAGATCAGAAGGAATAATGATCTTTGTTGCCTTGCCGTCAGCCGCTTTCGCAAATGCCTCCAGACTCTTCAGTGTCAGCACTGCCTCATCTGCACCGGCTTCCTTGATATACTCGATACCTTCCGCAGTCGCTTTCTGCACAGTACGGATGGCTTCTGCCTGACCTTCTGCCTCTTTGATCCGCTTCTGCTTTTCAGCTTCCGCTTTTTCAGGATCGCTGCCTGCTTGATGCCTCTGCCTCCAGAATCACCGACTCTTTCTCACCTTCTGCTACAAGGATCGTAGATTTCTTTTCACCTTCCGCACGGAGGATTGCTTCTCTTCGTTCACGCTCCGCCTTCATCTGCTTCTCCATGGCATCCTGAATTGCTTTCGGAGGCATAATATTTTTTCAACTCTACACGGTTTACTTTAATTCCCCCATTCATCTGTCGCAATATCCAGGATCGTACGCATCTTGGAGTTGATCGTCTCACGGGAAGTCAGTGTCTCATCCAGTTCCAGATCACCGATAATATTACGCAGCGTTGTTGCTGTCAGATTTTCGATCGCCGCAATCGGGCTTTCTACCCCCCGTATGCATACTTCTTCGGGTCAGTGATCTGATAGAATACAACGGTATCAATCTGCATCGTAACATTATCTTTTTGTAATTACTGCCTGCGGTTCAAAGTCAACGACCTGTTCTTTCAGTGAGACTCTTCTCGCGACACGATCCAGGATCGGCATCTTAAAATGAAGTCCTACCCCCAGGTTTCTTTATATCCTCCAAGTCTTTCAACTACATACGCGCATGTGCCTGTGGAACAATCTTGATATTGCTCACGATCAGTAAGATCGCAATTCCAAGTATGATCACCCAGACAATTAAAATAGCTAATCCCATGATTTCTTTTCCTCCTTAACCGGTCTTAAGATTAATTTTACACCGGAGATTGCCGTCACCGTTGCAAGACTGCCTGCTTTGATCTTCTGATCGTCTTTTTCTGATCTGGCAGTCCATTCCAGCCCGTTGGCAAATGCCGCACCGGTCTGTTCATAATTATCCACCTGCTCCGTTACCCTGACCGTCCTGCCGATCAGTTCATCACAATTTGTCTTTTTCATGATGCCTGTTGATATATCTCGTTGCAAAAGGCCTCGTAAAAATCAGGAGCAGAACTGATACCACGATAAACGCAATACACTGCCATGCAACTGTTGCTCCGGCAAGAGCGACAAATAATGCGATCAACGCACCTCCGGCAAGCCAGATACTGGTCAGTCCGACTGTGGCAAGTTCTACAACAAGAAATAGGATCATCAGTCCAAGCCACAGAAAAACTTCTTTTTTCCATATAACTCCTTTCCCTGCTTCTCTTTTGTATTCATAATATGAGCAGTCATGTTATTATTATCATAATCGTATTTTCTCTTTTATACAACTTATTTTTCTTTTAAGTTTCTAAAAAAGTCGCGAAAAGAAAAAAAGAAGAAAACCGCCCCCGGAAAGACATCTCAATCCCCCGGTTCGGTAATCTTCTTTCTGCAAAATCAATAACTTATTCGCACTCTCTGATCCTCTTTCTCAGTGGCAATACAAGTGCCGGAGATACAGACAGCTCGTCCAGTCCCATCTTAAGAAATTCTTCCGTAAGTTCAAGATCTGCACCAAGCTCTCCACAGATACCGATCCATTTTCCCTCTGCATGTGCATTGTCTGCCGCCATTTTGATCATGGCAAGCACTGCGGGATGATGCGGATCGTAAAATGCATCCAGCTTCGGATTCTGCCTGTCGATGGCCAGTGTGTACTGGGTCAGATCGTTAGTACCGATACTGAAGAAATCCACTTCCTTCGCAAGTTCACGGCTTATCATCACTGCTGCCGGTGTCTCGATCATGACACCAAGCTCTACATCCCTCTTTATAAAGGGATGCCCTCTGCCTTCAGTTCTGCCTGCACTTGTGCAATGATCTCTTTGATCTTCTTTACTTCACTTACAGAAATGATCATCGGGAACATAATAGACAGATTTCCATATACTGCTGCACGATAAAGGGCACGTAACTGAGTCTTGAAGATTTCCGGTCTTGTCAGACAGATACGAATTGCTCTGTATCCCATTGCCGGATTATCTTCTTTGTCGAGGTTAAAGTAGTCCACCTGCTTTATCGGCTCCGATATCCAGGGTTCGGATAATAACCTTCTTTCCTGCCATGCTTTCCGCAACCTGCTTGTATACTGCAAACTGCTGCTCCTCTGTAGGAAATGTGCTGTTCTCAAGATAAAGGAACTCACTTCTGAACAGACCGATTCCACCGGCATCATTTTTAAGTACTGCCGCTAAGTCAGAGACATTTCCGATGTTGGCATAAAGATTGATTTTCTGACCACTCTTTGTCACATTTTCTTTTCCCTTTAACTGATTCAGAAGCTCTTTCTGCTCCAGATCCTTTGCACGCTTCTCCTGCATTCTGGCAAGTGTCTCTTCATCTGGATCTACATAGAGGATTCCCGTAAAATCCATCAATCACTGCCATCTTTCCGTCATACTGAGATGAAAGAGTTTCTCCCAGACCGATCACTGCAGGGATATTCATGGTCCTTGCAAGGATTGCCGTATGGGAATTTGCTGATCCGTACATCGTCGCAAATCCAAGTACCTTACTCTTTATCCAGCTGAACTGTCTCACTTGGAGCAAGATCATCTGCTGCAATGATACACGGCTCAGTCATCTCTTTTACTCCTGCACTGACTCCACAGAGAATATCCAGCACACACGCTCCGATACATCTTTTACATCGGCTGCTCTTCCCTGCATATAAGCATCATCCATTGATGCGAACATCTGTGCAAAGTTATCCGCTGTCGTCGCAACGGCATACTCCGCATTTACTTCCTGAGAACGGATAATATTTTCAATTGATTCAAGATAATCCAGATCTTCAGCATTATCATCTGATGGATCTCAAAGATCATGGCATTTGCTTCTCCCACATCTTCCAGAGCTTTCTCATAAAGCTCTTTTAACTGGTCAACTGCCTGACCTTTTGCGGCTTCAAAGCGTTTCCATTCTGCATCTTCATCACACGATATGCTCTCTTTTGATGACTTTTTTCATTTCTCTTATAGAACATCAGTTTTCCAATGGAAACACCGCCAAACACACTTTTCCCTGAATTGTTATCATAATTATAAGTTCTCCTTGAAGAATGCCTCTAATTCTGCTGTTGCTGTCTCTTCGTCCTCTCCGTCTACCTTAATCGTAACTTCTTCGCCTGTCTTAACACCAAGCCCCATAACTCCGAAGATTCTCTTCGCATCAGCACTCTTCTCACCTTTTACGATCGTAACTGCTGACTTATATCCTGCTGCCTGCTTTACAAGGATTCCTGCAGGTCTTGCATGGATTCCTTCCGGGTCTGTTACCACATATTTAAATTCTTTCATAGTTATATCCTCCTTTTATTAAGACGTTGCGTTCATTATATAACACATCCCATCATTTTTCAATCAGCTTTCAGTGGTTTTTCAACAAAACGATTCCTGCCATTCCCACAACTGCTCCGATCAGGATTGCTAAAAGGAACATCGGACCATGATCGATAATACCGATTACGAAAAATTCCTCCGTGAGGTGCTCTTGAACCGCAGCCAAATGCCATGGAAAGGGCTCCTGCAATTGCTGAACCAACCACACATGGTGGGATGATTCTCAGCGGATCCGATGCAGCAAACGGAATCGCTCCTTCTGTGATAAAGGAAAGTCCCATAATGTAATTTGTCACGGTTGTCTGCTGTTCACTCTTTGTAAAACGGTTCTTAAAGAAAGTCGTTGCCAGAGCAATCGCGAGCGGAGGAACCATACCACCTGCCATAACTGCCGCCATCATATCGAACTGTCCGCTGGCAATTGACGCTGTGCCAAATACATAGGCTGCTTTATTGAATGGTCCTCCTCCGAAATCGATTGCCATCATACCGCCAAGAACTGCTCCCAGTGTGATCTTACTGCCCTCTCCCATGTTCGTCAGGGACATTATTAAGCCATGTATTGAATGCTCCCATCGGTGGATTTACAATAAAGATCATGATTGCTCCCATTGCTACGATCCCCAAAAACGGATACAGCAGAACCGGTTTTGTCCCCTCAGTGCATGAGGAAGTTTTTCTAACAGTTTCTTGATCAGGACCATCAGATAACCTGCTACAAAACCCGCGATCAATGCTCCGAAAAAAATCCTGAAGAAACCCACTGATCTTCCGGCAGGAAAATACTTGTTCCTGCTTTTGCAAGCAGACCGCCTACAATACCGGGCATCAGTGCCGGTCTTTCCCCGATCGCCATTGCAATATATCCTGCAAGGATCAGGGAACATCATTCCAAACGCTGTATTTCCGACTGTATTAAAAAACTTTGCAAGTGCAGTTCCATTTCCGAATACATCTGTTCCCGCATTTGCCCCAATCACAGATAAATGAAAGGGCGATCAGGATACCGCCACCGATAACGAACGGAAGCATATGGGATACTCCATTCATCAGTGCTTTATAAAGCTTACTTCCAAGGCTCTCATCGCCTATGCCGGCGTTCTCTTCTCCTTTGCCATCATTATGATATACCTTTGCCCTGCCATTGATGATGTCTTCGATCAGTTCCTGTGGTTTATGGATTCCGTCTGCTACTTTCGTGACAATGACCGGCTTTCCGTCGAATCGTGCCATTCTGACTTCCTTGTCCGCTGCCACGATGATTCCGTCACAGGCAGCAATTTCTTCCGCTGTCAGGACATTTTTATCGCCACCCGAACCATTTGTCTCAACTTTGATCGTATAACCCAGCTCTTTTGCTGTATTTTCCAGACTCTCTGCCGCCATATATGTGGCGATCCTGGTCGGGCATGCAGTCACTGCCAGAACACGATATCCACTGTCCGGTACATTCACTGCCTTCTCTTCCTCTGCTTCATTTTTCGCATTTTCTGCCCGATCCACAACTGCAAGGAATTCTTCTACTGTCTTTGCTTTCAGAAGATTCTGCTTAAAGGATTCATCCATTAAAAGCATGGAAAGTCTGCTCAGTACTTCAAGATGTACATTGTCTTCTGTATTCGGTGCAGCAATCAGAAATACCAGATCCACCGGCTGTCCGTCCAGTGCATCATAATCTACACCGGCAGGAATCACCATTGCTGCAAGCCCCGGTGCATTAACTGCATCGGTCTTTGCATGAGGGATTGCAATTCCTTCCCGATTCCCGTCGTTCCTTCTTCCTCACGGGCAAAGACCCCTGCTTTATATTTTTCAACATCTGTCACATTACCGCCCTTTTCCATCAGGGGCTACCATCTGTTTGATGGTCTCTTCTTTCGTCTGCGGTGTACCATTTAGTTCCACACTGCACGCCTTGAGCAAATCTGTAATCCTCATACTCATTTCCTCCTATATACCATACTCTTTTTCCGTACGTTCCAGTTTCTCTGTAATTTCTTCTCTGGTTGCAAGCCAGGATACAAAAGGCTGTCGCACTTCCTGCTGCTGTCCCCAGTTCCAGTGCCTTTTTCATAATCACCGGTATTCAGCCATCCTGCAAGGAATCCTGCTACCATGGAATCCCTGCTCCAACAGAGTTGACCACCGTTCCTTTTGGTGGTTTTTTACTGCTTACAGTTCCGTCTTCCGTTACCAGGATCGCACCGTCCCCTGCCATCGATATGAGAACATTGACTGCTCCCATCTCCTGAAGTTTTTTTGCATACTCCACGATATCTGCTTCACTTTCCAGTACCTTGCCGAAGATCTCACCCAGTTCATGATTATTCGGCTTGATCAGGAACGGGTGATATTTCAGAACATTCACCAGCAGATCCTTTGTCGC
>VOFC01002525.1_pt1 | contig 13165 bp, 16 predicted proteins | sample 5384161 | NCBI WGS metagenome assembly VOFC01 (sample SAMN12384722, study PRJNA508395) | human gut metagenome | isolation source: healthy gut B | host: Homo sapiens | reverse complement strand
AGAATGCCGACTGCTTCTTCCGGTATTAATAGCCGCCATATTGGACGCGGCATCGTTACTTCACGCGCACGTTTTCTCACATCATTTCCCTGCACAGTCCGTTTCCGGCGGTCGGGCGTTTCTCGCCGGCATCGCCTCCCAGAACTGACTGCTCTCCGCGCTTTTCGCCTCCGCCTTGGTAGGCTGCCGGCGTATCTTTTAATACGCATAATCGATGCCAGGTGTCATAGTTTCGCTTTTCCCATGCGATGCAGGCTCTATCAGCTTCCACATTTCTGAAGTGTCGCAGAGCCATTGCTGGGGCCTCCAGTTTCTTCCCTCTGCTACGTCCGGAACGACCGCATGCATCAGACCGGTATCTGCTTTTTCATCCGGATACACTTGCAGACGCAAAGAATCTTCTCATTTGATCCTGTCGGTCAGTTTTTCGAGTGCTCCTCCGCATCCCCATAAATGGAAGTTTAGCGACAGATGCCAGGGATGCAACCGCACCATGGGTATCACGTCCATGCATCGGGTTTGCACCCGGAGCAAATGCTACACCTTTCTTTCTTCCATCTGGGTGTTGCTCTGTATTTTTTACCATAGGAAACATTGGATGTAATGGTCAAAATCGATGTTGTCTGGATACCGCCACGGTAAGTATGGTTTCCTTTTACATATCCGATAAAGGTGTGGAGCACCTGTTTTGCGATCTCGTCAACACGATCGTCGTCATTTCCATATTTCGGGAAATCTCCCTCAATCTCAAAGTCAACGGTCACACCATTCTCATCACGGATTGGTTTGACTTTTGCATATTTGATCGCAGAAAGGGAGTCTGCTACTACAGAAAATCCCGCAATACCGGTCGCAAACCATCTTCTCACATTTTTGTCATGTAATGCCATCTCTAATTTTTCGTAGCAGTATTTATCATGCATATAATGAATGATATTTAAAGCGTTCACATACACTCCTGCTAACCATTTCATCATATCTTTGTATTTATCCCATACTTCATCGTAATCTAAGTATTCAGATGTGATCGGACGGTATTTCGGTCCGACCTGTTTTCCTGTCATCTCATCGACACCGCCATTGATTGCATAAAGCAGGCATTTTGCGAGGTTTGCTCTCGCGCCGAAGAACTGCATTTCCTTACCGATTCTCATAGAAGATACACAGCATGCGATTCCGTAATCATCACCATGGACAACACGCATAATATCATCATTCTCATATTGGATCGCAGAGTGTTTGATAGATGTCTCGGCACAGAATTTTTTGAAGTTTTCCGGCAGTTTTACAGACCAGAGTACGGTCATGTTTGGTTCCGGTGCTGCCCCGATGTTGTTCAAGGTGTTTAAGTAACGGTAAGACATTTTTGTAACCATATGTCTTCCATCCACGCCGATTCCACCGATGGACTCTGTCACCCAGGTAGGATCGCCGGCAAAAATCGTGTTGTATTCCGGTGTACGCGCAAATTTTACAAGACGAAGTTTCATCACGAACTGGTCGATGATCTCCTGGATTTCTTTTTCGGTAAATGTTCCCTCTGCGAAGATCACGCTCTGCATAAATATCTAAGAAAGTGGAGGTACGTCCTAAGGACATTGCCGCACCGTTCTGCTCTTTTACTGCTGCAAGATATGCAAAATAGACAGCCTGTGTTGCCTCTAATACATTATTTGCAGGTTTCGAAATATCACAGCCGTAAATTTCTGCCAGTTTCTTTAACATTTCCAGCGCACGGATCTGCTCGGATAATTCTTCTCTCTCTCACGGATCACATCTGAGTACATGATGGTACGTGTGTTGTTCAGCTGCTCTTTTTTGTCCTCGATCAGACGGTCTACACCGTAAAGAGCCGGTCTTCTGTAGTCACCAATAATACGTCCTCGTCCGTATGCATCCGGAAGTCCAGTGATAATATGTGCGCTTCTGCACGCTCTCATTTCCGGTGTGTAAGCGTCAAATACTCCGGCATTATGTGTTTTTCTGTGTGTTGTAAAGATACTCTACCACCTCAGGATCGACTTTGTATCCATTGTCCTTCGCACGCCTTGACCGCCATACGGATACCGCCGTAAGGCTGGAGGCACGTTTGAAAGGCTTGTCCGTCTGAAAACCGACAATCTTCTCCTTTCTCTTTATCTAAATAACCCAGGACCATGGGAAGTGATCGTGGAAATGATCTTTGTGTCCATATCAGCACACCGCCTGCTTCTCTCTCCTTGTTTCTGAAAGCTCTAATACGTCCTGCCAGAGTCTGTGGTATCCTCCGTTCGGTCCCTCTAAAAAGCTGTCATCCCCATCGTATGGATGATAATTTCTTCTGAATAAAGTCTCTGACATTAACCTTCATTCTCCCATGCTCCACCATTAAAATCTCTCCATTCGTTTTGCATTATTTTTCCTCCTGTTTGCTGAAACTATGGTTTACCTGTATAAACGCATTGATCCCCCAATATTTTGGTATTGCTGAAAATATTGGTAGTTATTTCATGGCGTACTTTTTCACTATCAATATCAAGTTTTGTTGCCAGGCGTGTTTGTCTTGTCTTACTCTCAGTGGGTATTTTTGTGCTTTTTGAACCAAATCATCTTTTGTCTCAGAATGAGAATCAGGTGCTTTTCCGATAAAAAGCCCCTGATTCAAAACAAGCCGACTGCCAGGTACATCGCTTTGGACGGTCGGCATTAGATGCGTTGCCATACTCCAGCTGTGGTTTTCTTCCACTTGTTTCGTCAGTCATATAACATCTTAATCTTACGGTATATGATGATTTTTTCCAATGGGAAAAAAATTATACCAAAATCATGAACGCCATTCCATTCTTCGTCCGAGTTCTTCGTGATACAGCGCCTGATCCGCCGCCGGTGCGCATCACGAACGTGCTTCCGATTCGGCATTCAACGACACTGGCTGTCGGTTCTTTCGGTGCATCGTTCTTTTTTTCGGCGCGTACCTCCGTAAGAAGCTTTTTGAATCTTTCTCTTCAATCTCTCTCCGGTCGCCGATGTCTGAGGAAAACAGCAAATTCATCGCCGCCATCCTGCCGATACAGAATGGTCTCCAAACACTTCGTTTAAGATTCCGCCATCCGCATCAAGAATCCATATCGACTCCGTGACCGTAAATGTCATTGATCTGCTTAAATTATCGACATCAGAAGAATGAATGCATCCTCTCATCGCCGCCTCTCTCCTGAAGCGCCTCGCAGACATGCCTCAGCGCGCCCGCGGTTTTAGAAGCTTCGTAAAGATCCTGCACCGTCGCCTGCTCCTGGCACCTCGTTCTCCTGCCGGCACAGTTCACTCCCACGCTCCATCGGTCGGTAACATCCATAAACTGACCGCCAGCAGGCGGTCCCTCCTGCATCTGCACATTCCGCCTGCTAACATCGCCTTTAACCGCCGTTCTTCGTCTGCGGTCTTGAGAGCACCTCAAACGGCGTCCCGGAACGGAATCTGTTCATTGTGCTCGCGGATGACTCCGCAGATCGACATCCATCAGATCCGTCCATCCGTCCTGCATCTTTCTGATAACTCTTCTTCCCGCGTGTATCCCACAAATCTCACACGTGTCGTTGACATGTAGTAAATCTTCGCCCGAAATCCCTCTTTGCTCACAATCAGTCCATCGGAATATTCCGCATGACCTTGCGAAAGCTTTCTCCTCTAACGTATAAGCTTTTTCCATATACCCTCTTTAAAACCTCTTCCCCAATTCCCCTATCGTTCTCATGAAGGCATACCACGGGTACAGTATAATACTTTTTACAGCAAATAAAAAGTCCCTTTCGTCTTTTTATATAAATGTTACAGATTGGAAAGCTTCTTTTTTGTTATATCACACAAATCTATTGCCGCATACCCCACTTTCTTTTCCTACACGCACAGCTCTTTTTCACGAAACAGCGCGTCCACCAGACATTCATACTCAGCAACCCCGCTCACATTTTCGGTTTTTTTGGACGCTGGTCCGCATCCGCAAAAGTTCTCCAGTGCGCCCCCAGTTCCTTCATCTTAAATAAGGTATTTTTGTCCCCGGACATCTGCTGCCGGCGGTATCCCTCCAGGATCGCATTGTGAAACCGGAAAAACCGCTCTTTTCGCTCCTGCTTTTTCCCTGTCTGCCGCTGGAAAGTTTCACTCCAGAAGCCAGGGCGCTTTATCAGTCCCCGGCCGATCATGAACTTATCCACCGACGGAAAGCCCTCCCGGATGTGCGCCGCCAGACACTGCGTCCACAATATCACCATTATAACGAAGCGAATGTCTGCTGCTGTTTTTCTCTGCCCATTAAAATGCCTCCCAGATTGACCAGTTCTTATAAAAATCGGTCTGCACCCTCAGGTGGCGATCAGTTCTTCTAACAGATATTTTTTCATATATAGCAGCAACCGCTCCCCATTCTTTCCAGGAGTTCTCTTACTTTCCGATCCGTGTCTTGATGGGAATCCGGAGCAGACCTTTCAAAAATCTCTTCGAAAATGATCAATTTCGTCCGGCATCGCAAAATCAGCGCCATCTCTTGCCGCCACTGCATTGCCCGACGGGCAGCCAAGGTTCAGGTTACGTATCGTACCCGGCTGCTCCCGCAGAATCTACCGTCGCCAGAAAATCCTGCGTAGTTCCGTAAGTATCTGGAACCCGGCCAAATCATTCCCGCATTGTGTTCCGGGGCAGACATCATTTTTCTCCCGGTGTCCAAGCTTTTTGATACACCATTACAGCTCTTCCCGTTCGTCCCGCCGTAAATTTTGCGTATGCATTCCGGAAAATTCCGCCTTTATACTGCTATCTGTTCCAACTGTCTTCTCCTCTACAAACCCGTTTATAATGCATCTTCCCGCCTTATATTCAAAATTCCGGAGAATTGATCTATGAAGTCGACATTTTTCCAGACAGCGACATTTTTCAAAGGCAATCACAACCGATGGTTCCGCCCCCTATTTTCACGTTTTTTATGCGACCCGTCTCATGCGTTTCATCAACGAATCCAGATATGGCGGTATTCCCCTATCTCGCCCTGTGGCTGGTTGTACTCCGGGCTGCTTTACTCTTTTCAGACCATCTTTTTTAAGTATCGTCTATACCGGCTGGCTCACGCCGGATGATTACGAAGTCCTTCATGTGGAGCAGACCGAATATGACCAGAGTATCGGTGCCTACGATTCCGGTATCATCAGACGTTTTTTCCTGATTACCTGGTAAACCGTGCAATATGAGGTTGATGGAACGCGCGCTATACTGCAGATCTTCACTCGGTCAGGCATTTTTCACCCCGGAAACCGCGTGGCACGCGCGCTGGTTGCAGACGGCCTGTCTGTACTTGGCACCATTTTCTATAAAAGTTTCCGATCAAAACGCCTGAAGTACATTCCGTACTTCTCCCCATTTTCAACCGGCAAATATGTCTGCCAGGGAGGATACCGATGATTTGCCGCACAGGTCTGCGCGCTTTTGCAGCAGGAGGATTGGCTCCCTGCTTTCCTATAACGGCAGAGATATCCCTGTAACCGCGGAGACACAGGGGAATATTTTCATGATGATCTGTTGTATTTCGCAAAAAACGTGAGGGGATCTTTTCGTTGCTGGAGGAACTGCCGGCGCTGCGACACCCCTGGGCGGCCGCAGTCACCATCGCTATTACTCCAAGGAGGCTGGGGGCATACTCTGACTATCTGCCGATCACAGTGAAGGACGAAGGGACACTACCAGCTGGATCTCCGTTGGAAATGCAGGCCGTTTTCACTACGCCTCCCCCGAATCAATGCAGATGCAGTGCATTTTTTCAAGTTCCAGTTCTTCCATACTTAAATGCAATTGTTGAGGAAATTCAGTTTCACCGAGGACCCTTAGATACGCAATCCGCAAAGTCCATCCACGGACCTCAGACACTTCTTCCTCCTGCAGTATAAAATCACGCTTCCTCCTCGCGGTCAGAAGCCAGGTACATGCCATTGTTGACCTAACATCGCGGAACATGCTGCCGTGGAATTCCCTCTCAACCGGAACCGGCGTTGTCTCCACAATAAATCAGTTCATCGCCGTTCATGTCCACACCAGTTCTTCCTTCAACTCCCGCACCAGAAGAAGGAATATAATCACTCCCCTGCCAGGGAATATGACCGGCACTTGAAATGTCATAACAGCCCGGATCTTTGAATCCTATTGTCGCCCGTTTCTGCAAAAGGATCTGCACTACGCCGCCGCGTCTGCGAAAAATCACACGCGCCGTGCGGTGCCGGATTCCCTCACGGTGTGCCACCTCCGCACTGTCTCTCCTGTCGGATTTCGTCACAATGTCCAGCAGTTCATCCTCGCGCCCTCCAGTATGATTGTATTCTTTTCATTCACTGCGCACTTTTTTGCCTCCTTTTTTCACATATCCGAGAAATTCTTCGGGCGTCTGATATAATTCCACTTTCAAATGTAATCTCTCTCTTGAAAAAAAAGCACCGTCACATTCAGCGGAATCATCTGTTGGCGAGAATAAATATGTATGAAGCATACCATTACGATTTCAGGTGCAGAATGCCTGAGAACATTCTGTTCAAAAAAATGCGGCATTTCTAACCAGCCGGTGGCTGCCTGCGATGATGATCCGTCTTTTCCAAGTTGCGACACTCCGACGGGGCATGTCCGCGCTTTCGGAGACAATTTGCCGGACTTTTGTCCCTTGTGGCGCAGACAACCGTAGCATAAATGCCACCTTTATGTCAGACAAAACGCAACCGCGCGGAAAGCCGCTGTCTGAGTCAGCATCTGCCCTATTTTCAATATGTAATGCCAGCGAGTTCAGTTCATGCCAGTTTTTGTAATGTCTGTGAAGAGGTGCCCATTAGGGACGCCAGAAGTCACGCCATTGTCTCCGGTGTAATCCCGAACATGCACCCGTCGGTATCAAACGTGGAAAGACACAGGTCAGATGCAATCATCGGCTGGAAAAAACTACACACATTTTCTCCGGCGAATGTTTCCTATGCAGTTCCACCCGGAATCTGCATCATGTGCCTCCTGTAATATTACTTATCATCAACTGCCACCTGTGATATGTGAGCAGCCTCTTTTTCAACTGCCTCTCCAATCTGTTGCAGTACCTGTCTCCCGTTCACGTACGGGCTGATATCCGTTTGCCGCGATGACCCAGGAGGTATCACCGTCAAAGCTCAGCGGTATAGCTGTCACGCGGTCAGTGTCCAGGTGGAGTTGCCGTCCAGAGGTCACGTCGAGCCGTACCCGCCGACTCCGTCCGGATCGAGAGGCATAGCTGGTGCCGTTCCATGAAAGCGCCAGGCTTGAGGAAATCTCATCCACGAGAATAGTGCCCGGTAAACTCCTGTGAAGATCAAGCCGTCAGCGTCACGCTCTCCGCCGTTTGCACCTTCTGTGCATCCGCGGGAGGAAGAGTTGCCTTCCATCGCGAAGGAATACATCATTGGCAAGTGTAGTGCGACGTCGCTTGAGTGTAATCTCACAATCCAGTACATTGGTGCCAGAACATATCTCTATGTCTTTCGCCGTAATGCCACTTACACCCTCTGCAGAGAAGCTGCCTCTCCGACATCGTGCATCACCGGACATGCTCTGATAAATCATAATGCAGTGAATGTTTTCGTCCGAGTCTCCGGCCCATATAGGTGTTGCTCATATTTCCTGTCGCTATCACAGTCGGTCAGTGACAGCAGAATTCTTGCCCTCTACCACAACGCCCTCGCTGGCATTTCGCTGTCGGAGTCGCGTCTGGCCACACTGATATCTGCTGTACGATGGGTGCCCGTTCCGTTTGTCACATAAGACAAACCGTCCACATTGACCGTACCCACCGCCTCCGATCGCTTCAGTTGCGGCTGCGGAATTTTGTGTCTCGACATCCAGATTTGCTTAGCGTTCATGGAACGTGCCGCCGCCGGTCGTCACGAATACCGCCGGAATTATTTTCGCAATCGTGCGGATCGTGAATCCACGGAAATATTTACAACCGTGCCCTCGCCATAGCTGAACACACCGTTACCGTTGTCACGCTGGTATTGACCGTCGCTCCCGTAATCGTTGCCCGTTGCGCCGTTTGGCACCAGAAGTCAGCATTCAGTCCGTAAAAATCTCCATCCTCTGTGTTCGATGAGGAGCCGGCTGTCTTCTCGATCGTGATATCTTTTTAAGGTAACAGTCGCTCCGCTCGACACGAAGTGCATTCATCATCACCGGTGGATGTGTAAGTCTCACTATCCCACCTCGGTATCCTTGGTAATCGTATTTGCAGAAGTTCCGTTTGTCACCTCACCGCTTCCGCCAAATCCGCCGCCTGCATTTGAAGTTGCGCACAGTGACGAAATGCCTGGTTGTCTTCGTCCAGAACTACCTCAATACGCTGCCGACTGCGTCATCTGCGGTTTACCCTCGTCGCTTCCCTGCAGGTACTCTAACGTGATCGCCGTATCGTCTGTCAGGGTAAAAAGGTAATGCTCTCACCGGAAGCCTCAAACTGCTGCCGCCCGGCATCTGACCGCCCGTGCGTCTCCACTTGGTGCTTCTCCGCTTGGTGCTTCTCCCGGCGCTCCGTTTCCACTGTCGTCTCCGCCCGGTGCTTCTCCACTTGGCGCCCGCCGCTCCGTTTCCACTGTCGTCTCCGCCCGGTGCTTCGGTGCTTCTCCGCCCGGTGCTTCTCCCGGCGCTCCATTTCCGCTGTTGTCTCCACCCGGTGCGTCTCCACTTGGCGCTTCTCCCGGCGCTCCGTTTCCCACTGTCGTCTCCGCCCGGTGCTTCTCCGCTCGGTTTCTCCGCCCGGTGCTCCATTTCCAGATGCATCTGCGCTTGCGGTTGTAATGTTCCTACATCCGCTGTAATCTGATCGCTTCAACTGCGTCCAACCTGCACGATCACAGAATCGCTCTGGTTCTCCTCACTCTGCTCTGTTGCTTCTACCGTCTGGTTCTCTGTTGTATTACTGCCGCATGCTGTTACGGATGATACCGTCATAACTACGACGCAGCCCAATGTTACTAATTTTTTTTCCATTTCATGATCTTCATTCCTCTCTGACTCTGTCAATGTCTGTTTTCTTTTTGATAGGGTTAGTATAGAAAGCCAATGTGAAGATCATGTGTTGACTTCACGATTAAGTATTCTGTGAATCTATTTTTCGCCTGTTTTTTCACAAAAAAACGCACCAGATTGCGCACCACACCGAAGATTACAAGCGCGGCGACGCTGACGTAAAGAAATGAGATTCTGCCAGCGGGCGAACCGGAATCTGCCATTCTGCACATACCCCGCCGCACTGCAGATAAATACTGCCGTAAGTGGAAGCAGCAAACAGCACCGGATGACAAGAAAAAAAACCCCTTCCAGTTAAGATGCAGGAGAGCCCACACATTCCCATCACACCGCAGCCCGGACACAACAAAGTCCCCGTCACTTTCCGGAACAGACAGGGGAATGGCGAGCCCTGTGTACGACACGAATATTCCGTACAACAGTCCCGCCATTCCCAGTAAAAATATATTCATCAGCAATTTTTTTTTCAAACGTGCTTTTTTCGTCATCCTACATTTCCGATCTGTTATGCCAGCTTATTCAGCTCGTTCTGCATCAATGCATATGCAATAATTCCAAATCCCAAAAATCTGGAGAATCAGATACAAAACACCGCTGTTGCTTGACGGGATTCCACGGTTATTCTTTGTAAAGTCAAGCTTCTCTCCCTGCTTATATGCCCAGTAAATGCCGTAAATTCCACAGGTCACAATCGTCAGCAGCACCACCATACCGCCGGATGTTCCATTCACATCACCAGAAACCGTATTTACGTCATTGGTCAGACACACGATCCAGTAGATGCCATAAATTCCGCAGGTTACAAGTGTCAGTACAATACACACCGCAATATTTCTTCTCTCAATCATAACAAACTCTCCTTTTAAATAAGTATGAATTCATTATATCAGTTTTTTGTATATTGTCTACTGTTTTCATACCGTGGCCATTTCATTCCTGCTCCATCAACGCAAGCACCTTGTGCAGGATACGGTACAGCCTCCCTCGCATCCTCCCCGGACAGTCCGATACAGCCGCCCATCTTCCGCGGAATATCAACCGCCTGCTCCTTTAGCTGCTCTCCGCCTCCGTGACCGTCACATTTAACACACGCTCATCTGCACGGTCGCGCTCTCTGGTGAGGTAGCCCTTCTGTTCCAGCTTCTTTAACACCGGTGTCAGCGTCCCCGAATCCAGGTACAAAGCGCCCCCATATCCTTCACATTGATCCTGCCATGCTCCCACAATACCATCATCGCAATATACTGCGTATAAGTCAGATCAATCTCATCCAGATATGGCTTGTAGCGCCGCACGATCTCCCTTGGAGCATGCGTACAGCGGAAAACAGAGCTGATTTTCTAATTTTAAAGCATCATACTTATCTTTCATTCCGGCACCTGTCGCTTATAAAAAGTTCTCAATCTTTTCGCGTACAACATCCATATCCGCCGTCGGCTCAAAACGCTCCACCACGTTTCCGTCTCTGTCAATCAAAAACTTGGTAAAGTTCCATTTGATGTCCGGTGTCTCCTTATAATCCGGATGCGTGCGCTCTAACATGCTTTCCACGATCGTCGCTAACGGATGTTCCTCGTCAAATCCCATATGTGTTCACTCCGTATCTTCTGTGTGCTGTTACTGCTCCATACATCCTTTTTACCCATGCTTCCAGTTCAGGCTTCGGCATGAATCCGACATTCTTGCCTGCCACCTTGCCGTCCTTTAAGAATAAAAAGCGCCGGAATGTTTGTGATGCCGTTTGCGATCGCAAGCTGTGTATTCTCATCGGTATCCGCATTGTAAAATGCCACCTCACCGTCCAGATCGCCCGACAGTTCCTCGAGTACCGGTTGCAAGCATCTGGCACGGTCCGCACCATACTGCCGAGAAATCCACCACTGCTGCCTTTGCCTGTAACGCCTCGTCCATCCATATTGTTGTTCTGAATCTTCTTAACCATGATAATCCTCCTAGATCTGTGTATTATAGTTTGATCGCTGTTCCTGTTTCTGTTTCTGTCTCTTCTGATGTTTTTCCTTTTTCTGTGGTTGTCTTTATCTGGCGTCTGCCTGTTTCTCTCTTTTTTTCTTATCCAGATACTCTACCGCGGACAGCGCCGCCACATTTCCTGTCCTGCCGCCTTGATATACTGATACGGCTTTTCCGGCAAGGTCTCCCATGCAAAAAAAGTCCCGGAAGGTTTGTCTCCATCTGGAGATTGACCTTTTTTACATGGTTCTCCTCCCGTTGCAAGTCCCGGCACGAGCCTGTGATGGTGCGATCGCATCTCTTAAAATAAATACACCGTCCACCGGATGGGAACCCGCGTCGGTCTCAAGCGTGCTTACCGTCTGCGTGCCTGTGATCGCTTTCCCGCTCATGCACAACCTCTACGGCATCCGACAGCTGCGGCTCCCTTTTCCCATCGGGAAATAGTGCACTTTCCGACAATCTCCGCCAGATAGTCCGCTTCCCTGCTCTGCTTCCCTGCCGTATCCGATCACCGCAACTTCCTTCCCGCGGAAGAACTGCGCATCGCAGGTCGCGCAGTAGCTGACGCCGCTTCCTAACAGCTCGTTTTCTCCCGGGAACGGTTTCCCATGACGATTCCTGCCGCCAGAATGACGGTGGACGCCTCAAGAATCTCGCCGGACGCCTGATTCCAAAAATAATCTCCCATCGCATAGACCGCGTTCACGCGCTTCTCCGTCACCTCGTGCCAAGACCTGCCAGCTGTTTTTGTACCCAGCAACCAGGTCCGCTCCGGTGACCTCCGGCAGTCCCGGATAGTTTAAAATCTGATGCGCTTTTAGCTCATCTTCTCGGAGTTCCCTGCTACCGATTAACAGCACGCTTTTATTTCTCACTGCTTCGCGGTAATCGCCGCCGACACACCTGCGCCGGCCTGTTCCAATAATGGCAATATCCACTCGTTCCATACCATTCTCCATTCCCTGTATCGCTCTGCATCTATAATAATGCAAGAATCTGTCGTTCCAGCTCGTCTGTTCATATCTCCTGTTGGTTCAAAATCTTACCACTACCGTGCCCTGCCTGTCCACAAGGAACTTCGTAAAAATTCCATTTGATATCGGGATTCTCCTTATAATTCTTATCTATTTTGCGGACATTATTCCCATCGCTGCTGCTTTCGCTCCTTTCCCGAATCCTTCGAACTGGCAATCCTTCTGGGATTTTATACGCATACAGCGGGACCGCCGTTGACGTCGGATTTCTTCATCTGAGGGAACCCGGTGATATTTCAGCGTGCAGAACTCGTGGATCTCCTCATCATGTCCCCGGCGTCTGTCCCGCGAACTGGTTGCACGGAATATCCAAAATCAAGTCCCTTGTCGTGGTACCGGTAAAATTCCTCCAGTTCCCGGTACTGCGGGTGGGTGAATCCGCATCCGGTCGCCGTCAATTCACAATCAGAAGTACCTTTCCCTAAAGCGGACACCTGCGTTGTCCCTGTCCTACCGCCCACAGAATAATCATAAATGCCCATCTCTTACCCCTCCTTTTCTTTCTTTTCATTAAAAATGAATCTTTTAAATTGTTTCCATTTTTAATTGTGTACAATCTTTTTGTTTAGATTGTACACTAAATCTATTTGAGGATGTCAAGCATTAAACCCGCAATGCTGGCTACAGCCGTATAAAATACGCCGCCGATCTTTGCTCTCCATTTTACCGAACGAGTTTCCCTGGCGTGGTTGCTGCAGGCAAGCACTGATGCACGGCATATTAAAGCTGATCGCGAAAGATCCCCGAAAATCCTCGATGTTTTCCGAAATTGTTCTTTGTAATATTCGATTTGCTTATCTCTTGATACACCTGACCCTTTTGAAAATAAGTGTTTTCAAGGATTTTGTCAGTTACCCGTGTGTTACTTCAAAACCTCGGAGAGTTCTCCTGTTTTATTATAACACAATCTTCGTCCGAACTTTTACACCCCTAATAATGCGAACATGCCTGGCTGACCGGACAGGAAAATCTGCCGATAGTCTCAAGCATTTTCTTTCCCCCACTGTGTGAATCGCCTTGATATAATATGACTGACCTCTCACCGCACGTCCGCAGACATGCTTCATTGCCCCATGATGCAGAACGATGGAGATTCAGAGCACCAT